>OFSC01001929.1_pt1 | contig 11778 bp, 9 predicted proteins | sample 1543201 | NCBI WGS metagenome assembly OFSC01 (sample SAMN04209228, study PRJEB22552) | human gut metagenome | biome: gut; material: feces | host: Homo sapiens | place: USA: Oklahoma
TACTTACCCCCAGTGTAACTGGGGGTTTTATCATGCCTATTCGGCGCCAAAAAAAGATGCCCATAGCCTAAGCTATAGACATCTAAAAAAGAAATCCCAATTAATGGTATACGCTGTGAAAATCTGCTCACTAACATCACGGCTCTTTACTATAAGAGCATATTCACTATCCACTCTATTTAGAATTAGTAGTTTTATGGGGAATAGTATCATAATTAGTTATTCCAACATACAATACGCCACCAATTATATATAACAAAATCGTTCCTTCTCCAGCCATTTGGGCCAATAAATTTCCAACTAGAGCGATGTATAAAATAAGTATCTTATCATCACGCCATAAATGTCGTTTTATAATTTCATAACTCATGTACATTACAGGAAGCAGATAAATAAATAATCCAATAATGCCTGAGTTAGCCAGAATAAAGATATATTGATTTACATTACCATATGAAGCTGGTCCTAGTGGCCCCTTTTCATTAAGGGTATCCGTAATAGAGCGAATTTCATCATTACTCATTGCATCAACTGTTAAGTGCTCTCTTACATAGTACTCTTTTAAATTACGGCCTACTCCAAAAAATGGATGCTCTTTTATTACATTTAAATGTGACTTAATATTAATCAGGCGAGACCCATTACTTCTAGAATTTTTTTCTAAGATGCTTTTCATATTCTCATTATAATAACCGCTAATATTTTCTGTTTTTTCTACTTGTGTTGGCTGGTCTGACTGTTTTAATATTTGAAAATCAGGAACATAATTTAAAGCAATATTAGCAGCAAATCCAGCAAAACTTAAAGCCAATAGCAACAAAATTATTTTTTTAGCCTTAGATACAAAAAACAAGAGAATCAGCGTAATTCCATTATACATCGCAATCGCATTGGCAGTTCTTGACTTAGTCATAAAGACAAGCATGATAAAGTAGCTATATAATACACAATACTCCCAACGAAGTTTATCCTTAAAATAAGACCATGAAATAGGAATAATCGATGCTGCTAAAAAGCCAAAAATAGAAGGTTCTGTAGAATAACTTCTGAGCTGCTCATTACTCCAAATTAAAGGTGGATACCAACCTAAATATTGACCTACATCATAAAGAAAAGGATTTGTTACAGACAAAATATTACGCCCTAATTCCATATGAAATTTAAAAAGAAGAATCTCCGGTATTGCATAGATTCCGAGTGCAATTGTCAGTAGTAGAATATATTTTCTTATTTTATTGAATCCTTCATTGAAATTTTCAGAAAATAAATGTATTACCCATGCAGATACGACAAAAGTATAAATAAAGTCTGTAAAAGTACTTTTAAACGCCTGAGCCCCTATCCAGATTGCTTCTATCCCCATATTAGCAATGGTATCAAAATGATGAGCTTCAAGAAATTGTATCAAAGCACTTAATTTCTCAGATCCAGCGGGATTAATCATCCCATAGTAGGGATACGTAATTAAACCGACGATTTCAGTAAAGATACTCCAAAGCAAAAGAATACCTAAAAAGTGAAGTACTGATTTAGGAATTTTAAATCGATAAATCAAAAATTCAGCCAAACAAAACAATAAACCCAAAATTATGAAATAGCCTGATAATTTTCCACCTATTCCCAAAAATTGAAAGCGTTTAGGCAATGAATATATAGGGGAAGCAATAATCGCTAGTGATAAAAATAGGCACTGCACATGAATAAGATTATTTTTATCTTTAATTCTGTTAATAATTTCCATAATTTACACCTATCCACCTCTATGTTGTTTTCTAAAGCTACAAAAAATAAGATATACTAACGGACATTGGATAAGGGAGCCAACAAAGAACCCACCAAATAAATAGGCTTCATCTAGGAATTTACCACAGATTAAAGTCCCAATTATTACAATAACAGCATTAAGGCAAGACACATGTACTAAAGGTTCTTTTTTATGGGCTCTCAAGTATATGGCCATAGCATTAGTTATCACTTGAAGTAACCAAGCAATAAAAAGAATACCCATTCCTTTTGGCTCTAGGATGCGATGAAAAAACAATAAATCGGAATATAGGCAGTATTCTAAAGCAAAAAATAGGCTACCACCAATAATCATGGTCCCTATAGATTTTATTAATCCATTTTTGAAAATGTTATCAAGATAATTCCATTTTTTTTCAGCAATTAACATATTCATTTTTGGGGTTATTGCTGTAATCCAACTAATAGCGATATTAAAGCCAGCGGTCCACATGGCAATACTAATCCCAATTTTCCCAGCAGCCACCGGCCCATGAAAATAAAAAGTCATTGGGGTAAATAATTGAAACACCAAAAATCCACTTCCCCAGCTGATTGCATAGCGACAAATTAAAGGATAAAATTCTGGCCACCAATTGTAAATTTTATGGGGTTCTATATTAAAAAGTTGCCAAATTAGATTTTTAAAATTTTTAAAAATCAAAGTCAGCCCCACAAGAGAACCAACAATATTGGACAAAGCTAGTGCAAATAACTCAAGGTGTAAAATTAATCCCAAGAGCATAGTGATTGTCGTTGCCACAGCAATTTGGAAACGAAGTTGCTGTACTTTACCAACCAGATTCAATCCTTCAAAGAATGAAAGAAGAATTGAATTCATAAAAACAAAGGCCGAAGCAAACGCATAGATAATCCAGGCTGGTATCCATCCTGAAACAGTGGCAGCATACGAAGCTCGATAAGAAATAAAAAAATAACCCCCAACTATAATCAATGGAAAAATAAGAAATATAACTTTTACTAACCATCTAGTGCTAAATCGAAAAAAATCAGATAATTTGCAAAGGTGGTATGTATCTCCTTCTAAAGTCATATTCGCCTTAAATCTCAGAAAGGCAAATTCATGAGCCGAAAACTGAAGAATGATATTTGAAAATCCAAGGTCAGCTAGAACAGATAGTGCGGCCAAGCTAATAAAAGTATACCAAAAGCCTTGTACTTCCGGGGTCAAGAAAAATGGAATACTCAAAAGAATCAGAGGGCCAGAAAAAATTCGCCATATTTGATTTAAAAAAGTTGAAAATAGGTCTTTATGGTAAGTTGTAGGTTGTCTCATATACTTATTCATCATATCAAAAAAATTCACATTAGTTATTTACTTTGATAAGTTTCCGTAAAATGGCTTTAGGATAATAATACAAATAGAAATATATCGAGAATCGATATACGGCCCAATTGCCACATTGCTTAGAAATTAATTTTTCCTTATTTTCAAAAGAAAACGTAAGGTTAGGATTTGTCTTAACAAGAGCATACCAATAAGCGCAAAATTTGATAATACCATTTTCAATTTTATCATAAGTCTGCTGCGTTATAGATTTATCTATCAATAAGCTATGCACCATCGTTAAATAAATTCTAACAAAGTTATCGATTAAATTATAACCTCCCTTTTTTTTCAGAGGGATACTTTCTACATATTCATGATTATCAACAATATACTGTTCCTTACCTGTTAACGAAAACAACAATGTAGTATGAGGAAACATGCTGTCCACTTGAATGTTATCTTCAATAAGTTTCTCCATATCTTTTTTCCAAATTGAAAAAGCAGAACTCCAAGTGGACATATACGAAATAAAATTTAAGAACGAATCAAAATCTTCGTGCTCAGAAATATTTTTCGGACCATCAATAGTGCCCATTGCAAAAAAAATCACTCCACTTTTATCACCGTATTTTTGAGAAACATTAATAATTTCTCTCAAAGCTCCGGGCTTAAATTTGCTATAATCATTATGAAGTTTTAATAATTTTCCATTTCCTAATTTCAAGGCTTCTATAGAATTTAAGAAGCCTTGGCAATCAGATTTTCGGTAATACAAATTTGGAACATCAGAAAATTCTTTTTCAATTAAATTTTTAGTTTCATCTGTTTCTGAATTATCGGAAATGCAAATTTCATAAAGTGTCTTATCCGCATCTTGGGACAATAAACTTTTCAAAGTTTCTCGAACAATATCTACTCGCTTCTTAGTAGGAATACAAATTGAAACCACTGGCTGATTATTCATAATTTTTTCTCCTAAGACTACACATTTTCCCATTTATTAGTTATATTATTCCATGTTTTAATCACTTTAATAGGTGCCCCAACAGCAATACTACACGGAGGAATATCTTTGGTCACTACTGAGTTAGCACCTATGATAGAACCATATCCAATTTTAACATTGGGTAAGATAACTACATTATCCCCTACCCAAACATGATCCTCAATAACAACTGAGCTCCCCACCGTTAAATCACGATTTGCTGGAGGGATATTCACAGAACTTTGAATATCTCCTTTGTACACACCATGGTTATGATCAGTCACATAACATTTACTTCCAAAAAGAACATTATTTCCTATTTCAATATAAGAAGTCGCTCCAACATGATTGAATTCACTAAAAGATACATTGTCACCAATAATAATTTGAGGATTTATAATCTGCCCATTATACTCACTAACTGCTTCTAACCACAAACCTCTTGCTGATGAAAAATTTTTTCCAATTTTAATATTTTTTAATCCTAAAATTTTTGCCCTAGAATCAACATGAGTATCTAGGCGCCCCAGCACCAAATAATTATATGCTTTATTTAAAATTTTTCTATAATAAATAATCAAAGCCAATGTAATTCCGTTATTTCGAATACACTTTCTAAAATTATACACTTTTCTACTCATAACAATCCCCTAAAAATAAACCGACTTATTCACAAAATTCAATATAAAGATCAAATTCGACTGGCAATAATGGCATTTAACGTTGCTTCTAAATAAGCATATCCAAATCTTTTGTCAGGTTCTAAATAGGCGCCTTCTCCCCATTCATTCCAAGCATTAATAAAAACTAAATTGTCTTCTAGAGTACATGTCTGATTAAACGCTATGACATCTTCTAACCATCTTTGATATAATGCCGGAGTTGATCCATGATAAATAAGATTTCCCTTGTTATTGCGTCTCGGAGTATTATCCCACATTGGCATCACCGCATGATACATTCTATCTTTTGAAAAATTTTTTTGATAAATTTTATTTTCAACAATCTCCCTATAGCTATAAACAGCTCCCGAGAAATTTTCATTCACAAAAGGCAACCTTTTATTTATATTTGCAGAATAATTATAGATAGACCCCGGCTGAAATTCAGAAATTGCATCAAATCCCTTGGCAATAAAATCTTCTGATTGATCTGATGTCCAACACCCTACAATATATAATTCACCAATTCCAGTTTCTTTACAATACTCACGCCAATATTGCAATGTGTTCTTGCAATCGGGAACATCTTGCGGCTTATAAACAGTCAATAGCTTTTTACCATTAATCTGAACATATCGCTTATCCTTAAGATATCTTGCAATATCCACAATAAATCGCCGATAGCTCTCTACAGTGCTACTTTGCTTCATAATAATTTCTTTAGAACTACCGAAGAAACCCTTTGTCCAACTTTCATTAGCCCAACACAAACAAAACGGAAAATCTATTTCGGTCGAATTCAGATACATATCTAAAGGTCGTTCCAAAAGCCGCTTCCCATCAAACCAATAATAGTACCAATTGAACGCATAAATTCCATACATCTTAGCTAATTCCATCTGTCGAACAAGATTTTCTTTTAACCGCAAGTCATAAAATCCTAATTCTCCCGGTAACCTAGGTTGGTAATGGTCTACAAATTGAGGGACAGCTCGCGAGACATTATTCCATTCAGTTACTCCCTTTCCCCACCAGGCATCGTTTTCCGGAGTGGGATGCATTTGAGAAAGATAATACGCAATAATCTTAGGATCGCCGTTTTTTCTTTGATAAGGCTCATTAATAATGGCTTTAAAGTCATTATCTTGATATATCGGATTCATTAAAACTTGTTTTACGTAGCATTCTAACACTTCTGCTCTATTAGAATTATCTATAGTAGCCTTTTCTGATCGTAAGTTTGCTTTTATAGCATAAAAAATCTTTTCTTTTTCTTTCTCAGACAAAAACGGTATTTTCCAAAAAATATCCTTTAATATACTAGGAATCGGCATTTGTTAACCCTCTCCTCTATGCAGACAAGTTCTTTATTAATTTTATTATTCCTGACCTTTTATTATTGAAATATAAATTTTTTATATTTCAATAATGCTCCATTTTTTATAGCTATCTCATCCTCAAAAGCCCTGACAAAATCCATCTTGCCGCGTATTCCGTTACTAATAATTCTATCTAATAAATCTTCAAATGCCTTTTCTCCTTCATCAATAACATAACCGCTTTTAATGGACTCAACTTTATCTCCCACTAAGGTTCCATTAGTAGTAATAATTGGCTTTGCTAAAAATAAAGCTTCATAAAATTTGTTGGGGGCTGCGTAAAGATGATTCGGATTAGTTTTATAATACATGGCATACAAGAGATCTGATTGTTTCATGATGCTTAAAGCTTCTCCATATGGAATTTTACCATAATAGTAGATATTAGCAAATTTTTCACTCATGTCAGTCATATACTTAATAATGGCTTCGTCACCAAATCCTGCTATATTCAGTCGAATATTTGGATATCTACTAATAACGTTAACCAATTCTCTCAATCCACGATGCTCTACCAACCCACCAATATAAGCTATCGCTATAGAGTAGTCGTCATAATGACAGGAACTTTTCCCGTCTACTGGCATGACCGAGTCACCATTGCCCACTGGAATATTTGGGACAACAATATAGTGCGAAGGGACTATCTCCATTTGCTGTAAGCGGCCTTTTTCGCAAATAATAACCAGGTCGGCCAATTTTACAGAAAGTTTTTCCATAAAGTTAATTGGTTTATCTATATACCATTTTCCCGTTTTTACTTCATCGCTAAACCAATCAAATATATCAAATACCACTTTCTTGCCGAATAATTTCATAACTAAAGACGGCATAACCGTATCAAAATCACAGGCATGAATGATCTTATAATCACGCCTGTAAGAAAACAAATAGCCCAGTAAAAACCAATTCCACTTGATTCTGCCAAGAATCCCCTTCGCACCCTGTTGGAATCCGGCTATCCCATCATAATATTCTGTATTGTCTCTTTTCAGATTCTTCCCTTGTCGATCCCATCCGATAATTCTGTAGGTAATTTGATTTTTTTTATACCACGCTTCATATCGCAATACTCTACTGTCTGAAAAGATATCTTGTGAGCGCAGAATTATTACATCTAATGGATTCATTTCATCTTCCCCAATTGCCACTTTATTTCCAATATTTAGGAGTCATGCTGCATTGTTTTTTTATTGAAGTTGGAATTCCTTTTTCATGAAGCCCCAATTTATAGCCCAGAAATTTAAAGCCATCTCTTAGAATCGTACTAAAAACTAAAAGGGGCTTGTTTTTTATTAGATATTTCAGCTCATCAAGGACAAACTTCTTTCCCTCACCTTCTGCTTTACCAAAGGATTGTTGAATCCATGATTCTCTGGCATGAAATACACCCGTATCAAAATATCTTTTAAATTCCTGCATAATTGTATAATTATGGGAATGATAGACTTGAGCATCTGCTACGTAGGCATTCAACCATCCGGCAAGCACCATCTTGGAAGCTACATAGGTATCTTCACCAAGGATGACATCTGACGGAAAACCACCGATTTCTTCCAAAGCTGCCGGTCGATAAGCTGCAAAAGTATCAGAAATAAAAGATACTTTGATCCCCAATTCAGGAGCATCAGCAGTACCTTTAAATCGACTGCCCTCAGGGTAGTTAAAATGTCTTGCTCGCGCAGCCAAAATCGTAGCGTCTTTATGCGGAAGCTGCCGCCCATAGGCGCACCCGACTTTAGGGTTTTCAAAAGCAGTTAAAAGATTATGCAGCGTAAATTCATTCGCAGGGATAGCATCCTGGGTCATATAAATCAGATATTGATACCCCTTACAAGCCTCTGCTGCGGCCTGTCGTGTCCCGCCATGATTAAAGTTTTGAGGAGTCGTTGTTATGATCGTATACGAAAGTCCATCCAGTTCATTCAGGTAATCTTCCACGCACGAACCAGAATCGATGATATACACATCAAAAGAAACCTCTTTTTGCTGCTTCAGCATAGCAAGAAGCTTTTTAAATTTATCATCCGGACGATAAATCGGAATGATAACAACAGATTTTTTCAACATCACTAACTCCTATAGACTTTTCTATTTAGCCAAAGTGTATCGATCATCTTCAACATACTTCAGCGAGTTGTGTTTCAATCGTCTGACATGGCCTTTTATATTAAAACCATTTTAGTAAGCGCCCTTATGTTTCAGTACGACGGCAACGGTTCTCCAAATGAGGACGATATCGAACCAGACGTTCCAGTTTCTTACGTACCAGGTATCCATCTGGACTCGTTCGTCATAGGTCGTATCACTGCGGCCGCTGGTCTGCCACATGCCGGTGACGCCGGGGCGGACCATATAGAAGTCTTTGATAAAGGCGCCGTATTTCTTGATTTCATCTTGAATAATCGGCCGCGGTCCGACGAGGCTCATTTCCCCTTTCAGGACGTTGAATAACTGCGGCAGTTCGTCAAGGCTTGTCTTACGCAAAAAGGCCCCGCTCTTGGTAACTCGCGGATCATTTTTCAGTTTGAATTCTGTTTCCCATTCTTTCCGGGCTTCTGGATCTCGTTCGAGGAGTTCTTTCAGCTTGACGTCGGCATCAACACACATGCTGCGGAATTTATAGCAGTTAAATTCTTTGCCATCTCGACCGATGCGTCGATGTTTGAAGATGATTGGCCCCGGCGAATCGAGACGAATCCACAAGGCTACGGCCAAGAAAAACGGGGACAAACAGATAATGCCAATGAGGGTGCAGAGCAAATCAAAAGTCCGCTTGATAGCCCGGTTATACCACAGCGCCAGATTGTTCCGGAAACTGAGGGAGATAACTCGACCGTCGATGAGGGGATTGGTCTCGAGGGTGGCCAAGGGCAAGCTGCCCATGTCGGGAATGAAAGCTACTTTTTTGACCAGTGGTTGAACCCGATAGACGATGTTCTGAATATCCTGATTTTTAAGCCCCGGTGCGATAACCATGACGTGCTGGACACCAGTTACCTGAATGACATGCTCGGCATCATGGAAGGTTCCCAGATGAGGAATCATAGCTGCAACTCTCGGATCCGGGGTATTGTCTTCAAGGAAGCCAATAAATTCATAGCCGACACCTGTATCGTTCTTGAAGTATTCCAACATAAGAGCTGCCGTCTTACCGGCGCCCATGATGAGAACTGGCAGCTGGAGCATCTTCATGCGGATCAAAATGCGTTTGACAACGTAGCGTTCAATGACCAAGAAGAGAAAGGACGTTATAGCCAATAAGCCCACGAACAATCGCGACGTCACGGCTGCCGTCTGAGCGATATAGATGAAGAAAATCAGTAAGGCAATGGAATAGAACGTCGCCTTAAAAATATTGGAAATGATCTGCCAAAACTGCATGCGTCGCGTATAGAGGTGGTGCAGCTTCAAAAATAGCAAGTATACCGCCGGGACGATGACATGAATACTGAGCCACGATAACCGAAATGGAGTGTCCGGAATAAAGAATTCTCGAATTCCGAACGATGCGTATTCCGCCAGCCAAATGGCGATATAGTCGGCAACGGCCAGCACAATGGGCAGCACCTCATTACTGTACTTATTTTTAATCGAAATCGAACACGACTGCGGCGAACACTTCAAAACAGTTCCTCCTCACGGCAGAGTATGGGCTCTGTCATTTATTTTATAATTGTATATGACATGCAAAAAGCCGGAGATTTCCCTCCGTTTAAGACTTTACAATAATTTATTATACCATTCTTTAAGACAAAAAAAAACCGACCGTTTCTCCCCATGCCTTATTAGAATGTAAAAAAACGATAAAGAAAGCCGTAGGCTGTATGAAAAAGTTTCTTCTGAACCTTGTTTTGAGCTTGCTAGTAAAACTTTCATCACGCAAAGCTTTTTAACGGCTTCACCGGCTTTACAGGAACAAAAAATGGATGCCTTCTGCTTATACAGTTGGCATCCATTTTTATTTTCTTCCGTTCCTTACGATATTCGGAGTTTTGAATAGTTCTTGCAGGAAATGTTATATCCTTATCTTCCCTATCGTTCGAGCCATTCTTTGAATTCGGCTTCGCTGATGATGGGCGTTCCCAGTTGCTGGGCTTTTTCGTACTTGCTGCCCGGATCGGCACCGACGACGACGAGGGTCGTTTTTTTCGTTACTGACGAGGTGCATTTGCCGCCTCGGGCTTCTACGGCCTGTTCGGCTTCTTTCCGGGTGAAGAGTTCTAGTTTCCCTGTGAGGACGACGATTTCGCCGTCGAAGGTGGTGTTGATGAGTTCTTTCTTTTCAGCGGTCATGTCGACGCCGTGATTCTTCAGTTTTTCGATGAGGGCCTTATTTTTTTCTTCGCTAAAGTAGGAGACGATGCTGTCGGCAATGCGCGGGCCGATGTCGTCGATGGCGGTCAGGTCATCGGCACTGGCCTTCATCAGGGCATCGACGCTGCCGAAGGATTCGGCAAGGACTCTTCCGGCTTTGGCACCGACGAAGCGGATGCCCAGGGCAAAGAGGACTCGTGCCAGGCCGACGCTCTTGCTGGCTTCAATGGCTTTTAAGAGGTTATCCGCCGATTTTTCGCCAAAGCCTTCGAGGGCGACGAGTTCGTCTTTGGTAAGGCCGTAGATGTCGGCTACGTCGTGGATGAGTTCTTTGGTGAGGAGCTGCTGGACGATGGCGTCACCGAGGCCGTCGATGTTCATGGCATCGCGGGATACGAAGTGGGCGATCTTTTCGCCGATGACGGCCGGGCAGTCGGGATTGACGCAGCGCCAGGCCGCTTCCCCATCGCGGCGGACGACGTCTGAGCCGCAGGCCGGGCAGGTATGGGGCATGGAAAAGACGACTTCGGAACCGTCGCGCTTATCGGGCAGGGAACGGACGACTTCGGGGATGATTTCGCCGGCCTTCTGGATGATGACCCGGTCGCCGACGCGGATGTCTTTGTCGCGGATATAGTCTTCGTTGTGAAGGGTGGCCCGCTTGACCGTCGTTCCGGCCAGGCGTACCGGTTTAAGGTCGGCTGCCGGCGTCAGGACCCCGGTGCGGCCGAGGCTGACCGAGATGGCCAGGACCTTGGTTTCGGCCTGTTCCGGCGGGAATTTATAGGCAATGGCCCAGCGGGGAATCTTGACCGTATTGCCGAGCTGAGCCTGCTGGGCAAAGGAATTGACTTTGACGACCATGCCGTCGGTTGCGTAAGGCAGCCTGTCGCGGCGGTCGTCCCAGCTGTGGATCCACGAAGTAGGCGAAAATGGGAAAGGCCAGCCGCCCGATGAGCCGGGGCAGCCCATCCGCCCAGGTGGGCAGGCCCAGCTCGGTCAGCATGGTGGGAAAGACCATCCCGATATGATCCACCAGCATAAACAGCGCGGCCAGATATTTGAGAGCGGCGGCGCTCAGACCGTAGCGGTGTGCCTCCATTAGTGGTGGAACAGCCGCATCCCTGTAAACGCCATCACCATGCCGTATTTGTTGGCTGTTTCAATGACATGGTCGTCCCGGATGGAACCGCCGGGCTCAACGATGTACTGGACGCCGGATTTTCTCGCCCGCTCCACATTATCGCCGAAGGGGAAGAAGGCGTCGGAGCCCACGGTGACGCCGGACATCTGGGCGATCCAATCTTTCTTTTCCTGCTCTGTCAACACATCGGGCTTCACTTTGAAGGTGTTCTGCCACAC
>OFSC01001939.1_pt1 | contig 11733 bp, 9 predicted proteins | sample 1543201 | NCBI WGS metagenome assembly OFSC01 (sample SAMN04209228, study PRJEB22552) | human gut metagenome | biome: gut; material: feces | host: Homo sapiens | place: USA: Oklahoma
GCCTTGCATAGGAAAGACTCTTATCCAGTCCCCAGAAGCAGCGCACAAAACGCTTCGTATTCTGCGTAACCGGCTCGGAGAAATCTCCCCCCTGCGGAGACACCGCTCCGATGATAGAGACAGATCCGGTTGCACCATTTAATGTCTGCATCATGCCGGCTCTTTCATAGAATGCCGACAGTCTCGATGCCAGATATGCCGGGAACCCTTCCTCCGCCGGCATCTCTTCCAGTCGTCCGGACAGCTCACGCAGTGCCTCTGCCCATCGGGATGTCGAGTCCGCCATGATCGCCACATCATAACCCATGTCACGGTAATATTCCGCCAGTGTAAGTCCGGTGTAAATGGATGCCTCGCGGGCAGCCACCGGCATGTTCGAGGTATTGGCGATCAGCGTCGTTCTGTCCATCAAAGGATTTCCTGATTTCGGATCGACTAGTTCTGAAAACTCTTCCAAAACCTGCGTCATCTCATTTCCACGCTCGCCACATCCAATATATATGATAATATCCGCATCCGACCATTTTGCGATCTGATGCTGGGTCATCGTCTTACCCGTTCCGAATCCTCCCGGGATCGCAGCCGTTCCACCTTTTGCAATCGGGAACATCGTATCCAGAATTCGCTGACCTGTTACCAGCGGCACACTTGCCGGGAATCTCCGGCTCACCGGTCTCGGTACACGGATCGGCCAGTGCTGTGTCATCGAAAGTTCTCGTTTTTCTCCATTGAACAGTTCAATCGTAACCAGCGTCTCATCAATCGTATATTCACCATCCGGGACCACAGATATAACAGTTCCCTCCACTCCCGGAGGCACCATACATTTGTGCACGATAGCCCGCGTCTCCGGCACTTCCGCAATGATCGTTCCATCCTGTACCATATCGCCTTCCGCCACTGTGATATGCGTCTCCCAGAGCTTCTGGCGGTCCAGTGCATCCACACTGACACCACGGGTGATAAATGCCCCGCCCTTGTCAGCGATCCGCTCCAGCGGTCTCTCAATACCGTCAAAGATATTATTCAGGATACCGGGTGCCAGCGTAACCGACACTGCCGCTCCCGTACCTTCCACAAGTTCTCCCGGATGCAGTCCGGAAGTCTCCTCATACACCTGTACCGTCGTCCGGTCCTTATCCAGGGAAATAACTTCGCCAACCAGCTTTTCCTCTCCCACATGGACCATTTCCGACATCTTAAAATCCGTCTTCCCTTTCAGGTAAATGACCGGGCCGTTGATGCCATATATCTTTTCTGTCTTTCCGCTACTCACCCTTTACACCTCCCCGGAACCGGAATTTCTGGTATTCATTTTCCAGTGCCCCTTTGAATGCATAATCCACCAGAACATTCTTCTCAGGCACAACCGCACGCACACCGCCGATGAAATCCACTTTGCTGATCGTCAGCGTCATTCCCGTGCGCTCCTCCAGATATGTCTTCTTATCTGCATCGGACGGATTGATATAGATCGTCATCGCCATCCCGGATGCAAATTGTGCTGCTTTCTCTATATAACGGATCAGAACCTCTTTATACTCTTCTGTTCTCATAAATGCCAGAAGCTTTAACTGTACTTCTTCGAACAGTTCTGTCTTAAGTTCTGTCTGTATCTTACCCATCTCACGTTTTAATTCAAGCTGCGCCTTTGACATCGCCATATTCAGCTGCTGTTTTGCAGTCACACTCTCCGCACGCACTCTCGTCTCTGACTGCCGTCTGGCTTCGATCTGGTGCTGCTCGAACACACTTCTCAGCGCATCCTCATGCTGCTTTATGATCGCATTCGCCTCCGCTCTTGCCTCTTCCATCGCTGCCGTGCAGATATGCGTGATCTTTTCTTCGTTTGTCAAATGTGCCACCTTCTTCCTGTCTATAATTTCAACCCTATCGCTTCATTTACATACGACGTGATAAAATCTTTCTTACGTCCGGTCCCGTGTCTGTCAGGAATCTCGATCAGAAGCGGCATTGTCCGCTCCAGCTTGATCTCGTCAATCAGGTCCGGGAATTCTCTTCCGAATTTCTCCGTCAACAGAATCACACCTACATCTTTATCCTCCATGGCATTCTCGATCGCACACCGGAGTTCTTCTCTTTCATGTACCACGATTCCGTCTACCCCTGCGAGACGCATTCCTGTCAGAGTATCGATATTATCACTGATCAGATACATCTTCATCTTACAATTTACCCAAGATCATGAAGGAGATGATCAGTCCGTACAGACACACACCTTCTGCAAGACCTACGAAGATCAGTGACTTACCAAGTGCACTGGAATCTTCACTAATTGCACCCAGAGCCGCACTTGCTGCACTTGCAACGGCGATACCACCGCCGACGCAGGAAAGACCGGTTGAAAGTGCTGCTGCCAGGTATCCGAATCCTGTTGCGTTCGACGCCGTATTGCCGGCTGCTTCCGCTGCCTGTACCGGATCTCCCGCAAAAAGCATGATCCCTGCGATCAGAACAGTGCTGAAGAAAAAGAATATATTTGTGCCGATAGCCCTCTTATAACGCTTCTTCGTCCTCTGTCCGATCAGAAAATATCCAAATGGAATTACAATACTCAGCAACAATGTTACAACGAATAATACTCTAACTGTCAGGCTCATATTTTTGTCCTCCTGTAAATATATCTTTGAATTTTATTACTTTCTGTCACTCTGACTGTGGAACGGCTTAAATTCCCGTCCGGTTCCTTTATAGAAACGGCTGAACATCTCATAGTATTCCAGACGCAGTACCTGGATACCGACGACCAGCCCTTCCAGTCCGCACACCAGCACATTTCCAAGCACGAACACGATCCAGTTCGTATGCCCCGCACTTGCGCCCGATAACATCAGCACAACCTCCATCATTGCCGCATGACTGACGGCAAATGCACCGATACGCACATAAGAAATGGTATTGGAAAAATAACTCAGCATCGTCTCGAACAGTTCGAAGAACGCCTGCACGAAGAACATCACCTTTCCCTCTTCCATCTTCTTATGCTGCTTTGTCACCAGATTGCCCAACGGTTCCTTGAATACGAACAAGAGCACCGGAACCCCCAGGAAAATTACCATCATGATATTACCCGGAACCTTATGTCCCGTCATATAAAGCACGATCGTCAGCACCAGGAATCCATAGAACACCAGCCCTGCGATTCCGTTGTGGGAAAATAACATATTTTCCAGATCATGACTCTTAACTGCGTTGATCACGTTAAAGATCATCACCAGGATATTCAGTCCCATACCAAATGCAATAGCTACCACGAATACCGTATTGAGCTGTCCGATAAACGGCAGGTTCATCATCGCATCCACCGGCCTTAACCAGTGTGCCTGTATCACATCTTCGAATCCGAAGATACTTCCGAACATGAATCCAAAAAATGTCGAGAACAATCCCGCAATGGATATGATCCCTGCCAGGTTGATCTTCTTGATCAGATACAACAACCCGCCGAATACGAACAGACATAAGCCCTGCCCGACATCCCCGAACATCGCACCGAAGATAAATGTATACGTCAGTGCCACAAACATCGTCGGATCTATCTCATCATTTGCCGGAAGTCCGTACATCCGTATGAACATCTCGAATGGCTTAAAGAATCTTGGATTTTTAAGCTTCGTCGGCGGTTCTCCGAAAAACTTCTCCTTATCTTCTTCTACAACAACGAATACCTTATCATCGTTCTTCGATTCCGCCAGGAATTTTTTCACATCTTCTTCACCCATCCAGCCACACAGGATGTAATAATCTTCTTTATTATCTCCCTCTTCGATCCTTGCCGCCAACTTACGTACATCAAAGTTTGTAGACAGTTCTTCCAGACGCCTTTTCGCACCACGGAGCTTTGCGGTATTCTTCGCCATCAGCTCCCTGATCTGCTTTTCTATCTCTGCAATCTCTTTTTGCTTTTCTTCGATTGCCTTTTCAAGCTCTTCACAGGCCTGCTCCGGTGTTCCTATGTACTCGGACGGAATTGCAATCCTTTCAAAATGCAAAGAATTGAATACCGAATCTACTTTACTGGAATCTGCATTCGATACGAAATAACATCCGTACACATAATTTTCATTCCTTATGCCTTCGATAAATACCGCATTCAAATCATCAAACAAATATTTCTCCAGACGTTTGTAATAATTCACATCCACCCGGCCAAAACGTACTTTCATGTATTTGTACTTCAGTGATTTCTGCATATCCAGTTCCAATGTCCGGAATGGCTCCATGATCAGAAGCTTTTCTTTGTATTCCTCTACCTGTTTCTTCGTTAACTCTTTCTTTTCCACAAGATCCAGATAGTCATGATTGACATCCCGGATCAGACTCAGCATATCATCCTGGTTCATCGATGCATCGATTCGCTGGTCTTCATCAGATAACAATGCGTTGAACTGTTCTGCCTTCGCAAGCGGCTCTTTGTATGGATTGACTTCCACAAAAGGCTGCAGGTTGTCGGTCGTCTTAAGCTCCGCCGCCGCATTTTCAAGCTGCATCTCGTATTTGGACAGATACACCTCGCAGACACGGTCGATGTCATTCTTCGGTCCGCTGATGCTTAAGAACTTCATCTTAACAATCATTGATTCACACCTCCTAAGTATCCTAATGTCTCTCCCTTCGTCAAACCGTAACGGATACACTCAAGGGCTGTCGTTAGTTTATAGATTTCTTCTTCTTTCAGGAACAGATACGTATTAACGATCGCGATCGAATACGGATCATTCCTTTTATCGGTCAGGTACAATTTCCGCAGACAGTCACGGTACATCTGTTCCAGTGTCTTATCTGCCTGCATATAATCATACTTTCCCGCATAGTACGTTTTTCCCACTTCGGTTTCGAACTGTTCCAGTGTCGGAGTCTCTACCAGGCTCTTGAACTCTTCCACACGAACCCGGTAATGAATCGGGATCGTCATCGAATAAATGTCCGGCGGAAGCATATGATAATACTTCTTCGCACGGTAGATCCACTGTAGATTCAGAAGGTCGATCTTCGTCCCGTAATCTTTTAAAAATATCTTCTGTTCATGTCCTTTCAGAACCCTTTTTCCCTTTTTCCACATAGTGGAAAAATAATACAGATCCAGTGCCAGATCATAATCAAAAAGCGTTCCCACTCCGGAATCTTTAATTCTGGCAAGTGCATCATAATACTCCGTATCCCGTAAGTTATCCACAAGCTCATCAATATTTTTCGAAGTTATCAACCGGTCAATGGAAATCTGTGAATATCTGTCAAAAAACTCTTTCTTATATTCCAGGTCAAACGGCTTGTCATAATGATTGAACACAATTCTCAGACAATAATTGATCAGATCAATCTCATAACGTTTCCAGTATAATTTTAAGAATGTCTTCTGTTTCATTCCGGCAAAACGGAAGAGTCTCGAATAATCATCGAACAGAGACTGATACAGGATCTTCTCCACATTTCCCCTGTGATACAGCGAAATGTCCATCCGGTTCACATAAGGTGCATATGCCGTCTTGTCTTTCAGATATTCAATTGCTTCCGTTACTGTCCCAAGTCCGGCAATTGTGTCATAATCCTCCGCTGTCAAAAGCTTTGCCGACATTGCACGTACCTTTGTCGTAATCCCACTGTAAGCCATCACATTTCCCATACACTACACCTCGATCATATGTCTTACGATTTCCTCTGCATAAATCTCGTGATTTTCTTCATATTCCTGCTTCAGCGCATCAATTGCAGTCTGGTTCTTCTTCCGTTCCCGGTCCAGGACCTTCTCTACTTCCTGCTGCGACTTTTCTTTTATCTTCTCCAGTTTTTTCTGTGTCTCTTCTTCCAGATCCCGGTCAAATTGATCTCTTTCTTCCTGTATCTGTCTTTCAATTTCACTCTTCTGCTGTCTGGCATGCTCTACGATCGTCTCCGCCGTCGTCTCTACTTCAGCCAATTTTTCAATTACAGAGTTCATAAGCCGCCCTCCTTTTTGCACATTTCACAACAAATAATTGTTATTTTTTTATCCATGTTATAATAATACACCTATTTTTTTAAATTACCACAATTATTTTGTATATATTGTATTATTTCTTCTCAATTCTTCTGACAATTTCTGCTTCCATTGACTTTTTCCTGCACAGACGCTAAACTAAGAACGATTTGCAAATCCAGTGATTATAAGGAGGAATACACGTATGCGTCTTAGAAATATACCACGTGCAGAGAGCGTTCTCGAAGCCTGCAAAGAAGTTGTGAAAGATCCGGAAAGCTTACGCGGAGACTGGAACCAGACGTTTAAAAAAGAGCAGCCCCTGCATATCGAGATCGGCATGGGAAAAGGTCAGTTTCTTCTGACCCTGGCAGCCAAAAACCCACAGATCAACTACATCGGCATCGAGCGTTATTCCAGCGTTCTGTTGCGTGCCGTTGAGAAATTTCAGGAACTGGAAGCAGAGGGGAAAGCTCCTGCCAACATCCGGTTCATCTGTATGGATGCAAATGACCTGCCAACCGTATTCGCCCCGGCAGAAGTATCACGTATCTACCTGAACTTCTCCGATCCGTGGCCGAAAGCCCGCCATGCAAGAAGAAGACTGACTTCCAATGAATTCTTCAAGCTTTATGACCAGGTCCTGACCGCAGATGGAACGGTAGAATTCAAGACCGACAACCGGCCGCTCTTTGACTTTTCAGTAGAAGAACTTGAAACTTCCGAACTTTTCGTTCTGGATCAGCTATCCTATGATCTTCATAACGACAGTACGATGAATCAGGGCAATATTATGACTGAATATGAAGCCAAGTTCTCTTCTATGGGCAATCCGATCTGTAAACTGATCGCAAAGCGCAGATAACACGCTGCAATATCCGGACTTATATACCGATCCTGTCTGCCTGCACTTCTTCCCTTTCCTTTCATATATTAATAGAAAGCATATCTTATGCTCCTGTTTCTTATGGGAAAGGGTGGAAGCTTATGTTACATCTGACGACACAGAACTTTGATATCTGCCGGATGAACCACTGGCAGTTTTCTTCCGATACACCGGCAAAGGCTGGACCGGAGCATCCCACACTGGCTGTAGTCATGTTCTACGCTGTCTGGTGTGGAAAATGTGCAATGATGCGCCCTGTCATAGAAGATCTGGAAAAGAAATATCAGAAGAAATATTTCGGCAGCATCTGCTTTTTTGAAGTAGAGACCTCTGAATCCGCACTTCTTGCTGCGCAATATCAGACCGCTCTTCTTCCGTCATTTCTCATTTTCAAAGACCGAGAACTGATTGCCATCATGCAGGGAATGATACCGCAAAAGGAGCTGGACTCACGCCTGCAGGAATTGTTGACTGTGCAGATGCGGACGCAATCTACAGAAAATCTTTAGAAATAGTTAATTTATATTTTCTAGGAAAACACATTGTTTTATGTTATATTAAAAAAGTAACAGGGATAAAAATATTTAATAAAAAGGGGGCATGGTGAACACACCACGCATTATGAAAAAATTAAAAAGAGCATTACCAGTTGCCATGGCAATCGTACTTGGATCTACTGCGGCACCACTGGTTGTAAGAGCAGATTCATCCAAAGTTGTAACACTTGGCGCCAATCTGACTGATTCACAGAAGAATTCTATGTATGAGTATTTCGGAACTTCATCTGACAAAGCAGAAGTCATCGAAGTTACCAATGCAGATGAAAGAAAATATCTGGAAGGAGTCGCTCCCGATGAACAAATCGGTACCCGCACCTACAGCTGTTCTTATGTAGAACCGACCACAAGCGGCGGAATCCAGGTAAAGGTTTCCAACTTAACTTATGTTACAAGCTCTATGATCTCCAGTACGCTTCTGACATCCGGTGTTGAAAACTGTAATGTCGTTGCCGCTTCTCCGATCGAAGTATCCGGAACCGGTGCACTGACAGGTATCATGATGGCTTATGAGAAAGCCACCGGAACAACTCTGAATGACGATCAGAAAGCAGCTGCGACCGATGAACTTGTCACCACAGGAGACCTGGCCAATGACATCGGCCAGGACAAAGCGGAAAGTGTCATGAACGATGTAAAAAAAGATGTGATCGAGGGCGGATTAACGGATGCAGATGACATTCAGAATGCAGTTGAAAACGCTGCCAAGGATAACAATGTCACGCTGACACAGGAACAGATCGACAAGATCTCCGATCTGATGAAAAACATTTCCCAGTATGACTATGATGTCAAAGCTCTGAAGAATACATTAGATAACATTGACGGAAAGAGTGGCGGATTCTTCTCCAACCTCTGGAGTTCCATCAAAGGTATCTTCGGCGGCGATGACAGTTCCGATGGCGGAATCATTAACGGCACGGATGACAGCGCACTCGGTGATGATGTCGTAACTAACAGTACACTGGATTCTTCCGACAATTCTTCCAACAGCACAGACAGTTCAGATGCCGCTTCGGATGATACTTCGGATGACAACAGTGATGACAGCGGATTCTGGGGCAAGATCAAGAATTTCTTCAAAGATCTGTTCGGTGGAAGCAATTCTAAGAAAGACGACACAGACAAGAGTAACGATGATGCCATTACAGAAGATAACTCTGATAACACTGATGAGCCGTCTGGCGACACACAGAACGATTCTCTGAACAACGATGCTGATTCTTCAGATGACAGCACAACAGACAACTCTGCTGATGATTCTTCATTGAATGACAGTACAGATAACCAGTCTGATAACCAGAGCAACACACAAAACAGTAGTGAATCCGATGCCTCTGGTTCCGATGCTTCTGATTCCTCAGCCGACAGTTCTTCCAACTAAATACAATCATTAATAAAGATGTATAGTAAAACGAAAAATGCCGGGAAGTTTTAACACTTCCCGGCATTTTTATCCGCAGGCATCAAAGTTTTTTGCCACTGACTTCATATAATTAAAACTCGAATACAGCAACTCCGTAAGGCGGCAATTTGTATGCGAATGAATACGGTCTTCCATCACATTCTTTCTTCTCCGCTTTGTATATCTTCTTACGATCTGCTCCGGTTCCGCCGTATTTCTCCTCATCACTGTTCAGGATCAGTTTATACTGTTTCTTTCTCGGCACTCCGACTCTGTAATCATCTCTTGCCATCGGCGTAAAGTTGCAGACGAACAACAGATTCTTCTTTGCACCTTTCGAATGTCTCATAAAACTGTAGATACTTCTGTATCCGTCATCCGCATTGATCCATTCGAATCCTTCCCAGCTCTGATCCATCTCATACATTGCCTTATGCCTCTTATACAGGTGTAAGAGGTCTTTTACCCACATCTTCATCTGCTGATGTTCCGGTTCGGCCAGCAGGAACCAGTCCAGTTCCCGTTCTTCACTCCATTCACGAAGCTGTGCAAATTCCTGTCCCATAAACAGAAGTTTCTTTCCTGCGTGTCCCATCATAAATGCATATCCGGCTTTCAGATTCGCATATTTATCAAATCCCAGTCCCGGCATCTTATTCAGCATCGAACACTTGAGATGTACCACCTCATCATGCGACAATACCAGAATATAATTCTCACTGTATGCATAACTCATGGCAAATGTCATCAGATGATGGTTATCCTTTCGGAAATATGGATCCAGTTTCATATATTCTGTGAAGTCATGCATCCATCCCATATTCCACTTCAGACTGAATCCCAGTCCACCTTCTTCTACATCTCCGGTAACCTGCGGCCATGCCGTAGATTCCTCTGCGATCATAAGTGCTCCCGGGTTTCTTCCAAGTACAACAGAATTCAGATGTCTGAAGAAATCGATCGCCTCCAGATTCTTATTCTCGCCATATTTGTTTGCAACCCATTCTCCGTCCTTCCGTCCGTAATCCAGATACAGCATGGAAGCAACCGCATCCACACGCAATCCGTCTATATGGAACTTCTCAACCCAGAATAACGCATTTGAGATCAGGAAGTTCCTTACTTCATTCTTTCCAAAATCAAATACTTTCGTTCCCCAGTCCGGATGTTCTCCCAATCTTGGATCTGCATATTCGTACGTCGGTGTTCCGTCAAAATCTGCCAGTCCGTGTGCATCCTTCGGGAAATGTGCCGGTACCCAGTCGAGAATGATACCGATTTTATTTCTATGCAGATAATTGATCATCCATGCAAAATCTTCCGGCGACCCATATCTGGATGTCGGTGCATAGTATCCGGTCACCTGATATCCCCAGGATCCGTCAAACGGATGCTCGGCAATTCCCATCAGTTCCACATGTGTGTAACCCATTTCTTTTATGTATTTGGTAATTGCCCTGGCAAATTCTCTATATGTATAGAATCCTTCATCTTCCCTTCCCGGGTGACGCATCCAGGAACCAATGTGTGCCTCATAGACAGACATTGGCTCCTGCTTATGATTCCAGGTCTTTCTACGTGTCATCCACTCTGTATCTGTCCATTTGATATTTTCAATATCTGTGACCCTGGATGCTGTTCCCGGTCTTAACTCCGCATAATTGGCATATGGATCTGCCTTAAATATCTGTTCTCCCGAATAAGTCTCGATACAATATTTATACATCTGATCCTTCTTCACACCTGGTATAAAACAGGTATAGATCCCGAGCGGCTCTTCCCTCTTCATCGGATTTGCCTCTGTGTCCCATTCATTGAACTCTCCGACTACCGATACCGCCTGCGCATGCGGTGCCCACACTGCAAAATACACACCTTTTTGTTTTCCGTTCTGTACCAGATGTGCGCCCAGCTTCTCATAAATCTCATAATGATTGCCCTGTCCGAAAAGGTATTGATCCAATTCACCTATTTCATATGGTTTTTTCTTTTTTTCAGCCATAATTACCCCTCGCATTCTGCTGCATATTTATAAGAACATTATACTTTACAAACAGGCAAAAAGAAAGAGCTTTGACCGTTTAGTTTGTCAAAACTCTTTCAAAATCCGACCTGTAAATCCTGTTCTCGACAGCTTCTTACAGGTATTCGTTTTTGTTAAATTCTAAAGTCTTCTTCTTTCAGAATAATTCTGTCAGAATCGTCGGTTCCCTTGCCGAATACTCTTCGTGCAAGATGTTTTACATTTGCTTTCTGTGAATGTGAGATTGCTTCATCCATGATCTCTTTTACTTCAGCAACTGATACTGCATGATCTTCTCTCTGCATTACATCGATACGGCTGTACAGTGCAAGGATTCCCATCTCATCCAATTTGTATCCATTCTCTTTCGCATATGTCTGACCGAATGTTACCAGCTCATCATTGATGAATACCGGAAGCTCCAGCTTAGAACTGAACTTCTTCTTGAATTCCGGGTTTGCTGTCATCAGACGCTCCAGAGGTTTTCTCTGATCTTCCAGTACAAAGAGCAATTCTCCTGTCTTCTTCTCCATCAGATAATTTAACTCTTTTACAGTTCTCGCATTCAATTTTCCTGCATGCTCGATGATGATCGCTCCGCCGCGCAGCTTCTGAATAATATTCGTAAGCTCTTTCTTATTAAGAGATTCACCTGTAACGATTGCTACTTTACCCTGTTTCAGACTTCTCTGTTTCTGAATTGCTTTTACAATATCAACCGCAAGGACTGTCTTACCAGATCCTTTTCTACCAATCACAAGAAGGTTACCTGTCTTGGATGTTCCTTCTCTCTGTGCCCTTCTGTCGTTATCAAGTACTTCAACGATCTGTTCGCTCATTCCTCTCACCGGTACAAAATATGAGAACAGCTTCTTCTGTTCTTCT
>OFSC01001940.1_pt1 | contig 11717 bp, 8 predicted proteins | sample 1543201 | NCBI WGS metagenome assembly OFSC01 (sample SAMN04209228, study PRJEB22552) | human gut metagenome | biome: gut; material: feces | host: Homo sapiens | place: USA: Oklahoma
ACGCCTGCGTTGAACATGCCGATGTTAAAGGTAGTTTCGCTGTCCAGACGACCGTAAGCAGGCAGCTTAGACAGAGCATCTGCTGCCAGCATAATCGCATTGACGCCTTCTTCCGGAGCAATGCCAGCATGGGCAGCCTTGCCCTTAACGGTTACGTAAATATCGTACAGCTTCGGTGCAGCGTAGGTAATTTCGCCTGGTGCGCCGCCGATATCCATGCAATAGCCGTAATCGGCCTTAATCCAGCTTTGGTCCATGTTCACTACACCCAGGCAGCCGATTTCCTCGCTGACGGTAAAGCACAGCTGCACGTCGCCGTGAGCTACGCCATCCTCCTTCAGTGCGCGTACCGCCTCCAGCATGGCAGCAACGCCAACCTTGTCGTCACCGCCCAGAGTTGTAGTACCGTCGCTGTACAGCACGCCATCCTTACGGACAACCTTAGTGCCTGTTGTCGGTGCTACGGAATCCATGTGCGCTTCGAACAGCAGCTTCGGAGCATTCGGCACAGTGCCCTTTACATAGGCCCACACATTGCCGCAGGTACCGCCGGTTTTTTCGTGCGCCTTATCCATCTCCGGCTCCAGGCCAAGCTCGCGCAGCTTCGCCATAATCAGCTCAGCTTCCTGCTTTTCGTCCTTGCTGGGGCAGGGAACGCTTACCAGCTCTATAAATTCATCAATCAATCTTGTTTTGTTTATCATTTGGGTCACCTCGTAGTATTTTAAGATATAAGCATATTATATACCTTAATGAAAGCCGATCGCAAGTTTAACTGCCGGCAATATTACAGCTGCAGATAGCGGCAGGCCAGATACAAAGCGCCCGCAACCAAACCACCGCAGGCACGGATGCGCAGCTTTTTCGCATCCACACGCTCCGGGTCGCTCTTCTGCAGACGGCCGATGCCGCCCAACAGCAGCCATGCGGAAAACAGCAGCATAGCCGCCGCCAGATAATCCCAGCTTTCCAATTTAGCAAAAATCTCCATTATATCACCCATTCTTTATTCTTTTGCGGACACAGATATGCATAGTGACAGTAAGCACAGCTTTCGTTACAGCTGCAGGCGAAATTCTCCTCCTCGCCCTTACCGCTGATTTCCTCGCACAGCTCTACTGCTTCCTGCAGGTACGATTTATCCAACGGCAGCTGCCAGACGCTCATGTTCTGCAAAAAGTGCAGCTCGGCGCGCACAACTTTTTTGCCGGGATACAGCTTTTCCGCAGCATCCTTATACAGCGCCAGCTGATAAGCATAGCCCAGCTTCACCTCGTCAGGCTCCGGCGGCGTACCTGTTTTATAGTCCACTATTATCATCTTATCATCTTCGTCAAAGGCCAGCAAATCGATTACGCCCTCAGCCGCCAGCTCCTGCTGCAGAGGCTGTACAAATTCTAATTCACGCTTCTGCTTTTTGGGCAATGCTTTATACAAATCGCTGACAATATAAGCATCAAACATACTCTTGGCCTGTGTTGCCGCAGCGCCGGGAGCAAATTTCTCCAGCGCAACGGCAAAAACAGCCTCCGCATTATAGCCATTATACAGCTCCAGCGCTTTGTGCACAATACTGCCGGTTACACTAGCCGGCAGCTCGTGCGCCTGCTCGCCGGCAACTGTCTGCTCCAGCTCAGGCACTGCCAGAACCTGCTGGTAGTAATATTGGCGCTGGCAATGCAGATACGTCTGCAGCGCACTTGCGGTAAAGCAGGTACGGCCGCAGGCTGCATAAGCAGGCAGCGGTGCCAAGGCCAACGGCTCCAGCGCCAGCTGCTCCTGCTCGCTCTGCTGCACAACAGCCGGGCTCAAAGCATCGGCACACAAAAGGCGTACCCAAGGACAGCTGCTTTCCTGCGTTTCCCAGTCAGCCTCGTATACTGCCTGCAGCTGCTGCCACCAGCCCTTAGCGGAAGGCAGGCCGATAACAGCCTCTGGCAGCTTTTCTTCCGCCACCGTACCGACCATTAAAAGCTGCTTTTTGGCACGCGTCATAGCAACATAAAGCAGACGTCTGCTCTCTGCTTCCTCCAGCTCACTGTCGCGCGCCTTAGCCAGCTCATAAACACCGCTTTTTTGCAGCTGCATTTCCTTATCGGGCACCTTAATGCCCAAAAGCCCCTGCTCGCCTTCCTTGCCGGGCAAATATTTGATAGACGCAGTATCGCCCTTCACTGATTTATCTAACTGCGGTAAAATAACAAGATCGAATTCCAAGCCTTTGGAATTATGTATCGTCATAATCTGCAGTGCATCATCGGCCTGTACGGTAGCGGCAGGCTCCTTGCTGCTGCTTGCACGCAAATCCTTAACGTTTTGCAGCCATTCCGCCAGCGAAGCCTGCTTCGTCTGGCAATACTGCTGTGCCAGGCGGCGCAGCTTTTTGACATTGGCCAGCTTGCTGGGGCCGTTTTCCTGCTGCGACAGAACGAATTCCGGCTTCAGCTCGTCCCAAAGCTGTGCGAACAGCTCCGGCAATGCCATCAGCGCTGCTGCCTGACGTAGGCTGCGTAAGCGTTCGGCAGCCTGCATAGCCAGCGCCTGCTGCTCCGGCTGCAGGTTCAGCTGCAGCTCACCGCTACCGACAGCCTGCAGTACATCCCACAGCGGTTTGTCATTTTCGGTCTGCCAGAAAAGCTGCGTCAGCGTTGCATCATCCAAACCGAAATAGTTGGAGCGCAAAGCACCTGCCAGCTCCAGGCTTGCGTAACGGTTGTGCAGCGCAGCCAGCAGATTCAGTATATCCAGAACCTCCTGCTGCTCATAAAAGCCCTTGCCCTTAACTACTACGCAATTTATACCGTAGCCTTGCAGCGTCTGCCGCAAAATTTCGCAATGCGTCATTGCTCGCAGCAAAATAGCCTTGCTTGCTCCCGGCCTGAGCTGCGGCTCAACCTTGGGCAGCTCCTGCTGCAGATAGGCGGCGATTGCCTCTGCCTCCTTCTGCCATTTATCCTCTTTAGCGCCCAGGTCATCATCCTTGGATTTATACGGCACCTGCAGCAGGCAAACCTTAGCACCGCCGGTGTTAGCACCCTCGTGATGCTCCAGGCAGATTTCCTCCTTAGGCAAATCCATCAGCTGACAAAAGGCAGTGTTACAGCTTTCGACAATGCTCTGCGTGCTGCGGAAGTTGGTTTTCATGCCCAGGTTCTGTCCCGCATTTTGCGCGATATCCTCTTTTACCTTATTAAAAACGCTGACATCGGCATGACGGAAACGATAAATAGACTGCTTCACATCACCGACGATAAAAAGATTATTCTTGCCGTCCAGCTTGTTACCGCAGAGCAGATAAATCAGCTGACGCTGGCGTTCGTTGGTGTCCTGGAACTCGTCTACCATAATATATTTATAGCGCTCCTGATACTTTTGCCGCAGCGCCTCATTCTTCTGCAAATGCTCGATGGCCAATAAATCCAGATCATCATTAAACAGGACATTATTTTCCTGCTTGCGTGCGCTCAGGCAGGCATAAAACTCCTGCAGCACGGCGAGCCAATCCTGCACTAAATCGCAGCCCTTGGCGTTCAAAATTACATGGTTCAGCTCCTGACGCAGATTTTTTAAATTAGTCAGCTCCGCTGCCAACGCCTTGCCGCTAACCTTAACAACGCCAGACGCATCCAACAGGGAGCAGTCCGGCTCCGGCGCCAGCAGCTGCTTTTGCATTTCGTCCAGTAATCCTGCGGCCTCCGTCAACGTCTGGCGTCCCTTAGTCTTTGCCCCCAAAGCCTCGCGCGCTTCGATTACCTCGCGCAGAGCAGCAAACAGCTTCTGCTGCAGGGCCGGCAGTTCTTCCTTCGCCTTAAGATAAGGCTCTGCCAGATTATCTTCACGCACCAGCTCCGACAGCTTGTCCCCCAGCGCCGTAACCTGATTAACAAAGCTGTTGACGCCGTAGGTTTGCACCAGCCTGCGCAGGGCAGCGTTTTCCTTGATATTTTTGCGTAAATATTGCTGCAGCGTTTCTTTAAAAAAGTCCTGCGCTTCAAAATCCTCTAAAATCGTAAATTCCGGATCAAGCTGTGTTTCTACCGGGTTATCTCTCAAAATACGGCTGCACAGGCTATGAATCGTGCTTATCGGCGCGCTCTCCACCTTCTGCAGATGCTCCTGCCAGCGCAGTCTTTCCAAATCATTCTGCGCCTGCTCCACGCATTCGCTGACAGCCTGGCGTACACGCCCCTTGATTTCGTCGGCAGCCTTGCGTGTAAAGGTTATCGCCACAATATTCGTGGGATTAACGCTCAAATCCGAGCGCAAAATTTGCACAAAGCGCTTCATCAGCACATAGGTTTTGCCGCTGCCGGCACCGGCGAGCAGCGAAACATTGCTTTTAATCGTATTTATCGCCAAAGCCTGCTCCGGTGTAGGATTCTTACTCATCGCTCTCGCCTCCCTGTCCGCCGTCGCCGCTCACCAGCTGCACACGGCAAATATCGTGTAACGGGCAATATACATCGCAGCGCCTGCAGCCTGCCAATGCAAAATCGCCTGCATAAATTCTTTCTATATAATCCTTCAGCAGCTGCTCCTTTTCCTGCTTAAAGCTATCCCAGGTCAGCTCTACGGCGTTCTTCGGCTTTTTATACGGCAAGTCGCTGTTGCCCACGCTTTCCAGCAAAAAGGCACTTTTGCGCTTGCCCTCCTTCAGCGAATAATAGCAGCCGCCGCTGACTGCAAGCTGCTCCTTGGAAAGCGCCGCCACCGCCAGCAGATACACCGGCAGCTGCAGGTCAAGCCCCTGCTCCATAGCACTGCCTGTGGGAGGAGTGCCGCTTTTATAGTCCGTGATAAAGGCATGCTCGCCGTCGCTGTCGATCCTGTCAACTCTGCCGATGAGCGATACATCACTGCCGTCACTGAGCGTCAGGTACAAGGGCTTGCCGTTTTTGGAGCTGAAATCCCATTCCACAGCCTGCGGCGTAAAGCCGCCCCAACGCTGCTGGTCGGCATATTCAAAGCGTAGCCAGCGCACCAGCATACGCCAGAGGCGCTGCTTTTCTACCTGCCAGATATCCTCGTTTACGGAAGCAACGGTGCTGCTGCAATCATTGCGCGCAGCGGTGCAGACATCCTCAAAGACTGCTTCCAGCTCCTCCGTCAGGTCTTCCATAGTTTCGCCGATAATTTTGCTGCCAAGATAAGGCTCGACAAAATTCTTCAGCGTCTGGTGCAGAATATCACCGGCATCCCGCGGCTGCAGCAAATCATCCGCTTCCTCCGCCGCCTGCGCCAGCCACACCTTCTCCGCCAAAAAGCGGAAGGGGCAGGCAGCGTAAGCCTCCAGTCTGCTCGCACTGAAACGGCTGCCGATTTGCTTACGCAGCAGCTTCGTCGGCAGGGAATTTTGCAAGTCGCCGTTATATTCCGCCTGCTGTGCCTTACGCAGAATATCCGCTTTGGCAGCCAGCCGCAGCTCCGCAGAGGGAGCCTTTTGCCCGCTGAGCTCTGCTATTTTCGGCAAATCCGCAGCAGCAAAGCGCTTGTCGCTGTACGCCTCCTCCGCCGAAGCAACGCCGAAATCAGGCAGCGTCTGCGCCTTCACATAGTCCTTGTCCAGACGCTTTTCCTCACTTCCCGGCTGCAAAAACAGCTTCCAGATTTCCTCCAGATAGCTGCTGGCCAGGCTTTCGCCCACATCCTCATGCCAGGTGAGGATGAGCTCCTTTTGCGCCGCACACACAGCCTGAGCAAAGAAATAGGCATCCTCATCAAAGGAGGAGCCAACCGTGGGCAAATCGTAACCTGCATCCGCCATCTGCTTGCGTTCCGTATCGTTATAAATCCAGTTTTCGTTTTTAGCCTGCGGGAATTCGCCCTCGCGCAGGCCCATAATATACACGCTGTCGAAGCTCAGGCCCTGTACGTTGCCAACCTCCGTAAAGAGTACGCCGTCCCTGCGGCCGAAGCTCAGAGTAAGCTGCACCTGCCCCAAGGCCTCCTGCAGCAGGCTGTTCCATTGGCTAAGCGTCAGCTTACAGTCACTGTTTTTCGCCACCTCGTAATCACGCACAAGCTGCTGCACAGCCTTCAGCACAGCATCCTTGCTGCGCAGGCAGGCCAGCATAAAGTCAAGCGGCACGCCCTGCTTATGCAGGCTGCCCAGACGCTCTTCCAGCGGCAGCGATTGCACAAGCTGCGTCAGCTGCTCGGCATATTCGCTGATGGCAGCCTCCGCCTTAGTGCTTTCTATAAAAGCGTCCAGCTGCTGCCACAGCTCCGTTGCATCCCCCAGCAGCTCGTGTGCCTTCTGCATAGCCTCCTGACGTGTTTTGAAATACGTTTGCGCGCGCAGGCTGCTTGCCGTTTCCACATCCACATCAAAGAACAGACGCAAAAGCTCACAGCTCAGCAGCTCCAGATAGGCCGCTGCCGCCTCACGTCCCCTGCCTGCGGCAGTAAGCAGCAGGCGCAGCATAACAGCCAACGGCTGCGACACCAGCGCAGTTGTCTGCGGCAGGCTCACCGGCACACCGTATTCATCCGCCAGCTGGCGCAAGCCGCTGTATAAGGAAAAGTCGCGCACGGCAACAACAATGCGATTGGCAGCGCACTTTTCATGTGCCAGCTGCTGCTTGATTCGCTTCAGCACCCAACGCATCTCCTGCTCATCGGAGGCAAAACAGTAGCTTTCCACACCCTCCGCAGGCACCGGCGCAGGCGCATGCCCCAAGTGACGCAGCTGCCGCATAGCAACGCCTGCCGGAGCCTGTCCCAATTCCTCTGCCGCAAGGCTTGCAACAGTCGCGCCAAGAATTTTCAGCGCGTTGACGGTGTTCGTGCTCGCGCGCATAAACTTGGTAATTGATTCATACTTCGCCTTTTCGTCGGAGCTTACTCTGCGTCCTTCGTAGCTCATGCTGATTACCAAATCATCCACATGCTTCGCCAAAGCCTGCAGAAAGTTTATCTGCACCTGGTCAAGGCTGAAGAAATCGCAGATATAGATATGCTTCCAGGGGATTTTGCAATCCTTCTTCTGCAGCATTTCCATAGCCAGACGATACTTGCCCTCAAGGTCGTACCAGTTATTGTTTTCCAGATATTGACGATAAAGCAGATAAAAATTGCACACGCCCAAATCCTTGCCCTTCAGCTCATCCTCTTCAAAGGATTTTTGGATTTGGCCGTAGATATCCTCCTTAGTGGCACCGCAGCGTGAAAGCTGGCTTACGAGCGAGGTCATGGCCTTCACAAAGCCGGTTTTATGCGCCAGCGAGCCGAAATATTCCAGCTGCTTGTGCGTAGTCATACCGGTAAGCTGCTTGTTTTCCATCATATAGTCGATGATGTCCTGCACAATCAGCTCCTGACTGCGCCGGCTCAATTCCTTGTAATCGGTACCGCCGTTAAGGTTCATCAGCTTGCCGGCCAGGGTATCCATGCCCATGGTTTCTACATTAGCGTACTTGCTGCGCACATCGTCCGTCAGCAGGCGGTTGGGCAGCACCAGCACGCCTTCGCCCAACGGCTGCTGCGAAAGCTTCTCTGCCAGCTGCGAGCGCAGGCTGCAGCCGAGAGGTACATAAATCAACTTTGCCATAACAATCTCCTTCTGTTTATCCTTCAGCGTAATATTGCTCAAATCTTTATAATGCTTATTATACCATAAGCGACTGCCAAAGATTGTCTATTTGAGGAACGGATTTTTAGGGAAAGAAAAAAGGCTGCCACGCAATGTGACAGCCTCGGGAAATACAATATTATGCTTCGTATTCAGCTAACTTTGCAGCAGCCTTCGGACAGCCTTTAGCGGCAGCCAGCTCGAAGTAGGTCTTGGAGCAGATTTTGTGGCCCATAGCCAGATATTGCTCGCCCAGCTTGTACATATCTTCTGCATATTCCATGTCCTTCAGCTTTGCGGCAGCCTTCGGGCAACCTTTGGCAGCAGCCAGCTCGAAGTAGGTTTTGCCGCAGATGCAGTGGCCCATGCCCAGATAATGCTCGCCCAGCTTGTACATATCTTCTGCATATTCCATGTCTTTCAGCTTAGCAGCAGCTTTCGGGCAGCCTTTGGCAGCAGCCAGCTCAAAGTAGGTCTTGGAGCAGATGCAGTGACCCATTGCCAAATAATGCTCGCCCAGGTCATACATATCTTGTGCATATTCCATGTCTTTCAGCTGTGCGATTGCTTCCTCGGAGCCTTTAGCGGCAGCCAGCTCCAGATAGGTTTTACCGCTGATGCAGTGGCCCATACCCAGATATTGTTTAGCAAGCATCAGGCAGCCTGCAACATATTCTTTTTCTTTAGCTTCGGCAGCAGCGATTTCTTCATCGGTAACGCCTGCTTTTTCTTTGAACCATGCCATGATAGCGTCCATGTCTTCAGCCTTATGCAGCACGCTTCTGAATTTATAGTCAATTACCTTGGCAGTGTACAGGTACTCAACACCCAGGTCCAAGTCAAAATAATCCAGTCCGAAAAATGTCAGAATACCATCAATAACAACCTCAGCATTAGCAGGATCCTTAGCCAGCTTAGCAATTTGTAAATACTTTTCAGCAACAGTCGTCATTTAAAAAACCTCTCTTTTTCATTCTTTTGTAAGAATAATCAATTATTAGTTCCTTAGGAACCAATATAATCATATCACGATTGAAATTAATTATCAACTATTATATGGGAAATGGTAGGAAAATGGGAGATAAGATACTCAAAACATCAAAACGCCCTCGGGATCATATGAGGTTTTAGTTCCAAAATGTTCAATTTTCGTATTATATTTAGCACCCAAATTATAGAAACGCAGGCTATCCTTCGTCAGATCAGCAATCTTAAGCAACTCGTTTTGTAAAAAAGTATAGTCATGTGGTTCTACCAAGCATTCGAACACAGAATTCTGTACCCGCTGCCCATACTTCAAACACATTTTAGCAATCTTGTTAAGTCTTCTCCTGCCAGCGGCATCCTGAGTATTAACATCATATGTTACCAATATCAGCATAGTATTTTCTCCTCACTTCCACAAATAGCTCGGATATTCATCTATATCTCCGCGTATATATCTGGCTAAAAGTTGCGCCTGAACAAAAGGCACTAATCCCCATGGTATTTTTTCTTGCAAAAACGGATGCATAATTACGTCTTGCTTGCGTTTTTGCCAAGCTTCAAAAAATGTCTTTCGTCCATCGTCATTTAATAATACACTGCCATTTTCCTGATTATTAAATGATTTTTCATTAATCACACGATTATTAATCAATGTAAGCACAAATCTATCTGCTATAATGCTGCGAAACTCTTCCATCAAATCAAGAGCTAAAGACAAGCGTCCCGGTCTATCCCGATGCATGAAACCAATATACGGATCCAATCCGGCTCCTTCAATTGCTGCAGCACAATCATTAGCCAAAATAGTATACGCAAAGGATAATAGAGCATTTACAGGATCGGTCGGAGGCCTTTTATTTCTATTAGTAAATCTAAAATAAGCCTTATTTTGCAATACAAGCTCATTAAACTGCGCAAAATACAAGCTTGCAGCATCGCCCTCCAACCCTCTAAGTATAGCCAAATCTGTACATTTTCTGGACAGCCTTGTTAAACGCATAATTTCACGGCTGGCTTGTTCAATATTAGCTACATCAACAGTTAAAGCATGGTCACGTTTGGCACGCTCCAAAACGCTACGAGAATTATACAGTTTACCAACAATAAAATTACGCGCTATTTTACAGCTAAGCTCCTCTGAATCCGAAATTCTGTACTGTTCTTTGCGTAACAATACATTGCTGTTATTATGTCCCATAACTCTCGCCAGAAATCTTCCGCTTGGTTTATAAAAACACACGGCTATCCCATGCTCAGCACATTTTCCCAATAACGCCGGACTCGCTCCCATATAGCCAAAATATAAAATCTGCTCAAACATACGCAACGGTAATTTTTTTATTGCAGTACCATTCCTGTTTATTACCACGTTTTCATTGTCCAGCGATAAATAAATATCTTCACTTGTCACAAATAAAGTATTCAGTAAATGTCTCATAATGCATCCTCATTTAAAAATTTTGCATAATAATCCGCCACAACTGTCTTCCTGCATATAACCGGCAAGCAAATATCCTTTAAAGAACATAAGCTACAGCCTTTTTTAGGCTTAACATTCGGTGTATAGCCCTGTCTATAATAGTTATGCATTTCACGCAACATAGATTCTACATTTTCACGCATAGAAGCAGTAAAAGCAATCTCTTCCCGACGATGTGTTTCATTATAATATAAAGCACCTTTAGGTATATCAACATGCAGCATTTCTTCCAAACACATAGCCTGACAGCATAATTGTAATCTGTCAGCATCAATCAGCTTACTCTTTCCGCGCTTATACTCTATGGGATAAGGTAGCCACAATCCTTCTCGTCCATATAAAGTGCATCCGTTTTCAGTCTTACTGAATTCTACAACATCACATTGTCCGGAAACGCCTAATCTTCTTGAAAAGATACTCAAAGAACGTGTAATTAACAGATTACCGCGTTTTTCTATAAAGCCATCATCATGACAACGTTCATGGACTATGTTACCCTCAATGGTTCTTACATTTTCCTGCCATTGATTTTCTATATGAATCAACGCCCATTGTCGACGGCAAAAGCAAAAATGCTGAATACCTGATAATTGTAAGAATTCATCTTCACAATATTCCATAAGAATTCTCCTTTCCTTTTAGGCTAATCAGAATGCGTTATTTGTGTTAACAAAACCGAAAATCCAACCATGTTCCGTATTTCAATCCACGCTCCCTCACGGGAGCGACGCCGCATCTTGCCTTGCTTTGCCCTCAACAACCATTTCAATCCACGCTCCCTTGCGGGAGCGACTTTGATTCCGGTTATTTAGTCCCTATCTTTGTTGATATTTCAATCCACGCTCCCTTGCGGGAGCGACGGCTGCTGTCTGGGAATATTGATGAAGCGAAAGTAATTTCAATCCACGCTCCCTTACGGGAGCGACCTTGACGTGCTGTTTCTTAAACCTTGTCCGCCGATTTCAATCCACGCTCCCTTACGGGAGCGACCCCAAAGGCTGGGTATACCGTACTCGTGCTGAAGCGATTTCAATCCACGCTCCCTCACGGGAGCGACTATGCTTTAGTATCTTTTCTTTTTCTGCTGCTGTCATTTCAATCCACGCTCCCTCACGGGAGCGACTCAGCTCGTAATACTTTTCAGTATTAAGTCCCAAGATTTCAATCCACGCTCCCTCACGGGAGCGACATCTTGCCTCCAACATAGTGGCATTTTCCATAAAATTTCAATCCACGCTCCCTCGCGGGAGCGACGTTGATTATCTTCTGTTCAGCATCGGCTATAACGATTTCAATCCACGCTCCCTCGCGGGAGCGACTTTTCAAAAACGCTTTTTTGCGTTCAGCCTTTTTATTTCAATCCACGCTCCCTCGCGGGAGCGACACAAATATTTTTAGTGAGGTGATAGCATGAATGCATTTCAATCCACGCTCCCTCGCGGGAGCGACATTGGGGATTTGCAAAAGATGCTTACCTCGATGTAATTTCAATCCACGCTCCCTCGCGGGAGCGACGCATACTGCCGGTGCGTGTATCACGTTCCAACGGATTTCAATCCACGCTCCCTCGCGGGAGCGACCGACCGCTATCCGGGTTATGGCTGCGCCGCAGTTACATTTCAATCCACGCTCCCTCGCGGGAGCGACAAAACGGTTGTACAGCTCGCTGCTGTCTTTGCG
>OFSC01001943.1_pt1 | contig 11705 bp, 8 predicted proteins | sample 1543201 | NCBI WGS metagenome assembly OFSC01 (sample SAMN04209228, study PRJEB22552) | human gut metagenome | biome: gut; material: feces | host: Homo sapiens | place: USA: Oklahoma
TCACCCCAGAGCATGCCGGAACCAATCACCATGTGGTAGTCGGTGTCTTTGAAGTCCTCGGCCATGGCGGCGCAGCGCTCGTCCTGAGCGTCCTTGGCCTTGATGAGGTACGGAGCGATGTTGCCGAACTCCTCCATGAAGGTGTCGTACTTGGGGAAGGCGCCGGCGTTCTTGAGGAAGCGGGCGACCAGCGTAATCTGGTAGGTGTAGATGGCCTCGCACAGGACGTCGTCCTCGGCGAAGCTGAAGAACTTGTAATCGGCGTACTCAGTGGCCGGGGTGTTGTCGTTGGAGACATACATCAGCGTGCGGGCGCCCTGCTCCTGGCAGAACTTGGCGGCCTCGATGATCTCGGGGGTGGTGCCGGTACGGGTGGAGAAGACGCAGACCGAGTCCTTGTTGAAGGTCTTGGGCGGGCATGCGAGGAACTCAGCGGCAATCTCGCAGTGGACGTCGACGTCGGCCGTGGTGGTCTCGACCCAATACTTCATCGGGAGCGTGTGGGCCCAGGTGCCGCCGCAGCCGATGAAGAAGATGTTGGAATAACCCTGCTCGCAGACCTTGTCCACGGCAGCCTCAATCTGAGGACGGAGAGCGAGGGCATCGCTCACAACCTTCTCGTAACGAGGCTCATCGAAATTGAACATCCCTTACTCCTAACTCACTTGGATGAACCCTTCATTCATCCCATGACGTTATAATACTTTATATAACTAACTATGCAAGAGCTATTTCAGATTTTTTTTGATTTTTCTTTAATAAAAAGCCCGCCGATTAAATGATCGACGGGCTTAAGAAAGGAGGACCTGGTTAATAAATGCTAGACAATGGCATGTTTCCAGCTAGAAAACGTCCTTGGCAAGTACCTTTGAGTCATTGGGAACCTGACGGATTTCGATAACCACGCCATCGTTCACAAGCTCTTGGATATGCTCGGCATCGGTTTCGGTCGCAAAGATCGCGGGGGTCGGATGAAGCGTGGTCTCGGGAGACTTTCGAGTTCCGCCCAGATTGATCTCCTTGATGTCTTTGCAACCCTTAGCAAGGCGATAGGCATCCTCGATCGTCTCGACAATGATAAACAGCGAATACTTGTCGGTGACGCCGCTGTTGAGCGCCTCGATAGCAGCGTTTACGTCTTTTATGACGAGCTTCACGCCGTTGGGACGAGCTAGCCTCAATGCGGCTTTTCTCATGTCGTCTTTTGCCACGGCGTCGCTGGCACACAGGATGCAATCGACATCCAGCGCATGTGTCCAAGACATGGCGACCTGGCCGTGAATCAATCGGTAATCAACTCTCGTAAGCTTAATCATCGTAATCATCTCCGCACGTAATAAAGGTAATGACAGGCGTGACCCTTAGCTAGGGCTCGAACCAGAACTAACTAGAACTCTTCTTCTTCGACATCGGCAAGCATGTCCGCCGCCTCACAAAGCATGATAAACGAACGTGATCCCTCGACCGCAGCTTTGGCCTTGTCCGCATCCAGGGAGTCCAGCTGTGTAGCCATTTCCACCAGCAGCGGCAAGTTCATTCCGGTGATCAACGTAAACGATCCGGCGGTCTGCCTCTGAATGAATTCGTTGTTTACAGAGCCGCCAAAGATGTCAGTCACGACAAACCAAGAGTCGGCAGGGTCCTTCGACTCCATCCAAGCATCGATAAGCGCTGCGACATCCCTCGTGTCGTCATCGACATAGGCGCACAGACACTCGATTCGGTCGTTGGCGCCCATCAGGATCTCGAGAGAGCTCTTCATACCTTGGGCGAGATAACCATGACTCGCTAGCAATATCTTATTCATAGTTCTCCAATATCAATAAGACGTACTATATTGTCATAACAAAGTATATTAGCAATCTACCCTACGCGGTGTGTCTATTTTCCAAATCCGCGAACGGTAGCAATTGGTCGGTAAATTGACCAATCTATCTCTAATTTACAAATAGAACTTCAGTCGCTCGGTGCAGTACACCTGACGGGAGATGAAAAGCGGCTCGCCGCTTGGAGCATAACGTCTATCGACAAACAGAAGCAGTGGAGAGTCCAGCTCCACGTTAAGGTATGCCGCCTCGAGCTCGCTCGCATAGCAGACCTCGAGCGTACGCGTATTGGGGCCCATCTTGATCCCCTGGCGATCGAGTACCGCCATCAGCGAATCCTCGAGGGATTCATGCTCCAAAAAAGAAAGCGCAGCGGAATAGCTATTGGTTTCCAGCATCGTGGGCTTGTCATCCACAAGGCGTAGACGACGACTACGCAATACCTTTTGGGTATCGTCTACGCCCAGGAACTTCGCGTCTCGCAGGCTTGGGAAGTCCCAGCCCATTGCGAGAACCCTGGTAGACGCCTGTTTTCCCGCAAGCTGGCACGAATGGGTAAAGCTCTCACGGTCGTCCGCGGCATACATCTGTGTGTCCGACGAAACGAACGTGCCCTTGCCGCGGGCCCTCTCAACAAGCCCAGCATCTTCCATTTCTTTAATTGCGGAGCGAACCGTTATTCGGCTCACGCCAAATTGCTCGATGAGCTCCGCCTCGGTCGGAAGCTTATCTCCCGGACGGTACGTGCCGTTGGCGATCGAATCAGAGAGCGCACGGACAATCTGTTTGTACAGGGGGATAACGCTATTTGCTTCAACCATATCAACCATACCTTTGCAAGGAATCAGCAGCTTATAGATAGATGACTTATATTGTATTAGAACTTTTTAGGAGTCCATATATTTCCTAAATAATTCGGTAAACGGGGTGTTATTTCACTTTAGCGGGGTGCAGCGGCTACCCGCGGCATTCGTTATTAACCTAGCTAGGCTAGTCCACCCACATCGTCTCCAGTTCGCCGCAGAACCGCGGCCCCATATGGGTATACTCTCGAGGATTCGACTCGATTCGCCCCCGCTGGGACGCCAAAGGAGACTGCATATGCCCACTACCTCAACCGACCCGCGCGCCGCTGCTGCCGCGCTGCTGGTGCCCGGCACCACCTGCCACGGCTTTGCCGTCGAGCGTTGCGAGACCGTGCCCGAGCTCGACTCGGACGCCTACGTGCTGCGCCACACCGCATCGGGCGCTCGCCTGCTGTACCTGGCGTGCGACGACGAAAACAAGGCCTTTGCCATTGGCTTTAAGACGCCGCCGGCCGATTCCACCGGCGTGTTCCATATTCTTGAGCACTCGGTGCTGTGCGGATCGGCCAAGTTCCCCGTCAAGGAGCCATTCGTCGATCTGATCAAGAGCTCCATGCAGACGTTCCTCAACGCCATGACCTACCCCGACAAAACCATCTACCCCGTTGCCACCACCAACGAGCAGGACCTGTACAACCTTATGGACGTGTACCTGGACGCGGTGTTCAACCCGGCCATCTATACCAAGCCCACCATTTTTGAGCAGGAGGGCTGGCACTACGAGCTGGACCTGCCGGAGGGCGCCGAGGGCGAAGGCGACGGCAGCTCCGCGAGCCTGCGCGAGGGCACGCTGCGCTATAACGGCGTGGTGTTCAACGAAATGAAGGGCGCGCTGTCCGACCCCATGAGCGTGCTGGACGACGCCGTCAACGCCGCACTCTATCCCGACACCGCCTATGCGCACGAGAGCGGCGGCGACCCGCGCGCGATCCCTGCGCTCACCTACGAGCAGTTCCTGGATACGCACGCGCGCCACTACAGTCCTTCCAATTCTTACATCACGCTCTACGGCGACCTGGACGTGGACCGCGCGCTGGCGTTTTTGGACGAGCGCTATCTGTCGCAACCGAGCGCCGCGAGCCGCCGCATGGACGCCGCCGTTGCCGCCGGCGAGGACCCGTCCGTGCTGGCGCCCAATCCGCTGGACGTGCAGGAGCCTGTGACCTGCGAGTATAAGCGCGTCGAGATGGCCACCACGCCCGAGAACGCCCTGGTGGGCCTGGGCCTGGTGCTGGGCAGTGCGCTCGACCGCAAGCGCACGATCGCGGCGGACATCCTGTTCGAGGCGCTGCTGGGTTCCAACGAGGCACCGGTTAAGAAGGCCATTCTGGCGGCAGGCCTGGGCGGCAACGTGGTGAGCTACACCGCGGCCGAGAGCCTGCAGCCCTACGAACTCATCATGCTGCAAAACGCGCAGCCCGGCGTGGCGCGCGAACTGCGCCGCGTGTTCCAGGACGCCTGCCGCGACCTGTGCGAGCATGGCGTTCCGCGCGAGCGCCTGGAGGCCATCATCAGCAGCAACGAGTACGACCTGCGCCAGCGCGACTATGGCATCGCCGACGGCGTGGCCATTGCGTGCGACGCGCTGAGCACGTGGCTCTACGATGACGACGCCGCGACGCTGGCGCTCAAGTACGGCCCGGTGTATGAGGAGCTGCGCGGCGAGCTGGACGGCAGCTACTTTGAGGACCTGCTGCGCGAGCTGGTGCTGGAAAACGACCACATGGCGCTGGTCGAGCTGGTTCCGGTAGACGCTGCCGAGGGTGCGGAGGGCGCCGAAGCTGCCGAGCTGGCTACCAAGCGCGACGCCATGACCGATGCCGAGCTGGCGGACGTGGTCGAGCGCACGGCCGCGCTGCGTGCCGCGCAGGAGGCAGAGGACACACCCGAGGCCAAGGCCACGCTGCCGCGCCTGCGCGTGTCCGACATTGGCGAGGTGCGCCCCGAGCCGCCGCTCGTTGTGGACACGACTGCGCCCATCCCCTGCCTGCGCCACGGCATCCCCACCAACCGCCTGGCCTACGCCATGCAGTATTTCGACCTGAGCTGCGTCGCATTTGAGGACCTGCCTTATGTGACGCTGCTCTGCCGCCTGCTCAAGCAGCTGCCCACGAGCGAGCACTCGGCCGAGGAGCTCGACAACTTGCTCGCCGGCAAGCTGGGCTTTTTGAGCTTTACGACCGAGGTCATGACCCAGCCCGACGTGGACGGCGTGCGCCCCTATCTGCTGGTGAGCGCCGGAGCCCTGTCCGAGAAGATCGATGCGCTGGCGAGTCTGCCGCGCGAGGTGTGGTCGAGCACGCTATTGCTCGACGCCGACGCCGACCGCGTGCGCGACGTGCTCACGCAGATTCGCATTGGGCTTGAGCAGGGCTTTATCAACAACGGACACTCGGCGGCGCTGGGTCGCGCGATGAGCTACAGCTCGCCTTCGGCCGTGGTTCGCGAGCAGCTTTCGGGCGTGGACTTCTACCTGTTCCTGCGCGATCTGCTCGAGCACTTTGACGAGCGCCTGGACGGTCTGCGTGCCAAGCTTCCCGAGCTGGCAGGCCGCATCTTTGTGGCCGATGGCTGCATGGCGAGCTTTACCGGCAGCGATGAGGACTTTGACGCGTACTGGGATGCCGCGGGCGACCTGGGGCTGGGCGCGGGCGACGGCGCCGATGCCGGACGCAACGCGCTCGTGGTGCCGGCGCCGTGCGACCGCCACGAGGCCTTTGTCATCCCCAGCGACATCTGTTTTGCCGCGCGTGCGTGCGACCCGCGTCGCCTGGGCATCGACGTGACGGGCGCATGGGCCGTGGCTGCCAACGCGCTCTCCTACGACTACCTGTGGAACGAGATCCGCGTGAAGGGCGGCGCGTACGGCTGCGGATTCCGCGCTGCCGGCGAGCGCCAGGCGGCGTTCTACACCTACCGCGACCCGGCGGTCGATCCTTCGATTGAGCGCGTGGCGCGCGCAGGCGAATGGCTCGGCAGCTTTGAGCCCGACGAGGCCGCCTTCGAGGGCTTTATCGTGAGCTGCGTGAGCGGCATGGACGCGCCCGTGAAACCGTACGCGCTCACCAAGCGCCGCAATACGACCTACCTTGCCGGGCTCGATCCGCACGCGCGCGAGGAGCGTCGCGCCCAGATGCTCGCGGCCACACCCGGTGAGCTGCGCTCGCTCGGCGCCGATGTGACGCGCATCGCAGCCGCGTCGCCCACCTGCGTCTTTGGCGGCCGAGACGTCATCGCCAAGAGCAACGCCGGCTTTAACGTCATCGACCTGCTGGCCTAACGCACAAAGATAGATTTTTGGGACATGCCTAAAAATCTACCTTTTCTTTTCCGCCACTTGGGCGGGGCAGCTCAGCCCGTCCCACCGGTTTCGTCTCAATCTGTAACATCTAGGCGGCAATATCGGCTCCAGATGTTACAGATCGAGACGTTTCCGAATGGCGCCGGCTCTTTGTCTCGATCTGTAACAGCTAGGCCCATTTATGCCGAGTTACTGTTACAGATCGAGATAAACCGCCGCAGACACCCGCCCTTCAGCAAAAACCACCGCAAAGGTGCCTGTCCCCTTTGGGTGGTTTTCGGGCGAGCTGCTACTTGATAAACGGGTTCAGCCTGGCCGCCAACGGATCGAGCTTGTACATCCTTGCAAAGCACTCACGACCATAGTCGGAATCGTTGCTCCAGCTACCCTGGTCGACGTTGTACTCTGCATCCAGACGAATCCACTCCTCCGGCTTGTTCTTCTCGTGCTTGCTGCAGAAGTAGCGCTGGTACTCGACCTCGTGCTCAAACTCAAACTCGGCATCCGAACCGCGGCCGGCATACTCGTCGACCGACGTCAGGTTGCCGTGGTCGTCGTAGTAAAACTCCGCATAGCCGCCGCACTCGGAATCGATCCTGTCGAGCTTTCCGTCGCTGTACGAATAATCCACCGCGGCATACGAGTTCAGCGAGCCGTAATCGTTGCCGTGCGAGTCATATGCCACAGGCGAGATACGCGAAATGTTGCCGTCCTTGTCATACTCGTAGCCCGCGGTAATCGTCCACGTAGTTCCCACCGTGTCGCCCTGGCAGTCCAGCGTAAAGGACGTCACGCGATCCTTGTCGTATCCGTACGAATACACGACCGTCCGAGGATTGGCCGAGCTGGTATCGGTGTTGGTCACCATGTTGCCGTTCTGATAAATATACGTGCTCGCGCTCTCGCCGTAACCCGCATGGGTCGTCTTGTTAATCAGGTTTCCGTCCGCGTCGTAGGTAAACGTCGTGGTGCTCGACGAATCGCTCATGTCGGCATCGCAGTCGATGCGCGTGACGTTGCCGTCGGCGTCGTACGTAAACGTGTTGATGTTCACATAGCCGCCCGCCAGATCTTCTTCAATCTCAGAGATACGATGCGTCTCGTCATGTTCAACGCTGTAGCTTACGCCGCCACCTTGCTTGACGGCAGACGTGAAGCCCGTGACGTAACCGTTCTCATCACACTCGATCTCGTAGATATCGCCATACTGGTCCGATTTATCGGTGCCTTCATAGGACACCGGCAGCCACAGCTCGTCGAGCTGCGTGTCCTTAATGCCGGCGATCTTCGTATCCTGCGGCAGGGCCAACGTGGCGAGCTTCTTTTTGCCCGAAAGATCGATGCTTTTGAGCTCCCCGGCATTTGAAAGGTCGAGCTTCTCGATGTTGTCGCAGCCGTCCAGGTTAACGATGGTGACGTTGCTCGCCGAGTTAAGCTCGACGGTTTTAAGGTCGCCGCAGCCCGAAAGGTCCAGGTTGACGAGCTTGTCGTCGCTGGACTCCACTGTAACGATATTGGGGAATGTCTTGCCCAGGCCCTGCGTCGACGTGACGCCGTCCAGCTCGACCGACGTCACCGCCTTGGCTTCGTCGCGTGAGATGCGGCCGTCACCGTTCGTGTCGTACTTGGTCGAGACAAGCGCACGCATGCCGCTATCCGGAAAGGTCTTCTCGTCGATAGGCGTGGTCGCGATCTGGGTGAAATAGAACAGCGCACCGCCGCCGATGCCCGCCGCCACGGCAAGCACCGCGGCAAGGGCGATGAGGGGCTTCTTGGAACGCTTGCGCCGCACGGGCTGCTGCACGGGCACGTATTGCCCAGGAGCGGGCGCGGCAGGCTGGGGTTGCTGCGTGGCCGCGACCTGGTCGGGTGCTACGGGCGCGCCGCAGACGGGACAAAAGAGGGCGTCGTCGACAAGCGGCGTGCCACACGAGCGACAAAACATGGCGGGCTCCTTTCGGTTCATTCCTTCCACCATGAAGGTAAACCCAAAAATGCAGCCCTTGTTGCGCAACATTCAGCCCAAACCACCGCAAAAGGAACGGGCACCTTTGTGGCGATTTGGGGTGAATCCGTCGCGTTTGCCCAAATAAAACCTGCCAAAATAAACCTGTCCCTTTTTGGTAGGTTTGGGAGATGAGGCTGGGATGGATAAGGTTGAGCTGCGGCGGGCGGTGATTGCTCGGCGCGATGCTATTGATTTGGATGTGCGGGCGGCAAAGTCTGCTGTTGTATGCGCGCGGCTTGTTGAGCTGATGGAGCCCAACGGCACTGCGGGCCAACGCACCGTTGCCGTCTATGCCGCGATGGGTTCCGAGGTCGACCCAGCCGCGTTTGCCGCCGCGGCCGTCGCGCGTGGCTGGCGCGTAGCCTATCCGTGCATGCTCTCGGCAAGCGACGCCGCCGCATGCGGCCAGCGCATGTGCATGCGGGCAGTCTCTGCCGGCGATGCGTCCGAGGCCCCGTTTATCGCCCACCCTACGCGGGCCTTCGCAGCCACGGACGTCGACAGCGACCACTTCCCCATCGTGCCCGCCGCCGAGCTCGACATGGTTGTCGTGCCGCTCGTGGCTTTCGACCGCACCGGCGCGCGCCTGGGCTACGGCGGCGGCTGTTACGACCGCTACCTGCCCACGCTTTCGGCAACATGCCAGGTCGTCGGCATCGCCTTTGACGAGCAACGCGTCGACCACGTTCCCACCGATGCGCACGACCTGCCGCTGTCCCACATCGTCAGCGCCTAGCCGCCGCTGTATCGCACCCGCAAGATGGGCGTGGAAAATCTCCCACTTTGAGCCCCCTTACGAGCCAAAAACGGGAGATTATCCACGCTCATTCAACAAGCGTCCGAAAATCCACGCTCGTCCGTCCGATTTTCCACGCTTGTGCAGCCAAACGCCCTGCAACTGCCTCAGCACGCACGCGGCACGCCGGCGACCTTGAGCTTGCGATCGAACTTTGTCGGATCCCTTAGATCATCCCAGCACAAGCGCACGATCTTGCAGTTATCAAGCAGCGAAAGCCTCGACTCGCGCTGGCGCTCATCGAACTGCGTCTTCGCGAGCTTGCCCTCCTCCGCTGCCTTCTCGCTTTTAACAAATCCGTCGAACTCCCCGATAATCAGCCGGTCGCCCACGCGCCACAAGTAGTCGACGCGATACGGTCGTCCCGGCTCAACCGGGTCGAACAGCTCAACTTGCAACTCCGGCGTCTGCCAGCCGCGCTCGATCATCAGGGCACGCGCCTTGGACTCGCCGCCGCTTTCCGACAGCCCATCGGCACATCGTGCAACCCTGCGCGCCGTCACAACACCGCGACGATTCAGGCCAAGCTTGTCGACAGTCTCAACGAGATGCTCCTTCGACAAAAGTTGCTCATGGAGCGCCGAATCCGCGATGATCAGTCCCTCGACAAACGATGCATCGACCAAGCAATCCGTAATCGTTTGATCGATATCGGTTACGGCGATATCCATCTGGGTGGCCCGTGTTTGACGAGCATAGCGATGACGAATGACCTGAGAGCCCGGCGTCGTCGATTGGGCCGGCATCGCGGCGATATGGATGTGCGTCAAATTGGCATGCGAAACCGAAAGGCCATAGATAACAGCCGCCGTATAGGAGCAAAATGTCCAGTCGGGGTGCTTTTGCGCAAGCGCCCGCACCCGATGCAGATAACGCTGCCGAAACTTGAGCTCGGACCAGTATTCCGGACGCGCATACAGCCCCGGCATGACCGCTTCGAGACTTCCCGCCTCCGCCCGCCGCTCAATCTGCTTTGCCTCCGCCGCCGTGCGCGCGTACACGCAGCTCATCTGCTGTTCGCATGCTTTAATGTGACTTGCAAGCCTTTGATTCGCCGTCATGTTTCCCATGTCGCCTCCCAAATCTTGGAACGGCGCAAACGTACCAGACGGTTTCATGCGAAGTCTGACCAAATACCGTCCAGGCGCTGACCAAATGCTTGACGGTTTTGGACGTTTTAGGCTGATGGCTTATATCTGCAGGCAGGGCGGTTGTCGAGAGGTCCCTGTCTCCACATTTTGAGGCCTTGGTCCATCGGATTATCAGAAAGAAAAACCCGTCGAGATTCAAGACTACGCCAAATGCGACTTTGCCTCTGCACGCACCGTCGCTTAGCCGAGCCATCGGCATCTACATGCCTAAAAAATGAGCGTGGATAATCTCCCGTTTTGAGCCTAGTTTCAAGCCAAAAGTGGGAGATTATCCACGCTCGATTTGTAAATGTCCGAAAATCCACGCTCGTCCGTCCGGATATCCACGCTCGTCACGCCGCCGGCACAGCAGCAGCCTAGTGCTCCTCGCCGGCGCGGGCTAGGTCGTAGGGCGTGGTCTGGTAGACGTAGTAGTTGAGCCAGTTGGTGTAGAGCAACTGAGCCTGGCTGCGCCAGACGTTGCGCGGCTCGGCGGTGGGGTCGTCGTTCGGGAAGTAATGCGCCGGCACCTGAGGGTTGAGCCCGCGCTTCACGTCGCGCTCGTACTCCAGACGCAGCGTGTCGGTATCGTACTCGGGGTGGCCAAAGACAAAGAAGCGGCGGCTGTCGGTCGACTTGACGATGTACAGGCCCACCTCGTCAGACACGGCCACGACTTCAAGCTGCGGCTCGGCCTCCACGTCCTCGCGGCGCACATCGGTGTTGCGCGAATGCACAGCATAGAAACGGTCGTCAAAGCCGCGCACCAGCGGGCTTTGAGGCTTTACCAGATAATGCTCGAACACGCCGCTCGCCTTTGCCGGCAGGTCGTGCTTCTGAATACCGTAGTGGTGATACAGGCCCGCCTGCGCGCCCCAACAAATGTGCAGCGTAGAGTGCACGTGTGTGGTGGACCAATCCATGATCTGGCAGAGTTCGGGCCAGTAGTCGACCTCCTCGAAGGGCAACTGCTCAACCGGCGCGCCCGTGATAATCAGGCCGTCGTAGTGGATGTCGCGGATGTCGTCGAACGTGCGGTAGAACGTCTCCAGGTGGCCAGCGCTCACGTGCGTGGCCTCGTGCGTTTTGGTGCGCAGCAGGTCCACCTCCACCTGCAGCGGCGTGTTGGAGAGTTTGCGCATGATTTGCGTCTCGGTGGCGATCTTGGTGGGCATGAGGTTGAGGATGAGCACGCGCAGCGGACGGATGTCCTGGTGCAGCGCGCGGTACTCGGTCATGACAAAGATGTTCTCGCTCTCGAGCTGCGCGGCGGCAGGGAGGGCGTCGGGAATGCGAATGGGCATGGATGCTCCTTACGAGTCAGTTGCAGCTATGGTACAACGACCGCCCCATCCGCGCGAGTGCATCGCCCCGAGACACCACCAGTGGTCCAAATCACTCCAAAAGTAGAGATTAAGGCATGCCCAAAAATCTACGGCGCTTTAGCCTAGCAAAGTGACAGCAGGAAGCTACAATGGTTCGACGCGAAAAACTCGGCCGGAAGGATACTCGTATGTACCAGACGCGTAAGATCGGTGTGGTCGGCCAGGGCCACGTAGGAGCACATGTCGCCAACAGCCTGCTCATGCAGGGCATTGCCGACGAGCTGTACCTGTGCGATATCAACGAGGCCAAGGTGACTTCCGAGGTCCAGGACCTGCGCGACTCCCTTTCGTTTGTCCCGTACAACACCAAGATCGTCAACTGCTACGACCACTACGAGGAGCTGGCCTGTTGCGACGTCATCGTCAACGCTGCCGGTAAGGTCGCGCTGGCCG
>OFSC01001957.1_pt1 | contig 11623 bp, 10 predicted proteins | sample 1543201 | NCBI WGS metagenome assembly OFSC01 (sample SAMN04209228, study PRJEB22552) | human gut metagenome | biome: gut; material: feces | host: Homo sapiens | place: USA: Oklahoma
TAATGTCCCACATGTAATCTTCCGGTGGGTCTGTCACCTGTCAAAATAATTTTGTCCATTTCGTCCTCTCAATCCGCCGTCTATGCGGCTATACGTCATTGCTTCTATCATACCATCTTTTTGCATAGAAGCAAATGATTTTTCTACAGAATTAACGCTTTGTGTGCAAGCCCCCTCGCATTCATTCTGCTGTTCTATGGCTGAACTATTGCAAGCAACTTATCCAGAATTTTATGTGCCACCTGTTCCTTGCTCATCAGTTCCAGACTCTCCTCGGAATTCTTTGTGATCAGTGTCACAATATTGGTGTCCGTGCCAAAGCCCGCTCCTGCGCTCTTCAAACTGTTGGCACAGATCATGTCACATTGCTTGCTCTCCAGCTTCTTCCGGGAATTCTCCAGCACATTTTCCGTCTCCATGGAAAATCCACACAAAATCTGTCCCGGTCTCTTGTTTTCCCCAAGGGCCTTCAAAATATCCTTCGTCCGCACCAGAGGGATCGACATGTCTCCGTCTTTTTTCTTAATCTTATTGTCTGCTGTCACTGCCGGGGTGTAGTCTGCCACGGCTGCTGCCTTGATGACAAAATCATAGTCCTGCGCTCTGGACACGATTGCATCGTACATCTCTGCTGCCGTCTGTACCGGCACCACATTTACAAACAACGGCGGCTCCACATCCGTATGGGCTGCCACCACCGTCACTTCTGCGCCGCGGTGCATTGCAGCTCTCGCCAGGGCATAACCCATTTTTCCACTGGAGTGATTCGTGATAAAACGCACCGGGTCAATGGGTTCTCTGGTGGCACCTGCGGAGATCAGCACCTTTTTGCCCGCCATCGTCTTGGGACGAAGGATGTGCTGGAGAATATGGGCAACCAGCAACTGTTCATCCGGCAGCTTGCCTGCGCCCACATCCTTGCAGGCGAGCATTCCAACTGCCGGCTGGATGATCTCAAAGCCGTAGCGCTGCAAGGTGGCAAGGTTGTCCTGGGTGATCGGATTGTTGAGCATATTGGTGTTCATTGCCGGCGCCACCAGTTTCGGACAGTGGCAGGCAAGCACGGTGGTCGAGAGCATATCGTCCGCAAGCCCGTGCGCCATCTTTGCAATGATGTTGGCAGTGGCAGGCGCTACCAGCACAAGGTCAGCCCGCTTTGCCAGCGCCACATGCTCGACACTGTACTGAAAGTTGCGGTCAAAGGTGTCGACCATGCAGCGGCTGTTGCACAGTGTCTCAAAGGTGAGCGGGGTGATGAACTGAGTGGCATTTTTTGTCATAATGACCTGCACGTCACAGTGCATCTTTGCCAGACTGCTGGCGACATTTGCCATTTTATAGGCAGCGATGGAGCCGGTGATCCCCAGCACCACGGTCTTTCCCTTTAACATAACAAAGACTCCTTCCAAAATGAAGGTGCGAAGAGGGCATCGCCTCCCCGCACACAGATTTATTCCTCACGCAGCAGCAGCGCAGCACATTCTACATGGGTGGTTCTCGGGAAGAGGTCCACCGGAGCCGCTGTTTTTAGGCGGTAGCCCAGCTGCGCCAGCTGTTTGCAGTCCCTTGCCAGCGTTGCGCTGTTGCAGGAGATATAGACCAGCTTTTGCGGGGACATCTTTGCGATTGCTTCCAGCACCTGCGGGTCGCATCCCTTTCTGGGTGGGTCCACCACCACGACATCGGGACGCAGTCCCTCCTGTGCCAGCTGAACAGCCGCCTGCTTTGCATCCGCACACAAAAAGCGTGCGTTTTCGATTCCGCAGCGTTTGGCATTTGCCTTTGCGTTTTCCACCGCATCGGGCACAATCTCCACTCCGACCAGCTGACCGACCCGATGTGCCATTGTCAGTCCGATAGTACCCGCGCCGCAGTACAGATCGACCAGCAGCTCTCCGCCCTGAAAATCTGCCAGCTGTGCTGCCAGCAGGTACAGCTGCTCGGCTGCCGCCCGATTGACCTGATAGAAGCTCAGTGGCGAAAGCTCAAACCGCACACCGCACAGGCTGTCCTCGATGGTGTCGCTTCCCCAAAGGGTGCGGCAGCTATTTCCCAAAATGACGTTGCTCTGCTCCCGATTGATGTTGAGCACCACCGAGCAAACCTTGCCGCACACCTGCCGCAATCCCTCGATGTATCGGTCGGCGCAGGGCAGCTTTTCTCCGTTGACCACCAGGCAGACCATCAGCTGGTCGGTGGTTTCTCCATAGCGCAGATAGAGGTGGCGCACCAGACCCTTTCCACTCTCTTCGTCATAGACAGAGATGTTGTTTTCCTGCAAAAACCGGGTGGTATATTCCACCACCTGCTCAAAAAATTCCGGCTGTAAATCACAGCAGGCACAGTCGATCACCCGATGGCTGCGCTTGGCAAAAAAACCGGCTGTCACCTTTCCATCCTGCATCCGAATCGGGTACTGCGCCTTGTTGCGGTAGCCCTGCTGTTTGGGCGAAGGGGTAATCGGCAGCATCTGCGGCTCCAATCCGCCCAGCCTGCGCAGATTGTCCTCCACAAACTGTGCTTTATGTACAAGCTCTTCCCGGTAGCTGATATGGCGAAAGGAGCATCCCCCGCAGCGGCGGTAGACCGGGCAGCTGTCCTGCACCCGTCCTTCTCCCGGCTCCAAAATGCAGTCGATAATCCCAAAGCTGTAATGTTTCAGCACCTTGACGACCCGCACAAGCAGCTTGTCCCCTACCGCGCTGTATGGAACAAAAATCACCATTCCATCCACCTTGGCAATCCCGTTCCCGTCCGAGGACATGGCGGTGATCTGCGCCTCTACCAGCTGATTTTTTGTAAGCATCTGTTTTCCCCCATCTGTCTGACGCGACATTTTTCAATCCATGCTTTCATTATAGCAGAAAGACCTTCACCCTTCAACACAAACGACCCTTTCCCCTGCGGCTGTTTTCTGGTATACTGTAAGAAAATCCCACAAGGAGGCGCACCATGCCAAAATCAAAAAAGCCGTTTAAAAAAGCTTACCTGGAAATCACCAGCCAGTGCAACCTGGATTGCAGCTTCTGTCCCAAAACCAGCCGCCCGCCGCAGTTCATCACCGTCGGACAGTTCGACTATCTGCTCGGGCAGGTGCAGCCTCTGACTAACTTTGTCTACCTGCACCTGATGGGAGAGCCTTTGCTGCACCCGCAGCTGGACCGACTGCTGGAGCTGTGCGCCCAACGAGGGCTGAAGGTGTCGCTGACCACCAACGGCACCCTGCTGCACCGCTGGCAGCAGCTTCTGCAAAGCCCTGCCCTGTATCGGGTCAGCATCTCTCTGCACAGCTTTGAAGCCAACCGGACCGGTCAATCGCTGGAGGAATACCTGAGCAAAGCGCTGGAATTCTGCCGCGCAGCCAGTGACTTGGACCGCACCTACTGTGTGCTGCGCCTGTGGAACAAAGACAGCGCCGTACTCAAGGCAGAAAACCAGCGCAATGTGGACATCTTCGAGCAGGTGCGCCGCTTTTTCTGCTTGCAGGAGGACCCGCAAAAACTGCTGGAAACAAAGGCAAGCATCCAGCTGTGCCGGCGGGTCTATCTTGAGATGGCAGAAAAATTTGCATGGCCGGACATCGAGCGCACCGACCCGACCGACTCTGTGTTCTGCTATGGACTGCGCGACCAATTCGGCGTGCTGGTCGACGGCACCGTCGTTCCCTGCTGCCTGGACAGCGACGGAAATATCCCGCTGGGAAACGTCTATCAGCAGCCGCTGGCAGAAATTTTGACCTCTCCGCGCGCACAGGCGCTCCACGATGGATTCTCCTGCCGCCGTCCCACCGAGGAGCTTTGCCGCCGGTGCGGCTATGCCCAGCGTTATTCCATCCGCTAACCTTCCGTTTTAGCAAACATCATCCTCTTTTGCAGACCTTGCAGCATCGCCAAAGACAAGCCGCTGACCGGAACGCTCAGCAAAAACCACAGTGCGCTGAAGCCGATGCAGACCTGCCCCATCAGATTGAGCGGCTGTGTGGCATAATCCCACACGTCCCAGCCCAGATGCAGGTTGACCAGGCATCCGGTAACAAATTCCAATGTGGTAATCAGCAGGGTGTTGGTCACACAGCAAAACCACAGCGGCAGCCTGCCACAGCACCACACCGCCACCCGACCGACCAGAAGATAGCATACCCCGCCCAGCACAAACATACTCCAGTGGGTAAATCCGCGCCACAGCAGCTCCAGCAGGGCATATCCTGTCCCGCCAAACAAAAACAAAATCAAAGAACAAGCCAATTTTTTCACAGCACTCCACCCCATCTTTTTCTTTTTAGTATCGCAAAAAGAGCAGGAATTATCCGTTGTCTGATAATTTCCTGCTCTTTTGTTGATGGGGATAAAAATTTATTTTTCCAGATTTGGTTTAAACTGCTGTGGCAGTTTTTTGATGACCAGGAATACCAGCAGAGATGCCAGTGTCTTGTCCATCAAGTTGTTGATCAGCTTTGGAATGAAGGAAGCGGCAAAGATGCTGGTTCCGCTCTGTTTGAGGAAGAGGAACAGTACATCGCCCACCGTACCGGTCAGACCGCCGTAGACAGCGATACCGATTGGAGTACCGATCAGAGGAGCGACCACACCGCAGACCAGACCGCAGATGATAGCAGTTTTGAGGTCATAGTTTTTGCGACCCTTCACTACAAAGCCGACAATCAGACCGATTGCAATGCTGACCAGAGCAAACGGGATGTCCTTTGGTCCAAGAATCAGAGCGCTGATGATGTTGGTCAGACCACCGACCACTGCGCCGTAAAACGGACCGAATACTGCTGCTGTCAAAAAGGTTCCGATGGTGTCCAGGTAGAACGGCAGCTTCATGCTTGCTCCAACAAATCCCAGCACCATATTCAGCGCAATACAGATACCGCAGAATGCCAGAGTCGATGTTTTTTTGTTCTGCAAAATAAACACACCTTTCTTTTTTGTCAGATTTGCTCATCCGACTTCCTCTATCAGTATAATCTATATTTCTCGGTTCGTCTAATTGATAATCTGTATCGCTTCGTTATATTTTCATCAATATTATCTATACCTAAAAACAGCTCCTCCACGGCAAAGATGCCGTAGGAGGAGCTGTTTAGTTTTATCAATATAAAATCATCCGCTTATTTTTCAGCAGGAGCTGCGCTGCCAAACCACAGGGTCCCGTCTGCGCTGACACTCCAGCCGGATACCTTGGCTGTATCGGTGGTGATGGTGACCATCTGACGGTACAGCGGCATCACATAAGCATCGGAAAGCAGCAGCTTTTCTGCATCGGTCAAAGCCGACTGACGCTGTGCCTGCTCGCCCTGGATAGCATCGAGCATCAGCTGGTCAAATTCCGGGTTGCTGTAACCGCAGCCGGACTGCATATTGGAAGAAAGGTAAGGCTGCAAATACAGCTGCTGATCCTGCACATCTGCATCCCATACGCTGCACAGCACGTCGCTGTACTGCAGGCTGTTGCGGCTGAGGGTAAAGGTCTGCGGGTCCTGTGCGGTCAGGGTGACCGAGAATCCCAGCGATTCCCATGCAGATTTTACCGTTTCCAGTGCAGCCTGCGTCTGCTCGTTGTCCAGGTAAACAATCTCGATGGATTTGTCCTCGTCCTTTGCCTCAACAGCTTCGACGGCTTCCAGTGCAGCCTGTGTATCCGGCTGTGCCGAAAGGATGTCACCAGCCTGTGTGCTCAGCGACAGAGCCGGTTTTGCAACGGCATCTCCTCCCGCTGCCTGTGCAGCTGCGGTGCGGTCAAGTGTCTGAGAAAGAGCGGCTCTGACCTTTGCATCCTTGAGGTAGCTGTTGCCGGTGTTGGCATTGACCACCAGACTGACAATTCGGTTAGAATCGACCGAGGAAGCCTCGATGGTTTCTGCCAGCTGTGGGACCTCGACGGTGTTGCCTGCTGTGTCGGTCTGTGCCTGAGGCTGTTCAACGGTACCTGCTGTCATCGAAATATCTCCGAATGCCATTCCCACCGGAGCCATCTGCTCGTCCAGCATCCGCGCTACGATGTAGTCCATCGCAACAGTATCCTTGTTCCAATAATTGTCGTTTTTCTTGAGAATCAGTTCCTTGCCTTCGGTGTAGCCAGCAAAGACAAACGGACCGTTGGCAACGGCGCGCTGCGGGTCCTTCGACCAGCTGCTGTCGGTTCCCGCTACGTCCTCGCGCAGCGGCATGAAGGCAGGCAGGCAGAGCAGCTCGTTAAAGTAGGCGGTCGGCTGCTTGAGGGTGACCTCCAGGGTGGTGTCGTCCACCGCTTTGACACCCAGCTCTTCGATATCGGCAAGACCTGCGGCGATGTCGTCATAGTTTGCCAGCACACTCATCAGGTAAGCGTTGCTCATCTGGTTTTCCGGGTCTGCACAGCGTTTCCATGCAAAAGCAAAATCGCCTGCGGTGACCGGCTGTCCATCCGACCAGGTTGCTTCCCTCAGGGTGTAGGTCAGCGTAACTGTTCCATCCTCGTTGACCTTTTCTTCTGGCATCTGCTGTGCCATCGCCGGTGCAGCGCCTTCGCCGGTGTTTCTCATCAAGCCCTCGAGCGTATTGTTGATGACACTTTTACTGTCTGCCGAAATGCTGTTGGCAGGGTCAAAGGACGCCGAGTCCACACCGACGTTCCATGCCAGCACCTTTCCTTTGCAGTCCTCGCTGGTCATGCCGATTCCATTGGTGTTATCAGCCGACTCCTGCTCGGTGGTCTGCTGTTCGGTCTGCTGTTCTTCCTCCGATTTGCCGCATCCTGCAAGCATCGAAGCGCACAGCAGCATCGCGAGAGTTAACGCTAAAACTTTTTTCACAGTTGTTCCCCCATTTTACCCATCGGGCATTTGTTTTTTCTGAATCATACAAACGTCATCGCCTGCTTGGACGAATACCGTTTTTGGTGAATGATGCTTCTTTCTGAATCACACTTCTTTGGTGAAGTATATTTCTTTGTAAATCATGCTTTATGATACCATGTATCCCGCAATTTGTCAAAGATAGAGAGTGGTCCGACGGATATTTTACATTTTGGAAATCTTTGTGCTATTCCTTCTCAAACTGCGCACGCACCTCAGCGGCAAGATACAGCGACCCCAGCGCACACACCAGTCCGTCGCTGCCTGCTTTTTCCCGAGCCAATGCCACACCCTGCGCAATGCTTTCACAGCAGAAAGCCGGCAAACCAAACCGCTTTGTCACCTGCTGTGCCAACTGCTCGGCGCTCAAGGCGCGCGGGCTGTCCGGGTGCAGGCAGACAAAACAGGCGGCGTGCTCTGCCATCTGTTCCAGCATCTTCTCGGTGTCCTTGTCCTGCATCATGCCGGTCAGGATGACCGCTTTTTTCCCCGGGAAAAACTGCTCCAATGCATCCATTGCCGCCTGCACGCACTGTGGGTTGTGTCCGCCGTCAAGGATAAAATACGGTGACTTGTCCAGCAGTTCAAAGCGCGCGGGCCATTTTGTAGCAGCAAGACCCTCCCGCACCGCCTCGACCGGGATTTTCCATCCGCGCTGCACCAGCTGCTCGACGGCACACAGCACATTGGCTGCGTTTTTAAGCTGGTGTTCGCCTGCCAGCGGAATCAACAGCTCGCCAAAATGCTCATCCAGCACCCGCTGTCCTTTTAAGGTGGAGCTGAGCAGCTGCATCCTCTTCGGGTCCGCCACGCAGAAAGCGCAGTCCTCCTGCCGGCAGATCTGCCGGACGACCTCCATCGCTTCCTCCTGCTGGGCAGCCATCACCAGGCAGCTGCCGGGTTTGGCGATACCGCCTTTCTGCCATGCAATCTGCTCGATGGTGTCCCCCAGCGTTTCGGTGTGGTCCAGTCCCAGCTGGGTGACCACTGCCGCCTGCGGAGAGGGGATGCAGTTGGTGGCATCCAGCCTGCCGCCGATACCGACCTCCAGCACCGCGATCTGGCAGTCCAGCCGTGCAAACAGCTCGAACGCCATCAGGGTCAGCACCTCGAACACAATCGGTGTTCCGCCCAGCTGCTCGCACACCTGCTGTACCCGCTGCACCGATTGAATCAGCTGTTCGTCGGAAATCGGTTCTCCTGCGATTTGAAACCGCTCGTTGTACCGCTGCAAATGCGGGGAGGTGTACAGTCCGCAGCGCAGACCCGCGTGGTTGAGCACCGAAGAAAGCATCGAGGCAGTGGAGCCTTTGCCGTTGGTGCCCGCAATGTGGACATAGGGCACCTTCTCCTGCGGGTCGCCCATCAGATGCAATGCCTGTTTTAATTTTTCCAACCCGTATCTCTGGCGGGGAGTATCGGTCTGTTCGATATAATCGATCGCCTGTTCGTAGTTCATAACCATCCCTCAATATGACAAACGGGACACCTTGCCGGTGTCCCGTATCCTGTTCATTGTGTTGCCGACGCTTACTTAACGTATGCGATTGCTTCGATTTCAACCAGAGCGCCTTTTGGCAGTTTTGCTACTTCGTAAGCAGCACGAGCCGGGCACTCTTCGGTAAAGAACTCAGCGTATACTTCGTTCATTGCTGCAAAGTCGCCGATGTTCTGCATCAGAACGGTGGTCTTTACAACGTTTTTCATCGAAAGTCCTTCGGACTCTAGGATTGCCTGGATGTTTTTCAGCGACTGTTTGGTCTGGCATTTGATGCAAGCCTCAGCCAGTTCGCCGGTAGCTGGGTCGATTGGCAGCTGACCGGAGATATACATATTGTCGCCTGCGATGATAGCCTGGGAGTATGGTCCGATAGCGCCTGGAGCGTTGGTGGTTGCAACTACTTTTTTCATGGTGATCTCTTCCTTTTCCTGTCAAAATTATTGCCTCTTGCGGCACACAGACACACCGCCTGCGCCCGATGGAGGATTCTGCTGTTATTTTATCACAAAACTTCGGTTGGAGCAACCTTTATTTAAGGCAATTTGTTGTGCTTTGTCCTTCTCTTACTGCTGGTGCAGCATCAGTTTGGCACATTTGTACACATCCCCGCAGCCCAGGGTGATGACAAGGTCACCCGGCTGTGCACGCTCCATCACATACTGCGAGATTTCCTCAAAGGTCGGGAACCACACGCAGCCCGGTATTTTTTTGGCAAGGTCGCTGGCATAGATGTTGTAGGTGTTTTTCTCCCGGGAACCCATAATTTCAGAAAGTACCACATGGTCGGCAATCTGCAACACCCTTGCAAAATCGTCCAGCAGCATGGCTGTGCGGGAGTAGGTGAACGGCTGATGCACCGCCCACACCTGACGGTACCCCATCTGCTTGGCTGCCTTCAGGGTCACTTCAATCTCCGCCGGATGATGTCCATAGTCGTCTGCAATGGTGACACCTTTGTTGGTCCCCATGATTTCAAAGCGGCGACCTGCCCCCTGAAAAGCCGAGACCGATTCGACGGCGCGCTGTGTTTGGCATCCCGATTCGATGGCAGCTGCAACAGCAGCCATACTGTTGAGGACGTTGTGTTCACCGGGAACATTGAGCTTGACCTGCCCGAGCCGCTCCTGTTTGTAGTACAGATCGTACAGGGTGTGTCTGCCATCGACGTGGCGGATGTTGCAGGCGTGGTAGTCGTTGTCCTCTCCCATGCCAAAGCACAGCAGCTTGACTCCTTCGATTCCCTGCACAGCGCGGCAGCTGTTGGCATCATCCCCGTTGTAGATGACCGCCTTGGTCGCCATCGCAGCAAAGCGGTGGTAGGAATCCAGAACATGGTCCATCGTTTTAAAATATTCCATGTGGTCGGCATCGACATTGAGGACCACCGCAATGTCAGGATGGAATTTCAGGAAATGGTCCTCAAATTCGCAGGCTTCGCAGACCATCACCTCGCTGTTGCCCAATCTGCCGCTGCCGCCGATTGCCTCGAGCTTGCCGCCGATGACCGCCGAAGGGTCCATTCCACACTCGATAAACATTTGGGTAAGCATTGCTGTGGTAGTGGTTTTGCCGTGGGTGCCGCAGACCCCTACACAGTTGCTGAACCAGCTGGTCACCAATCCCAGCAGCTCCGCCCGCTCGATGGTGGGCACACCGCTGGCTCTGGCTGCCATCAGTTCAGGGTTGTCATCCATGATTGCTGCGGTGTGGACAATCAGGTCCGCGCCCTCGATGTTCTTCTCGCTTTGTCCGATGGTGACCGGAATGTGCATCTGCTGTCGCTCAAAATCGATGGTGTCCCCCGGATTGTTGTCCGAACCGGTGATGTAGTACCCCATCCCGTGCAGAATCTGCACCAGAGGAAACATTCCCGAGCCGCCGATGCCGATGAAATGGATGTGCTTTTTATCCTTTAAAAAATCCTTGTTGATGTGTGTCATGGTGTTTCTACCGCCTTTTCCAAAAAATGAGTTGGATACATTGGGTTTCTTTTATTATATTGCATCCCATGTAAAAAATAAACCGCCCAAGCGCAAAAAGAATCCACAAAAATTCCCTATCCCCCGCATATTTCTTGACCAAGCGAGCAGAATAGCAATACCGATTTGACACAAAGGAGGAGCTTACATGAACATCACCGACATCCGCATCCGACGCACCTACTGCGAAAATCGCCTGCGCGCCCTTGTTTCTATTACCATCGACCACGACCTTGCCCTGCATGACATCAAAATTATCCAGGGTGCCGACCGCCTGTTTGTCGCTATGCCCAGCAGGCGGGACGAAAACGGCGAATTTCGGGACATCTGCCATCCCATCACGCTACAGGCAAGACAGCAGCTGGAGCAGGCGGTGCTGGACTGCTACCAACAGTATCTGCAACAGCAGGAAGCTGCCGACTAAAATCAGCCACCTCGGAAAGATCGGGGTGGCTGATTTTTATTTTAAACGAAGCACCCTGCTGCGGGTGGAGAACCGCAGCAGGGTGGCTGTCATCGTTTATTTATTTTTGCCCTTGAGAAGTGTCAGACCGCCTGCCAGCGATACCACTGCCAGTGCTGCCATCACAGCGCTCAGGTCCTGTGCGCCGGTGTCCGGGTTGCCCTTATCGCCACCGCTCAAGTAGTCGTTGCTGCTGTTTTCCTGCATCACACCGTTTCCTGCATTTTCCTGCGGCAGAGCGTTCTCCTGCTGGGGAGCTGTCTGCGGCTTCTGCTGCGGTTTTGCTGCAATCTCCAGCTTTTCCTCGGTGAGGACATAGTTACCCAGAGATTTTGTCTTCAGCTGCATTGCCTGCTCCTCTTCGTTGTAAACTGCGTCCACTGCTTCCAGCTCACCTTTGACCATCTGGTACAGATACATCGGCTGCTCGACCGGAATGGTCAGGGTGCCGGTAGCGCTGAAGGTGTCCAAATCGCCGCGAAAGTTGTAGAAGTACAGGTCCTCTGCATAGCGGTCTGCCAGCTCCTTGTCATAGGTGCGGTCAAATTCCAGCATCACCTTGTCTCCGCCAAACATTCTGACTGTATAGTATGCATCGTCGCCAAAGTTGAAGGTGGCTGTGCCGTCCTCCTCCTCTGCTACCTCCCAAACTGCTTTTTCAAAGACGTTGTTCTCCCACTCAAAATCCACCGGCTTCTCCGACTTTGGATTGCTCAGTCTGCCGTTGAGGGAAAGCTGCTCGGTTTTATTTTTGCTGTACCGCTCAGAGAGGTAAACGCCCAATTCAAATTCCAGCTCCTCCAGACTGTTGTAGGTCGGTACGGTAGTCGCCTTGATGTACA
>OFSC01001974.1_pt1 | contig 11502 bp, 9 predicted proteins | sample 1543201 | NCBI WGS metagenome assembly OFSC01 (sample SAMN04209228, study PRJEB22552) | human gut metagenome | biome: gut; material: feces | host: Homo sapiens | place: USA: Oklahoma
CATCTCCTGTAACACTTCCGGATATACCTGCGTTGTTGCTGCATTATCTAAGTAAATCAGTTTACTCATATCTTTGTACCTCTTTCTATCTCTGAATTAGTTTGTAATTGATATTTCCTAGTTATTTGATATGATATAAGTATTATAACTCATTATTTCCCCTTGTCAAGGTAGGAATTGTTTTCTTTTTTGTACAAGTACGCTATTCTTTTTCATAGTCGCCCGATACCTGACAATATATAAGTATCACGGCAATTCTTCCAGACCGCCGAACATTTTCATGAGTTCTTTTTCCCCATAATCGTCAAAATCAACGGTGATCATCATGTCATCCTCTCTTACCACGGAACCGGTGCCGTATTTTGGATGACGGACGCGGCGTTTTTGTGTGCTTACTGCTTCATTTCCTACTGAAATATTCTTTGTTTCTGTATTCGCCGACGGATTTTTGCACCCTGATATTTTACCGGCTTCCTGCAGTTCTCTATGCTCTGCACGCTCTGCAAGGATCTGGCGCTTCAGATCCTGTAAATGCGTTGCCGAGGACTCCTTGTCCTTCTCCTGTCCTTCGACCAGATTTCCCGGTATCATGCGCAGATATCTGCTCGGTCCGGGTGCTGCCCGGTACTGTCCCGGACTTGTGTAATAGGAAAGTTCCAGATGTTCTTTCGCCCTTGTGATTCCAACAAAAAAGAGACGCTGTTCCTCCTCTTCCTCCTCAAAACTTTTGGTCTGCAATGGAATCAGCCCATAATTCACACCTGTGATAAAAACATGGGAAAATTCCAGCCCTTTGGATGCATGAAGTGTCATAAGCTTTACAGTATCGTTTTCATTATGTATCTCTTTTTTCAAAATATTCATTCCATACAAAGACGCCATATTCAAAAATTCCGAAAAACCTTCCACGACATTTTTCTGCTGTTCTTTCTGATAGATGGTCATGCGCTCCAAAAAGTCCATGACATAGGTTCTGTCTTCTACATACGAAGCTGTCGTTGGATGAAGATGATTTTCCAGAGAAAAATAGCTCCAGAGGTCTTCTGGAAGTGCAACCTGTTTTGATGCATATACTTTTGAAAATTCAAGCATTTTTTCACAGATGTCTGATCCGCTTTTCGCATTTTCTGACTTTAAAATCTCTGGCTGTGTTTTTCGGGTTTCACTCAGAATATTGATCGTTTTCTCCGCTTCCTTCACCGACATGCCGTCTCCATATTTCTTATCCGCAAGCGCCACTATGCCAGAGCTTTTGTCTTTCGGATTGACAGAAAAACGCAGTACCTTGATCAGCCAGTCCAGAACCGGGATGTCTTTCACAGTCTTTTTTAACGAAACTTCAAATGGAATGCCTTCTTTTTCAAAAACATGTTCAAAAATTTCCGATTGATTCTGCAAACGGTAAAATACTGCTATTTCCCGGTATGGAAGCCCTGATGCATGCAGTTCCCTGATCCTGCCTGCAAGATAGTCTGCCTCCTGAAACGGATCATACATATTCCGGATCTGAATTTTATCACCGTTCTCTCTGCCGCCCTGCAAGGTGTCTCCCTGCTGCATAAAGCAGCGTGCCACTGCAAGGATTTCACTGCTGGAACGGTAATTCACCGGAAGTGTCAGTTCCGTTGCCTGATATTTGGTCTTCAGCTGATAAAAAATATGAAAAGCACTTCCACGCCAGCTGTAAATGACCTGATTCGGATCACCTACTGCGAAAAAACAGGTCTGTGTTTTTTTCAGGCAGTCGATGAGCTCTAACTGTTTCTCATCGCTGTCCTGCACTTCGTCCACGATGATCCAGGAGATATCTTGCATTCCTGTATTCTCGTTGTCTTGCAAGTTCGCATTCTTTTTTGATACTTCTTCTATTTCTGCTGACATCTTCACCAATTTACATGTGTTGTCCAGCAGCTCATCAAACGTCATTTTATCCTGACGTCTCTTTTCTTCCTTTAGCAATGCCTTTAATTTTTCAATATCATCCTGATATTTGCTGTTTTTCTGTTCCAGACGCTTTTTCAGCCGGTTTTTATATTTGATTTTCAGCTGATAAGTTAAGATCAACTGCTCTGCCATCTCAAGTTCTTCGTCCGGATCCATCACCATAAATTCTTTGGTATAACCCAGATTTTCCACTGGAAGCATTTTCTTCAACATCGTAAGACACACACTGTGAAATGTTCCAAAGCCCCACAACTGTTCCTCTTTGATCTCCGGCTCCAGCGCATACAGACGCTCTTTGATCTCATCCGCAGCCTTATTCGTAAAAGTCAGAACGACCATCTGTTCATATGGAATCTGCTTCTCGTAATGCAGATACATGACCTTTGTGATAAGAACCGTCGTCTTACCGCTTCCCACATTGGCGTTCACAAGACAGGCGCTGCTCTCATCGAAAACGGCTGCTTTCTGGTATTCATTTAGACGTTGTAACTGTTGTGTGTAATTTTCTTTAAATTCCATATTTCTTTAAATCCACCCTGCCATTCACCACTTCAATGCCGTCTGCTTTCAGCAGTTCTTCCTGCACATGCTCCCCTCCAAAGGCGAAAGCCCCTGCTAATTCTCCCTTGGAATTCACAACACGGTAACATGGGATATGCTCCGGATCCGGGTTATGGTGCAGTGCATTTCCGACAGCTCTGGACATTCTCGGATTTCCGGCAAGCTCTGCCACCCTGCCGTAAGTCGCCACTTTACCTTTTGGAATGGTTTTCACCGCCTCATAAATACGCTTTGTCGGACTGTCTGTGATAATGTCATAGCTTTCTGCAATCATCTGCTTCACATCCTTATCCGGAATTGTCCCGTCTAAAATGATCGTATTCCAGTGTTCTTTGTTCTGATGATATCCCGGAAGCACGGACGCATAGGCATCCCTCCAGAAATCGCGCCACTCCGGGCGCACTTTCACATTCAGATTGATGTATCCGTTCCGCTCATATACCCACAAAAATGCCTTTTTGCTTCCACGCACACGCACTAACTCCCAGTTTGGATCATGAAACGGCGTTTCCAGATAAGTGTCTGGAAATGACAGTCCGTATTTTGTTGCTTCTTCTCTTGTTTTCATTTTAGCCTCCGTTCCATCTTCTCCATCGCGTCCTTATCCGGCTCTCTCACTTCATCTGCGAGTGCCACCTGAATCTGGAATCCAACCGGCACATCCGCATAATAACTGATAATATTCTTAAGGCTCTCGCGGTTTCCCGGCTCCATCACCCAGTCAGCATAAAAGGCGCTGGATAATTTTAAGATCAGCATCCGCTCTCTCACTTCGACCGCCGGGACGGTCTGTAAAAATGCGGCAAAGTTCTCTCCGTTTTCACTAATCTTTTTGCAGAACTCCTGCCACTGCTCTCCTAACTTTTCAAACGAGAACTCTTTTCTCCGGAACGTGGACGGCGCATGCTCTGCAGTCTTCACTCCCATCGGGACATCCCAGTGTTCCAGCAGGTTTTCCAGTCCGAAAAGTACCATCTGCCTGTCAAGCCGGTAATCTCCCACACAGGCGGCACAGCCATCTTTGCATCCACAGCCTTTTACAAGCTTCACGGCATTTTGGATAATATCTTCCATATTATCATAAATCTTTTCAGCGAATCCAAGTCCACCCACATACTTATCGTAAAAATAGATGTCTACATCCGAGCTTGTGTCAAACGCAAGTTCCAGTGCATTCGCCGATGTAATGACCCCGATGTCCTCCTGCTCTGTCATCGTCACCATCCGGGCAGCATTTTTCAGTGCGAAACAGACGCCCTCATAATAATTGTTCCGCACCATTTTCGTATTCTCATTCACCTGGATCAATCCCCGGTACACCTTCACGACATTCTCCGGCACACGCATCCAGGTACTCTCCGTATCATAGTCCTTGGAGAGTGCCTTCGGTAACTGCTCATAGCCAAGATTCTGATGATTGTGAAACTGCATTTTCTTAAACATATAAACGTAATCGCTCACATTGACATCGCCAAAATGAAGCTCTGTGCGCGCAAGCGGCATATTTTTACTCTCGTGAACGATCTTCACATTCGCTTCCCCTGCCGCAACTGTATAATAATTTCCATTAAATGGCACTGCATAGGCAGTCCGGCTCTCAAGATCAAGCTTTGTCACCTGATAGGCAACGCCGTCATGCATGTAGACCGCACCATCGTGAAGCTCGCGGAACGCCTGACTCTCGTCCATCTCTGTGATTTCTTTTCCGCTGTCCTTGTGCAGAAGCTTATAGCGCTTCTCGTCAATATTGCGCATGGAAAAATCACCCGCCGGGAACTCACCGCCAGACCACGCAAATTTTCCATTGTGGCTCGATAGTTCCTCAGCGCGGAGAAGTACCGGGATTGCCTCGCCAAGATCCGGAAACAGGGAAATATCATCAAGCGTCAAAGGAATCTCCGCTGCTGCCGCACGGATATGCGCCAGCTCAATGATCAGATTATTCTTATCGATCACAGCATTTTCACTGCTTCCCTCAAACAGCCAGCCCGGCTCAAGCGCAATGTACTGGTCAAACGGCTGATTGTCGAGAATGAGATAGTTGCTGCTCCTTTTCCCGCTTCTTCCGGCACGCCCTGTCTGCTGCCAGAACGAGGCTCTGGTGCCCGGATAACCGACTAACACCGTGGTACTGATCTTTCCGATATCAATTCCAAGTTCTAATGCATTCGTGGAAACAAGTCCCATCAGTTCTCCCGAGATCATCTGATTTTCAATCTGTTTCCGCTCAAGCGGCGTGTAACCGCCACGATAACCGGAGATCTCCTCCGGCTTATGCGTGCCTAAAAATTCCTCCGCTTCCAAATGATCTCTCGTCTCTTTTAAGACGATCTCCACATTCTTTCTGGACTTCGTAAACGCAATAAAATTTTTTCCTTCATCCATCAGTTCCGGCAAAAGCTCTGCAGCTACCGTTGTAATGCGAACCTGACCATAATAGTTATCGTCTTTCCCCATGATCTTCGGTGGCTGGATGAGATAATATCCACGTTCTGCTGCAGGTGAGCCGTCCTTATCCACAAGTATAAACTGCTTTCCACAAATCTCCGTTGCTAGCTCTACCGGATTAGCGATTGTCGCAGAACTGCAAAGAAACTGCGGATTGGAATGATAATAACGGCAAACTCTTGAAAGCCTTCGGAACACATTTGCCAGATGTGAGCCAAACGCCCCACGATAGGTGTGCAGCTCATCGATCACAATGTATTTTAAATTGGAAAAAATAAAATCAAACCCGTATTTGCTGTGATTCGGCAAAAATGCCCCATTCACCATCTCCGGGTTTGTCAATATAATATTGGCACTCTGCCGGATTCTTGTACGCTCCGCCACCGGCGTATCCCCATCATACACGCCCGCCACAATACGGTTCTCTCCAAAATATTCCAGATACGGTGCAATCGCACGGTACTGGTCTGCCGCAAGTGCCTTGGTCGGGTAAATGAAGATTGCCCTTGTCAGCGGATTTTTCAAAATATCCTGTAAAACCGGGAGTAAAAAACTTAAGGTCTTGCCGCTCGCCGTTGATGTTGTGATAACAACATTCTTCCCGGAAGTCACTTTCTCAAACATTTCCGTCTGATGACAGTATAGCTTCCCGATTCCGTGCGACTTCAGGTACTCCGCCAGCTCCGGCAGAAGATTCTCCGGGAAATCGTCATATACTGCCGGGTGGGCAGGGATTGTTTTTTCGTAAATGATGCAGTCTTTGATGTCCATGGAAAAGTCCTTCCTATTTTCTGACAGATGTCGGAATATCAATATTTAGTCCAAGCAGCATCTTTACCAGCCACACAAAGAAAATCAGCACCAGTATCGGAATCAGGCATGAAGTCACAAGCAAAATTGCCAATGCCTCGATAAAGTTATTCAACACATTCTCCACATTCGCAGTCGCTGTGGACACTCCTTCCTGCACTTTATTAAAAAGTCCTGAGAAAAATCCACCGGCATTTTCTTTGCTGTCACTGTCTGAATCACTCTGGGATTTTTCATTGCTGCTCTTATCGTCCACCTGTCCACTTTCTCCTGTTTCAGATTCTATCTCATCGGTTGTCTGCTTCGCAGTCTCTATCGTACTCTCGATGGATGACGCATAGGTTGTCTCGATCATATCCGCCACCTTCACGCTCGCCGGGATCACAAGATACACTGCCAGTCCGAAAAGCAGGAATTTCTGTGCGACCACTCGCAATATCTCTTTCCTCCACAACAGATACCCGGAGAAAAATACACATGCAATTGGAACCAGTATCTTAAATGCCGCATATCCGGTGATCGTCACCAGATATTTTTCCAGATAAATGGCACATAATACAATCAGAAAATAACTGCTCAAATCTGCCAGCTTGTTAGCAATTGGAGTTCCGACATCCCCCGGAATCAATGTGATCGCTGCTGATGCCGCTGTAGATGCTGCGGCAAGCTCCATGACGGTTGTTTTCTTATCGTCCAATGACTGGATTGTCTTCGCATTAAATTCTGTCGAAGAAGTAAACCGCGCGATCACAAAAAATGACAGTAATGCAATCACAATTGGAATCAGCGCAAATAAAATCTTTTTCTGTTTTTCGTTTTCCATGTATGTGTGCTCCTTTATACTACAACTTCATCGGACAGGCATCCCTGTCTTATCTGCAAAAATTCCATATATTTTTGCTAAAATATATAAAAAAGTATATCCTCTTTTAAATTTTCATGCAACCAAAAGCACTTAGATACACTGAACAAAATCCCCCAACTTACCGATATATAAATTATCGAAACAAGTAGTCAAATTTATTTCACGGAGGAAATAAAGATGAACTTAACCGTAAGCAATTATTTTGGCGGAACGATGAATGGATTCTCCACTGCCACGATCAACACAAGAAACACTGGAATTTCCAAAAGCAGTTCCTTTAGCACAGGGAAGTCAACCAAAAAATCTCTTAATTATAATGCAAAACAAATCTCCTCACAGCTTATCCGCGCCACAAAGTCGCGGACTGCCGCTGCGGTTCTCACCAAGGCAAAAAGTACAGTCAATAATTTACAGCACTGCCTCGGAACCGGGGAATATGATGACAGTGAGGTACAGATTGCCCTCGCACACGCAAAAAAAATGGTAAAATGCGCCCAGTCCAAGGTGTCTAATCTGAAACAGGAAGAAAATTTACAGCGGAAATATGAACGTGAAAAATCAGCAAAAGAAATGCAGCAGAAGTCCGAAGTGAAACGCCGCGTCCACCAGAAAGAAAATGATCTGAAACAAAAGATGGCGACAGAGGAGATTCAGCAGGTACAGAAAGAGAAATCAAGACGTCAGGAAATCATCCGCAAACGCCGTATGCACCGCAATGAAGAGCGCAGCAACATCAACGAAGCGGATATGAAATATCTGCAAAATACTATGGATTACAAACACGGCGGTATTTCCACTGCAGCCGGTGCAGCAACCGTCGATCTGTCTTATGTCGGACTGCAGATGAGTGAATTACAGCAGATGGAAGCACAAACGGAAGCTCAGATGAATGCCGAGTTAAATGCCACCGCCGATGCAGGCACTGTAGATACAGCCACCTGCGACAGTGGCTCATCTGCCGCAGCAGCCTCTTTCAATGGAAGCGTCAGCTCTGGAAGTGTTCTATAATTTCACCATGGGAAAATATTTTTAGAATCCCATCTTCATAGCTCACGAAGAAAATAATATTTGTTTATATCGTTTTTCTTTTAATTTACGTTATGAATGACTTGTGAGAGGACGCTTATATTTGCCCAATCAACATCATGAATCGCACCACAAAATCTGCAATTTACGTTATGGAACTCTCGGAGTTTCATCTTTGGGTTCTGCCGCTCGTAACCTGGATTGACGGATTTCCACAACCTGAATATTGCATGCTACACAGCCTTGGCATCAAGGATTGTGGTATACATCGGACAGCGGCATGCATTAATGGAAATCTCACTCTTACACATAGGACAGATTTTTTTGCGTTAAATTAGAAAAAGTAAAGTATGTCGGTAGGAATTCTATGCGATTGGGTATGGAAAGGCTATTGCGTTACAAGCAAGAAAAGAGGAACAAAGTTACATGAAGAAAAAAGCATTCAAGGCAGCATTGCCCTACACATTGCCAATCTGTGTAGGATTCTTATTTTTAGGAATGTCTTATGGATTTCTGATGCGGAGCATGGGATCTCCATGTTGGATAAATATCAAAATGTCGGATGGAAAAAGTTTTATCTGATTTATGGAATGTGTGATGAAACCTTTTCCGTAAATTGTACGACAGAAGTACCGGAGGGTGTGGATAAAGGATGGTTTATGTTTTTTGTGACGCTTTTGAACCAGATTTACTGGGTGGGAGGTGCAACCGCAGGAGCACTGCTTGGCACAATGGTGACACGGTTTCTGCCGTTTTTAATTTTCCCGGAAGGAAAAGAACCACCGGAATTTATCCAATATCTGGGTAAGGTACTGCCTTATGCAGTCATCGGTCTACTGGTCATTTATTGTCTGAAAGATGTACCGGGAAGCGGAACATATGGAATACCGGAATTTTTGGCGATTGTATTTATCGTACTCCTTCACAGATGGAAAAAGAACATATTGCTCAGTATCGGCGGTGGAACTGTATTTTATATGCTGCTGGTGCAGTTTGTATTTTGCAAGTAACACAATAAAAGTGAGACAAAATCTGGTTGCTAAACCAGATGAAAGTGATATACTGAATGCATAGGGAAAAGAAACCGTGTGGAATTACAGTTTTGTTTTCACACGGTTTTTTATCAGATGCAGGTTAGATGCAACTAACACAAGCGGCAATGTATTGATATGGAAGCAGGAAAGTACATGAAAGAAAAAGTGAATGTGACAGGTGTGCCGGAAACGATGGTACAGACTTTGTATGCAAGAGCAAAAGAAACAAAAAAGCAAAATGCCAAAATCAGGGATGAGATTGCAGTAGAACTTGTGAAAAAGCTGGACTATGACTTTTCCAAAGCAGATAAGGATAAAGCCATGAGCTGTGGCGTGATCGCGAGAACGATCGTATTAGACCGGATGGTTCGACAATATCTGGAGAAGCATGAAAATACAGTTGTTGTAAATATTGCATGTGGACTGGATACCAGATGTTACCGGATGAAGGAAAAATATCTGAGATGGTACAACGTGGATCTGCCGGAGACTATGAAGATAAGGCGGCAGTTTCTTCCAGAAACAGGTCCGATATATCAGATTGCAAAGTCTGCAATGGATAATTCCTACGTGGACGATATCGATTATCATGGAGAAAATGTTCTGGTGATAATGGAAGGACTTACGATGTATTTGTGTGAGAAGGACATCAGAAAGATATTTTCTATTATTGAAAAATCATTTCAGAAAGTAACCATAATGGTCGAAACCATGTCACCATTTGTTGTGAAACATGTGAAGGAAAAATCCATAGAGGGCAGCAATGCAAAATTCACATGGGGTGTTGAGAACGGAACAGAATTACAAAAGATTGTACCGAATTTTTCTATCCTGCAGGAAGTCAGTCTGGTTGAGGGAATGAAAGAACTTATGCCTGTTTATTGTGTGATAGGTAAAATTCCAGCTGTTCGGAATATATCGAACAAAATAATCGTTATGGAGAAACGCAGATGATATTAAGGAGATGATATAGATGAAAAAAAGACATTTTGACATGGAAACAGATGGATTTTATGGTGCATATTGGAAATGCAAAACAGGCTCAGGCTGTGCAATGATCGCCATGATCGGAGACGATTCAGAGGATTATCTGGCGCGTACATCTGTGAAATGGCTGCATAAACTCGGTGTGAATGTGATGACGATGTCACCCGGAAAAAAGGATTATGGACATCATAATTATCCGTTGGAACGCATCGAGAAAGCAATCAATTGGTTAAAAGCACATGGCAATCAGAAGATAGGAATGGTCGGTGCATCTACTACAGGAACACTCGCTTTGACTGCTGCTTCTTATTTTGAAAATATTACATTGACGATCGGTCTGACACCGAGTGATTTTATCTGGCAGGGATTTATGCAGGGCAAAAAAGACGGCTGTAAGGAATGGCCGATCGAGGGAGAATCTCTTTTTTCTTACAAAGGAGAACCGCTTCCGTACATGCCATTTTGTTACAAACATCCGGACTACTGGCATGTGATTGAAAAAGAAACAAAACGGACCGGTGATATGATCAATTCAAGAAAACTGTTTGATGATTCGGAAACGGCTTACCCAATCACAGAAGACGAGATGATCAAGATTGAAAAAATCCAAGGAACATTATTGCTGATCGGCGCAGAAGATGATGTGTTGTGGGATACTGCAAAATATATCCGTCGAATGAAACAGCGAATGAAAGAACATCCACACACATGCAGGTTGGAGTCTGTCATTTATGAACATGGAACCCATTTCGTTTTTCCAGAGAGCATGCTAAAGACAATGCTCCCGGTTGGTTCCGGACTTTTTGTGAAACTGGCATTTCAGGCAGCAAGAAAATATCCGGAAGAATGCCGCAGAGCACGTCTGGATATTGACCGCCGGGTGAGAAATGTGGTTGCAGAATGGAAGAGTGCAGAAAGAGACTAACACAAGTTTTGACCGCTTATTTGAAATTGAAAAAGAAGCCAGATTTCTAGGAGAAGATTGATTTATGCTACAGACGTGATCGGAGGAAGAAAGAATGAAAAACGAAGAATACAAAAAATTGTCAATCAGCGAATTTACAAAAGCAGCAGGAAGATATGAAAGTAACCATGCTGGTATTTACGAAATGTGTAAGAAGGATTATCCGGATATTCTGGAAGAATTAGAAAAAGAGCCATTTAATGATTTATTGGATGCAGGATGCGGACCTGCTCCAATGATTTCTTTATTATCAGAAAAATATCCGGACCGGCATTATATAGGGCTGGATCTGACTCCGGCCATGATCGAACAAGCAAAAAAGAAAAATATTCCAAATGCAACATTTGTTGTGGGAGACTGTGAAAACTTTCCTTTTGAAAACGATTCATTTGACGCAATTATTTGTTCTATGAGTTTCCATCATTATCCGAATCCACAGGCGTTTTTTGACAGTGTGAAGAGATGTCTTCGTCCAAATGGAAGATTGATACTGAGGGATGTGACCAGTGATAATAAAATATTGATATGGCTGATGAATACACTGGAAATGCCTCTGGCAAATATATGTGGGCACGGAGATGTCCGGGTTCCAACAAGAGATGTGGTCATGGAATGCAGCAGAAAAGCAGGACTAAAAGTGGAAAAATTTGAAATCCGTAAAGGTATGAGGATGCATTGCGTTGTGAGAAAAGCCTAAAGGAGACCAGCTATGAAATTTTATGAAAGTGGAGATAATCGTAAACCAGTGATATTTTTATTTCCCGGCACCTGCTGTCTGTATAGCAGTTTTGATCATGTACTGGATGGGTTACATTCTTATTTTTACACGGTAACAGTTTCTTATGATGGATTTGATCCAAATG
>OFSC01001984.1_pt1 | contig 11444 bp, 10 predicted proteins | sample 1543201 | NCBI WGS metagenome assembly OFSC01 (sample SAMN04209228, study PRJEB22552) | human gut metagenome | biome: gut; material: feces | host: Homo sapiens | place: USA: Oklahoma
TAGGCAAACGCCCAACTTCTTGATTTTCAATCAAAGTCCAATTTAGAGCGAGTTAGGAATCTGAACACCAGGCATTAATTCCATTACAATCATATCCACGGATTCAGATTTTGCTGTTATCGTTCCACCTTCTCCATCCTCCACTTCAATTTCTTTACCGCCTTCAGTATTAAGCAGATATCCGAAACGTGCATTGATAATGGGCTTGAGCTTTCCTTCACTTGAACTTGGGAACATTACTTTGAAGTCGCTCATTATAGGAATCTGGGCTGTAGCCTTATCAGATACTGCAACCCATGCACCAGAACGTACACCTATATATAAATTTGGATGGAACTGCTTGCCTATACCAATCTCAAGAGGCAAAAAAGAAGATCCCTTCATATCTCCTACACCAGCATTATATCCAGCATTGATACTGAAGTCCAGTCCACGATGCTTGCCATCAATACTATATTTATTCTCTTGTGCAGCTGCTGTATTTATAAACCCTGCAAGCAATGCTATAAGTATATGGAAATGTCTCATTGTTTTTATTTCTTTTCTGTTTGTATGTCACTTGTACGATAAATAACTTTAGCTCCATATTTTGTCTGAACTGCAATAGCGATTTCATATAAATACAAATAATCTCCATAATTATCTCTATACATTCGCCAATTACTTTTTTCTAAAACATGTTTACCCTTTGCCAAATCAGTTTTACTTAGATAATAAGTATCATGAAAATTGCTTGGATAACCAGGTGTATCTATATACAGATATAAATACACACCCGTTATAATATCATCAAGTTCTTTGTCCGTTAAAGGATTTTCTATATTATATGTGATTTTATAACCACATTGATAATAGTTATAAGACGAACCATTCGTTTCTTCTCTCCGTTTGTATTCTTTTGTAAGTTTTGCATTACAATCTGTTATCTTAAAAGCTTTTTCAACACCTTCTTGCCCAAAAGGAATCGTCTTAGTTGTTTTGCCAACTACATTGTTTTGCTCAACTCCAATAAAATTAACAATGACCTCACTGTTAAAAATTTCTTTTGCAATTTGGTTCCTCATAATTGTAGCATTGACTACAGCATCACCATGACCTTCTTTTTGGTCAACGCTCATCCAATCAGGAACCACCATATCCCATGCACCGTTAGTTTTTACGTTGATGGTAAATGTGCCGCCATCCCAAGGAACAAGATTTGGTTGTTCAGGAAGTGTGCTTGTCATTTCTGCTGTCAACAATTCCCACGGCTCATAGTCGTCACTACAAGCAGTAAGTCCGAATACTCCAGTTACTACAAAGAGCAGTAGTAGCCATTTCCTCTTTAGATTTCTTTTCATACGTGTAAAATCTTTGCATAAAGGCTCCCATAGTATGCGTTTAAAAATTTTAGTAGTTCTGGATTTATATAAATAAAAAGCGTGGAAACTGTATATACTAAAACAACAATGATTCGACTTGATGAATTTTGACGATAATACCTGCAAATAACTGATAATAAGGAAAGAAAGTGCAAAAACCAAATCATAAATAGATTTAAACGAATCATAGTTTATTGGGGATATGTGGGAACATTTACGGGAAAGATATTACCTTTGTGACTGAAATAAAAAACATAGGGACATGAAGATTACCATCATCACAAAGGAATGCAAGACCAAAGACAAAGACGCTCCTGCAAAAGCCAATCTTTGTTTTCGACTCCGAGATAAGGATGTTGACCTCAAAGTCCGTTCCGACATTGAGGTTATGCTTGACTATTGGGACAATGATGCACTTTCCTATCGAAGGACAAAGAAATTACCATCTGACGAGCAGAAGAAAGTCAAGGTTTTGGTGCAGACCATTACAACGGCTCTTAGCGAGCAGTATAACTCTGCGACTGCTGATGTTGCATGGATGAAGAATGTTATTGACGAATGTGTCAATCCAACTTCAAAGTCAACAGAGACATTGACTACAGTTGTTTCGAGAATGGAACAATACATTGCGGAACATCACATGAGTCCGAAATCAGCACTCGTTTATAAACCAACGATCAAGAAGCTTCAACGCTATGAAGCCTACAAGAGGGAGATAGAGGGAAAGGAAGGCTTCACGCTCTATTGCGAGACTATCCGTCCCGAAGACTACCTTGATTTTAGAGAGTATGTCATAAACGAATATATTCATTACAATGACTACCCTGAGTTTTACGAACAGTTCAACCTTGGCATGCACCCTCCCAAGCAGATGTCAAGCACACAGATTATAGGTATTATGCATCATCTGCGTATTGTTGGGCATTGGTGCATCAAGATGGGGTTTACAACAAACCGCTCATGCGATGCGTTCACTATTCCTGCAGCAGTGCAAGGCACACCTTTTTATCTGACGATAGAAGAACGTGATAAGGTTTACAATGCAAACCTACACAACAAGCCAGAGTTAGAAGTGTATCGTGACTTGTTCATCTTCCAATCAATGGTGGGTTGTAGAGTCGGAGACCTGTTCTCTTTTACCAAAGACAATATAGTCGGTGACATATTGCAGTATCTTCCACACAAGACCATGCGCAAACGGTCGCAGACCGTGAGCGTCCCGCTTACCACAAAGGCTATGGAAATATTGAAACGTTACGATGGCAAGCAAGAAAAGCTTCTGCCGACAAAGCAAGTGTATCAATACAACGAGGGCATCCGTGCCGTGCTTCGAGAATGTGGCATCAACAGAATGGTTACTATCCTTGACACCGTCACAGGAAAGGAGGTTCAGAAGCCAATATGTGATGTCGCTACAAGCCACATGGCAAGACGCAACTTTATCGGCAACCTATACAAGAAAGTGAAAGACCCCGAGCTTGTGAGTTCCATGACAGGACATGTAAATGGAAGCAGAGCTTTCGCCAGATACAGAGAGATTGACGAGGAAACAAAAGTAAATCTTGTCAACCTCATCAACTAACGTTTATACAAACTACCAGTTATACATCATTATATATAGAGAGTAGCATGAAAGTAACAGCATTCATCCGAGAAACCTCGGCAAAGAACAACATAACCGACCAGGCGCACGTTTATTTCCGTGTGCGTGACGGCAAGACTGACATCAAGGCTGTCAGCGAGTTATCCATCAATCCTAATCATTGGAGCGCGGAACGGCAGGGTTACAAGACACGTGTGGCTCTTGTAGCGGAGGCAAAGCGCACAGCATTCGACAAAGCCGTGCAGGACTTGACGGCGCTTATATCCGCACAATATTATCATGGAGCGGACAGCCGTTGGCTAAAAGGTGTTATCGAGGAGTTTCATCATCCTAACATCAACATCCGCCAAGGCAGAAAAGGTGACGAATACAGTCTTGTGTATCAATGCCAGCAGTATGCCGAGAACCACCCAATGGAAAAGGAATCTATAAGGCATCATGAGCATAACGTACGTAAGCTACAGCACTTCGAGCGTTTCCAAAGGGAAATTATGCGTAGACGAGGTTACACCATGCAACTTGATGCCATAACAGCCGATGACTTGCGTGAGTTTCATAAATATCTGGTAAACGAGGCTGAATATTATGAGCATTACACTCAAATCTTCGATGACATAGAGGAGCGTTTCAAACCACGCCAACTAACGGAAAACTCCATCAATACTATATTCAGAAGAATACGCACGGTTGTGAACTGGTGTTTGAAGCATAATATTACGACAAACGACCCTTTCGCCACCTTTGAGATGCCTAAGGTACTGGACAGCCCTCCATTTTATCTTACACTTGAAGAGCGTGACAAAGTCTACTATGCCGACCTCAGTAACGAAACGCCATCCACACAAGTATATCGTGACATATTCATGTTTCATTGTCTCATCGGCTGCCGTGTGGGAGACCTTGAAAAGATGACACGTGCCAACATCGTTGATGGTGCTGTGGAATACATTGCTGAAAAGACAAAGAACCACAAACCACGCACCATCCGAGTACCGCTCAATGATAAGGCGAAAGCGATTCTCGCTAAATATGCAGACCTTGAAACGAGGTTGTTGCCAAAGATAAATCAGAACATATACAACCGTCAGATTAAGAAAATTCTGAAACTGCTCGGCATTGACCGCATGGTGACTGTTATTGACAACAAGACTCGTGAGCCTATACAGAAACCAATCTGCGATATTGCAACAAGCCACACTGCAAGAAAGACGTTCATCGGTAACCTATACAAGAAGGTGAAAGATCCAAATCTTGTTGCATCTCTTTCGGGACACACAGATGGCAGTCGAGCCTTTGCACGTTACAGAGAAATCGACAACGAGATGAAACGCGAGTTGGTGAAATTGATAGACTGACCTATTGCGAGTTTGCCAAAATTGCGTTTCAAAAACGGATATTCAATAAAAACGTTGGCGTTTAGAAGAAAATACTATACCTTTGCAGACGAGCAAGAACCAAAAATATAATAAAAAGGTTTCAAAAACATGGTACAGACATCAAGCCAAAGCACTGTAAATAAGATAGAAATGAGGCTTAGAGGGAAAGGGCGTGGTTCGATAGTCTTTCAACAAGACTATGCAGACTGCGGAACACCATCAGCCGTGAAGTCAACATTCCATCGGATGTACACTGACGGAATGTTGGTGCGTCTGGCTCATGGTATCTATTATTACCCCAAAGAGGACAAGGAATATGGACTTGGCATTATCTATCCGTCTGTTGAAGACATTGCCCAGGCTATAGCCAAGCGAGACAAGGCGAAGATTGTACCGATGGGAGCATATGCCTTGAATCGTCTCGGATTGTCCACACAGATGCCCATGAATGTCGTGTTCCTGACCAACGGCGCACCACGTAGGATAAAGATCGGAAACGGGCGTGGCATCCTGTTCAAGCATTCTTCTTCGGGCAAGAACTTTGCCTATAAATCAGAGCTGATGATGCTTGTTGTAACAGCCATGCGCGCCATAGGCGAGAACAAAATAACCGACGAGGAACGCAACGTGCTTATCGAGCACGCAAAGAATGTAAACGACAACGATTTCAATCATGATATAAAACTTGCCCCTGCATGGGTGCGCAAAATACTAATTGCACGATGAAATTCATAGACATACCAGAAGATAGACAACGTGAAGCTATCAATACCGTGGCATTGCAGACCGGATTACCGCCGTCAAGTATCGAAAAGGACTGGTGGGTAACGCAGGTGTTGAAAGCCCTTCATACTTTGCCATATGCAGAACATATTGCTTTCAAAGGAGGTACAAGTCTCAGCAAATGCTGGAACTTGATTGCCAGATTCTCCGAAGACGTGGATATTGCACTCAGCCGAGAATTCCTTGGCTTTAGCGGTGAATTGTCGAAGACTCAAATCAGCGACAGACTACGTCGCGCCGCCTGTTCTTTCGTAAGAGAGAAGATGCAGTATGATGTAAGGAAGGCTTTAGTGGATTTGGGCATACGAACAGATGTTTTTTCTGTGGATGTTATAATCACACCAGTTACGACAACAGACCCAGAAGTGATAACAATAACCTATCATAGTTTGTATGAAGTATCACCATATATCAAGAATACGGTAAAGATAGAAATCAGCGGCAGATCGATGATGGAGCCTATTGAGAAAAAAGCAATCAACGCTGCTATTGACGCCCATTTCAGCAAAGCTCCATTTGCAGAAAAGCCATTTGAGGTGAACGCTGTCATCCCCGAGCGTACTTTCCTTGAAAAGGTTTTCCTGCTGCATGAAGAGTTCAGGAAGAGCGAGGTCAGAGTGGAGCGTATGTCTCGTCATATATATGATTTGGCAATGATGATGGATTCTGAAAACAAAATTGCTGACCGTGCAATCCACAACGAAGCCCTGTATAAAGCGGTACTTGAACATCGCAGAAAGTTCATCGGACTTAAGGGCTTCAACTATGATGAGCTATATCCTGCCACATTATGTATTGTGCCCAACGATGATATTGCAAGACTATGGCAAGATGACTATAAGTTCATGTGTGAGCACATGATTTTCGGACAGGTGCCTTCTTTTGATGAACTGATAAGCAAGTTGTCAATGCTCAACGAGCAAATTAGACAGTTAAATTACCGAAAGGCATGAACATAAACGAACTCGGCGAGGATCTTGAACAGCAGTTCGGCAAGCCTCGCAACATAACAGAAGAGAACGTTAGGTTCATGCTTTCGCTCATAAAGGAAGAGTTCGATGGAACGAAAGTGAACGAGAATGTCGAAAAGCCAAGTCTTGAAGCCTTCGGCATGACCATTCTTGCTGTTATGTCATACCAAACTACACCTTGGGAAGAATTGGCAAAGAAACCTTCAATCTACAAGACACTCAAATATATTGCCATTAGAGGAAACTGCCATTATGACGAGATGGAGGCATTGACCAAGGATCTGATACGGAAGCACTTTGATGGCATTACCCAAAAGATGGTATTAGGGTTCTTGAAGATTATTCGTGGTGTGTCGAATGAAGAACGTCCGACCAAACTTATTGAATATACTCCATTCGCAGCCCAATACTATGCTATCCAGTACGGACTTCACCAGCTTATCAGAGGTGAACATCCAGATGATGCAGCCGTCATTATCCATTGTGCAATAGAGGACGGCATATTGTTCCCAACAATTCCTCGCAGTCTGCTGGTCGATGAGTTCAACCTGAAGAAAAGTAGTTTCGACAAGTATTTCAGCAAGTATCATATAAACTTGGAGTACGAGTCCGATGCCGTCAAGAAACAGGTTGAGGAGAAAATCAAGTATCACAGAAGGTCTTTACGAAATGCCATAGGCTACAATATCACCGATAAAAACCATGTACACTTCTACGACCGCAAATTAGGACGCAAAAACTTCCTTTCTATAATTATTGCATATTGTCGCAGCATATTTCGTTTCTGACAATCTGCTACCATTTACAATCCTTAGCCAAACGTAAAACAGCATTTGGCTAAGGATTTTTGATGTTGTCACGTTAATTCCATTAACAAAGAGTAGTCAATAGTAGTCGCATCCTACTGCCTATTCAAATCTCATCGAGAGCCGTCAAAAGCCATATACCTTTGCACCGTCAATCCGACAAACCAGCGGATTGGCGGTGTTTCTTTTTATCACGCTGCGAGAAGGGGCATCCTGGTTTATGAACAAAACAGCGTATGTATAACGAATATCAAAAGAAAAAATATGGTTGACATCATGTCATTGACAAAGATGGGAGGACAGGTAGCACTAACCGTTACTCCTGAAGACCTTCACCATTTTGCAAATGCTCTCTTGGCGCAGTCACGCAAGGAATGGGAGGAACAAGCTGCGTCTGTTCGCAAGGAAGAATCTGAGGAAACCTTTCTTACGACAGAGGAGGTTTGCAAAATTTTCAATGTATGTCCTGCTACTCTATGGCAGTGGCATCGCACAGGCTACTTGCAGCACATCAAGTTTGGCAACAAGAACATGTACCCTGCCTCGGCAGTCAAAGCCATTACACACGCTCGCTCCATGAACGAAACAGTTGTAGGCTATTGCAAACGGAAGAGTAAAGTGGACAAGAACTTGCCTAATGCTTACGACAACGATAGTAAAGAGAGCGTATGACGTATATCGAATACATGAACCAGCTTTGGCGTTCTGCTTTGTTGTCGCCAATGCCAGCGAGTGAGATAGCCTTGTTTGCCTACCTTGTGAACGAGAGCAACAAGCGGTATTGGAAAATGCCGTTTGCGTGCTCCACAACAAGAATATGTGAAGACTTGCGCCTTTCAAGGCAAACTGTCATCACGGCACGGAAGCATATAGCCGAGCGCAAACTTATCGCTTTTACAGAAAGCAAATCCCGCCATCTACCGTCCAATTACACACTGCTTGAATGGACAGATGACTTGACAGTAGGCTTGACGGATAACTTGACGCATGGTTTGACACAGGACTTGACACATATTAAAGATAAAGACAAACATCAAAGCAAAGATTCTTTTATAAAGGGAAGGTGTGAGATTTTTGACAGTAAAAACGGAGATGTATATGGAAATAGCAAACGAAAAGAGAATCGCAGGACTTGTCCAGTTCCTGCGGAAGGGACGGACTATGACGGGGCGTTTTAGACTGCCTATGTTGGAGGAGCAGGCATACGAATATCTTCTGGCAGCATATATCATGGAAGTACAGCTCCGCTATCGCAGGTTTATCTATAATGGTTTTGTTGAAGAGCAACTCAAACAGGTAGCCAATTGCCTGACTGCAAACACTGCAAAGTTCGGAATCGTTCTATGTGGCGGATGCGGCAACGGCAAGACCACTATGCTCAAGGCATTGCAGAACCTTGTCAGGCGATTGGAAATCCTCAAACCGAACATATCGCCTAATGCTGGACATAGTTCTGATAACTACTATAGTTTTACCATTGTCAATGCCATGCAGATTGTACAAATCCGCAAGACGGACTATAATAAGTTTTGCAAATTGGCGAAAGCTGATATGTTAGGTATAGACGATATTGGGACTGAACCTGCTGAAGTGCAGGACTACGGCAATTTCATGTATCCCATCAAGGAACTCTTGGCTATGCGGTATGACGCACAACTGTTCACGGTCTTCACCACAAACCTTGAGCCCAAGGAAATCCGTCAGCGATATGGTGACCGAATTGCCGACCGACTCAACGAGATGATGACAAAGGTGGTCTATCGTAATCTAACCTACCGGACGGAAAACGCACAGATGGCGGACGGTCAAGGATAGAGGCAGTCTTTCGTGAGGGAGCCGACTTTTTGCAAAAGTCCATGAACATAATAGGGACTTTTAGATTCACCTGCTGACGCTGTTCACTTAAAAAGTCCGTCTATTATGCTCAGGCTTCGCCCGAGACCTGCTGCCATTATACCGAGTTACGCCTTTTACAATGTACAACAAGACAGAAATACAATATGCAAAGCAACATACCACGTGCCGCTATCCATGTCGGCAAAGACAAAAAATCATTCTCCGCCCAAGTGGGCAACGAAGCCGAGCGCAGAGGCTGGGACGAGAATGTTTATCGGCTGAAGAATGCCGACAAGGAGAAGAACAATCATTACAACTTCTCTCGCAAGAATCTCAACTTCGAGATAGTCAAGGATGGAAAGATTGTCCCTCTTGGTTCCAATCCCATTCCACTCCATGAGCGCATTCAGATGCGCCTTGATGAATTGGGATTCAAGCCATACATGGATGCCAGGCATCCAGACCAAGTATCAAAGAACAGTCCGAACTGCACTGTCGGCATGATATTCAGTGGCGACCACGACGTGCTGTACAACCTCGCTTTTGGCAACCAAAGAATAGACACTGCCAATCCTGATGCAGATCATAGCCACATCGTATTGCAACAAGGCATTTATAAATGGGCAAAGGACACCTACGACTTTGCCTGTCGAAAATGGGGCGAGGAGAATATTATCAGTTTCGCAGTCCATTGTGACGAAACAAGTATCCATGCCCATGTACAGACTATTCCTGTGGAGAAAGTCAAGAAACGTGGACGCATAGGCAGTAAGTATGTCAATAAGAACAATCCCGACATAGTGCTTTCAACTAAAGAATGGAGAGCATTACCCAAAGATGAGCGAGACAACTACACCAAGCATACTGCCTCAAAGGATTATGTTGAGCGTGTGTCTTATGCTAAGGTGTGGGGAGAGACGAGAAAAGCAAAGTCGGAATATCTCTCGCAACTTCATACAGACTATCACAATGAGGTTGGCCGCAAGTATGGTCTTGCACGCGGTATCCCTTACAATGATCTGTCCCCAGAAGAAAGGCGTGGACGCAGGCACAAGGACAAAGTTACTCTTGAAGCAGAGCGTCAGGCGAGATTAGCTATTGTAGAAGCAGAGAAACTAAAGGCGAATATTGAAGCCGAGACAGTCATCATCACGCAACAGAAGGAGGTTGCACAAAAGGAACTGAAAACGGCACAATCGGGATTTCTTGCCAAGATATTCCAACCTGGTAAGTATAAGAACGAAGAGGCTACAAGGCTCAAAGAGTCGTACAATGCTGGAGTCAAGGAAACCATTAATAATTTTATCAAAGCATCAGGATTGCGATGTGATGGCGAACCTACAGCGACATCATTGGGACAACGTTTTCGCATGATATGGGATAGCAACAAGAGTCTTTCGCAAGAACTGAAATCAAAGGATGCCATCATTTTAGAAAAGGATGCAAAAATAAAGAGCCTTAATGCTAAAGTGACCACACTTACTGAGGAAGTAAATGGGCTTAAATACCGATTGACTCTAATTGATGCTGATGCTGTGGATAGGTTGCAAACCGCCAAGAATGCAGAAACGACACGTGCAGACAAAGCAGAGAGTGAATTAAAGGGACTTCGGTCTGATAATGAAAGACTCTCCTATAAGTGGAACGAAATATGGAAGGAACCTGAGTATAACGATGCTGCAAAGATGGTCAAAGTTCGAAAGGAAGAAGAAACTCGTCTCGCGGAAGAGGCGAAGCGTGAAGAGCAAGCAAGAGAAAACAGACGACAATCAGTGCTCGATAGTCTTGTCGCTAATGGCAAAGATAGCCTAAGAAGTTTCGCTCTTACCGACAGAATAGATTTCAACGAGCAAGAAGCAAAGTCAATCTACTATGGCATCATGGCTATTGCTCAAAAGTTCGACTTCGACCTATGTACAAAGAAAGGTGTTTCATCTGCCGTCTGTAAGTTTCTCGATGCCCTATCTTGGAATGGCTGCACGGACTTCCGCACTGAGTGCGTCACCAACTGGACGAAACTCTTTGCCGAGAATAACAACATATACGATTCTCATGTCATCAACAACTTCATCTCATTCATCGACTATATGTCATGCAGCGCCAAAAACAATGTCACAACCGGAGGTTCAAACGGCTGTGCGGACCAACTCACCAATTGGGACGGAACACAAAAAATAGGATTGGGTGCATTGCCAAAGAAGAAAAGATAAAACCTTTATGGTGTCATCATAAAAGCACCTTCTTTTTGCTGTTTTGATATGACAAAAAACATCTTTTTTCTTAAATGCTTGGTTAATTAAAGGATTTGTTTAACATTTATTTTTTAGTCTAAGAAAAATTGTGTAATTTTGTCTTTGGATTATCATGTCTCAATTTCAATATTGTGTCAAGACGAGTTCTTGTAAAAATATCATGAGACAGCTCACGCCGCGTGGAGCATGGCGAAATCGAAAGAAAGATCTATGCGAAGCGGGCTTGGGTGGGACGATAATCCAAGACATATTGAAGGCGTTTACTCGACGCTCTGTTTAAGGCAGTCTGTAATCTAGCAAATTAACAGTTAATTGTTGTCTTGAATGTAGCAACGGTAGATGTCCAGGGGTGTGATTACATCAATCCCGTGGAGACCTTGTAAGCATATATTGTACCCGTAGGGTAGGGTGTTCAAAATCGCTTTAAAATCCTGCGCATTTTTTACCTATAGTATT
>OFSC01001986.1_pt1 | contig 11429 bp, 9 predicted proteins | sample 1543201 | NCBI WGS metagenome assembly OFSC01 (sample SAMN04209228, study PRJEB22552) | human gut metagenome | biome: gut; material: feces | host: Homo sapiens | place: USA: Oklahoma
GTGGGCGCGGATGGTGGCCGCCGCACTATGACGTTTGTGCCTGACTTAACAACCGTTCGCCAAGATATCGATCGCATCGGAGAGCTCGCGGCGCAATCCATCATTGCTCTTATTAACGGCGAAAAGCCCGAATCGAATATCAAGCTCCCCGTTGAACTCATTGAGGGTAAAACCGCGTAGTTCATCCCGTGCCAAAAGAATTCCTCAAACACCTCTGATGACCGTTCGCCGGCATATGTCAACCGTTTGCCGACGACTGGAACTGCGAAAAGACGTATTGGTGTGAAAACGTTTGACATATGAAAACGATTGACATATCTTGCAGTTGTACCGAGTTAGTATCTCGTGAGAAAGGAAGTCTCGGATGCACAAGGTGTATTACCAGCCTGAGGGAATTTGGGTAGGCGACATCATGCCGTACGGCGAGGACGGCACGTTCTATCTCTATCATCAGCGTGACACGCGAAACCCCGGACCTTTCGGAGAGCCGTTTGGCTGGGCACTCGCGACAACCAAGGACTTCGTCAATTACAAAGACTTTGGCGAGAGCCTTGAGCGTGGCGGCGACGAGGAAGTCGACCAGTATGTTTATGCCGGCACGGTGTTTAAGGTGGGCGACAAGTACCATGCGCTCTACACTGGTTGCAATCGCGATAAGGTCAAGGCACGCTTGATGAAGCAGGTTCTTCTTCACGCAACGAGTGACGACGCCGTCAAGTGGGAGAAGAACATCGCCGAGACGCTGCTTCCGCCCCAGGAGGGTTACGATGACCGCAACTGGCGCGATCCCTTTGTGCTTTGGGATGAGGAGAACGAAGAGTACATGCTCATCCTCGGCACGCGCGTGGGCGAGGACAAGCGTCTGATGACCGGGCGTCTGGTCAAGTTCACCTCCAAGGACCTGGATACCTGGGAGTTCCAGGGCGACTGGTGGAATCCGGGCCTTTACACCATGTTCGAGATGCCTGATCTCTTTAAGATGGGCGACTGGTGGTATCTGGTGTTCTCCGAGTACAGTGATGGCAACAAGACCCGTTACCGCATGTCTCGCTCCATCAACGGTCCTTGGATCACTCCTGCTGACGATTCATTCGATGGCCGCGCGTACTATGCCGCGCGTACCGCATTTGATGGCGAGCGCCGCGTTCTCTTTGGTTGGGTTCCTACGCGTGACGAGGGTGGCGATCCCAGCTCTTACCTGTGGGGTGGCACCTTTATGCCTCTCGAGATCGTTCAGCGTGCCGACGGAACGCTCGGCACCAAGCTCCCTGACAGCATGCTTGGCGCCTTTGGCGAGGCTAAGGCAGTCGAGGCCTTTGAGCTTTCCTGCGAGTCGGGCAAGGTCGAGCAGGTGCTCGCCGCGGATGCCGGTTCCACCTATATGCTCGATGCCGACATCGAGCTCGCCGGTGACGCTGCCGGCTTCTCGGTGAAGCTTGCCGAGGACGCCGAGTCCGGTCTTGCCTATGAGTTCCGCGCCAACCTGCGTGAGGGCAAGCTCGAGTTTACGGCGGCCCCCCAGTATCCGTGGTTCCAGGTCAACAACATGGGCCTCGAGCGTCCGTTGTTCTTTAAGGGCGAGGGCACTCATCATGTGCGCCTGGTCGTTGACGACGATATCGCGACCATCTTTGTCGATGATGTTGCGCTTAACGCGCGCTTCTGCAATAAGCAGGGCCAGGGTGTGGCACTGACGGTCACCGACGGTACGCTCAAGTGCGCAAATGCAACGATCGCGTCTCTGTAATGGCATCAAAACGTTTTATGATTTCGTAAGGGAATGGAGAGGAACATGGACTACAAGGCAGTGTCCCAGCAAGTCGTCGACAACGTCGGCGGACTGGAGAACATCGAGGGCGCCACGCATTGCGTGACCCGTCTGCGTCTGGTGCTCAAGGATACGAGCAAATACAACAAGGCCGAGCTCGAGAACATCGATGGCGTCAAGGGCGTGCTGTACAACAGCGGCCAGCTCATGATCATCTTCGGTACCGGTACCGTCAACAAGGTTTACGATGAGTTTATGGCTCTGACGGGCGTTAAGGAGATCAGCGCTTCCGAGGTCAAGGGCGCCGAGGCGGACAAGAAGGGCAAGTTCTTCTCGGTCCTCAAGGTATTCTCGGACATCTTTATCCCCATCATTCCCGCCTTCGTCGGCGCTGCAATCATCATCGGCCTTAAGTCGCTGATCGTTGCCAACGGCCTCTTTGGCATGGAGGGCAGCCTCGCCGATCACAGCGAGTTCCTCAAGAACCTCGCAAGCTTCTTTGCCATTATCGCCACCACGTTCGACTACCTGCCTGTCCTGGTTATGTACAGCGCAGTCAAGCGTTTTGGCGGTAACCCGATCCTGGGCATCCTCGTCGGTATCGTCATGGTTCACCCGAGCCTTATGAACCGCAACACGTTCGTTATGGACCCGACGGGTGCTGAGTACTGGAACTTTGGTCCGCTCTCCATTCCCATGGTTGCTTTCCAGGGCGGCGTGTTCCCTGCAATTCTGACCGCCTGGTTTATGGCCAAGGTCGAAAAGATTGCCCAGAAGTACATCCCCGAGGTCGTTTCGTTCGTCTTTGTCCCGACCGTTACCCTGATTCTTGCTAACGTCGCCCTGTTCACCGTGTTCGGCCCGCTCGGTAACCTGATCGGTGACGTCCTCGCCGGCGTAATCGATATCCTGTACAACAGGATGGGCGTCTTTGGTGCCTTTGTCTTCGCCGCGTTCCTGCAGCCGCTCGTCGTTACCGGTACGCATCAGTTCATCCAGGGTATCGAGGCAAACCTTGTTGCCACGACTGGCTTCAACTACATCCAGGCCATCTGGTCGGTTTCCATCATCGCCCAGGGCGGCGGCGCCATCGGCATGTACCTCATTCACAAGAAGCATTCCAAAGAGCGCAACATCTGCATGTCGTCCTTTATCCCGACGCTGGTCGGTATCTCCGAGCCCGCAATCTTTGCTGCAAACATGCGCTACTCGATCATCCCGTTCATCTGCGCTTGCATCGGTGCAGGCTGCGGCGGTGCCTTCGTGAAGCTCTTTGAGGTGCGCGCCATCGGTCAGGGTCTGACCGGCGTGCTTGGCCTGCTCATCGTTACGCCCGAGACGCTCGTGTGGTATGTGGCTGGCAATCTCATCGCCTTCATCGTGCCGATCGTCTTGATCTTTGCCTACAACAAGGCAAAGGGCGTGCCGACCACCGATGAAGAGGGCGCTGGCGCTGGCTTCGACGTTAGCTTCTAGTTGAGCCGTTCAGCGTAATGTGCGGATAAGTCCATTTGGGGAAGGGCGTTCGGCTCGTGTGAGTCGAGCGTCCTTTCCCATAGACGAGAAAGTCAACGGCGATGTTTAATCAAAAAAATAAGGTGACATGCGCGGACTATGAGCAGTGGCGTGCCGGACAGGATGAGACGGTGGCTCGCATCGCATCCGACCCCGATAGGCTTTTGTTCCATGTGGAGCCTGAGCTTGGCTGGCTCAACGACCCCAATGGTTTGGTTCAGATTGGTGATACGTATCACATCTATCATCAATACGATCCGTTCGATGCTGCGCATGGCGGTCCAGTGCTTTGGAACCATCTGACGACAAAGGATTTTGTGACGTACGAGAATCGCGGCCCCGTGCTGTTCCCCGATTCCGATTTGGATTCGAGTGGAGCGTATTCTGGTTCTGCCTTTGTACGTGATGGCAAGATTCACTACTTCTATACCGGCAACGTTAAACATTTTGACCGTGATGATTACGACTACGTGTTGACGGGCCGTGAGCAAAACCAAATTCATATGGTTGCCGAGAATCCCGACGAATTGGGCGAGAAGCGCATAGCTGTTGGGCCGGTCGATTACCCCGACGATATCGGTACGCACGTGCGCGACCCCAAGATCCTTGAACACGACGGTATCTACTACATGGTTCTCGGCGCTCGTACGAAAGACGATCGCGGGTGCGTGCTTGTCTATACCTCGCGTGATCTAGAGGACTGGGGCTATGCGACGCGCATTGAGCTGGGCGAGAAGTTTGGCTTTATGTGGGAGTGTCCTGATCTGTTTGAGCTCGATGGCGAGCTTATTCTCGTTTGCTGTCCGCAGGGCGTGCCCGCCGATGGCTGGCGTTACCGCAATCCGCATCAGTGCGTGTGGTTCTCCATCGAGGCCGATTGGGGGGCGCCGAGCTTTAAGATCGTCGGCCAGGGCATGCCTCCGATGGTTGATGCCGGTTTTGATTTCTATGCCCCGCAGTCCTTTGAGGACGTTGCGGGTCGGCGTTTGATGATCGGATGGTCGGGTTGCCCCGATGCGAAGGCGGAAAGCCCGACGGTGGCGCGCGGGTGGCAGTGCGCGTTGACGGTGCCGAGAGAGTTGAGCATGCGCGGCGGCAAGCTCTGCCAGCAACCGGCGCACGAGATTGAGAGAATGCGCGGCAATTGCGTTCGTGCTGTAGGCGGTGAAACCGTTGAGGAGCCGGGTCGCCTGTTTGATCTTGTGGTTTCCTGTGAGGGAGCCAAGATGGTCGAGCTCGAAATCCGCAAGGGTGTCTTTGTACGCTATACGGACGGGATGCTTACCCTCGACATGGGTGACGAAGGCTATGGGCGCAACCAGAGGTCGATCGAGCTCAGCGAGCTTCGCGATTTGCGCGTGCTTTCGGACACTACGATGGTCGAGATTTTTGCCAACGGTGGCGAGGCAGCACTTACGAGCCGTACCTATTCGTCGGCGGTTCCGGCGATGGCGCTGCACGCCGAGGGTGCGGCGTCGATGGATTTCTACCGCCTCGCTCATTAACCGTGCATGGAGCACGATTGGACTTGTTGGGCGGAATGTGTCGCAGTTGCCGCGGCCAGCTACCGCTTATCGCGTATAGCGACCGTTTGCGGAATAAGTAACACTCCTTAATAAACCGTGTAGAATCTCAGATAAGCACGGAGTTTTCCAGGGAGACGCTGTCCTTTGTTGTGTGCAAGGGACGGCGTCTCTTTGGCGCTTGGAGGCCGTTCTGCAGCAGGACGGTGGACGTGCGTCATATATTAAAAAACCAACGTCGAGATGGGTCGTGATAAGAATGGGCAAGTACGTAATCGTGGTTGAATCTGGTTCGGATGTGACGCCAGAGCTCTGCGAACGCTACGGCATCGTGCGCGTGCCCATGCATGTCACGATTGGCGACGAGACCGTCGAGGATGGCTCGATCGATCCGCTCGAGATTTACTCGCGCTGTAACGAGTTTGGCGTGATGCCCAAGACCAGTGGCTGTTCGCCAGCGGATTTTGCGCATGTGTACGACCGCATCCATGCCGAGCAACCCGACGCGACTATTTTGCATCTTGCATATTCCGAGGCCACGACCTGTTCGCATCAGTCCTCTAAGATTGCGGCCCAGGGGCGCGACTACGTGTTCTCCATGGACACGCGTTTTGTCTCGGTGGGCCAGTCGCTCGTTGTTGTCGAGACCGCCAAATATATCGAGGCTCATCCCGATGCCACCGTTGACGAGATCTTTGCATTTACGAACTCTGTCATGGACCGCGTGCTGTTGGGCTTTGTCCCTACCGACCTTGCCTTCCTTAAGGCAGGCGGTCGCTTGTCCAACGTCGCGTTCCTAGGCGCCCATCTGCTCAAGATTAAGCCCTGCATTGAGGTGACGGGCGGTAAGTTCGTGGCGACCAAGAAGTTCCGCGGTTCTATGCTCAAGTGCGCCCGCGCCTTCATTGACCACATGGTTGCGAAGGGCGAGATTGACTACTCGCACATTGGCCTGGCGTATTCGGTGGGCCTTTCCCAGGAGCTGCGCGATGACATGGAAGTCTATACGCATGACCTGGGCTTTAAGGACGTTACCTGGACTCAAGTCGGCGGCGTCATCTCGAGCCACTGTGGCCCGACCGCCTTCGGTGCGGTGCTCACGCTTAAGGCGTAAGGTCTGGCGTTTATCGAATTCTATTGCCACGGTGGCGGGCGGGTTGCGATAACCCTCCCGCCGCTCTTGCGTGGGGCCAAATAGAACAACCCAATTGACCACTAAACCGTTTCACCATCATGCGTATGGGCTAGAATGGCTCTGGCATTTATGTAACTAAAACCAAGGAGAGGCAAGGTAGCGGGAATGGCTGAGATGACGCTTGAGGGTGTGGACGCTCGTCCTGAGGATTCCGCATTTGCCCTAGGCCGCGTGCATTCAATCGAGACGATGGGAACGGTCGACGGACCCGGCATCCGCTTTGTGGTGTTTGTTCAGGGTTGTCCCATGCGCTGTGCGTATTGTCACAATCCCGATACTTGGTCGGTTAGCGGCGGCACCATGGTGACCGTCGAGCACCTTATGGACGAGTTCCAGAGTAACCATGAGTTTTACCGCAGCGGCGGAATTACGGTTTCGGGCGGCGAGCCACTTCTGCAGCCCGAGTTTTTGGCCGACCTGTTCCGTGCAATGCACAACAACCCCGATGGTCGTGTACATACCTGCATGGATAGCTGTGGCTACGCCTTCGACCCTCAGCATCCCGAGAAGTTCGATGCCGTTCTCAACGAGACCGACATGGTGCTGCTCGACATCAAGCATGCCGATCCGGCTGAGCATAAAAAGCTGACCGGCTGCGATCCTGCACGTATCCTGGCGTTTGGCGATGAGCTTGCCCGTCGCAAGATCAAGGTCGTTATCCGCCACGTGGTTGTGCCGGGCATTACCGACACGGTGGAGGAGTGCGAGAAGCTCGGTCGCCTCATCGCTCCATGGCACAACGTGGTGGGCCTGGAAATGCTGCCATATCACACGATGGGTGTCGTCAAGTACGAGCAACTGGGCATTCCCTATAAGCTCGAGGGCGTGCCCCAGATGGATACCGCGCGCATGCCCGAGCTGCGCAATGCCGTTATGACCGGCATGAAAAAGCGCCGTGCGGAGCTCAAAAACGCTATCGGATAGCATGCCATTTTCGCGCCCCAAAGGCACTCATTGGGGACAGACTTAAATGAGCGCCCCTGGGCACCAAGTTGATTGCCAAAGAGCCCCGTCAAGTTGCGGTGGAATAGTTCTTGTTTTTCGGCTTATGCCGCCCAAACAGGAACTATTTCACCGCAACTGCGTTTTGGGTAGAGATGTGCAACAGAATCGTGCCATTTGGATAAATACGCTTGTGGTTTCTTTAAAGACACCTTAAACGCCGCTGAATATCTTTGGAAAGAAATGCCTGCTCGGTATCATGCTGCTCGTATATAAACGGTAGCAGTCAGGAGACCACGTGCGAAACATCGCATCGCGGGACGAGTATGTGCCGCAGCATGGCAGCAGATATAAGACGAAGGACACGTCTTCGCGTGGCCTTGCCGACACTCGCATCCGCGTGAGGAAGATTGCCGCCATTGGGATGCTAACGTCGGCGGTTATTATCCTCGGAATTACCGCCAAAACCTACGCATCGGAGCGAATGGCACATTCAGATGCGTCAACGGTACAGACGCAAAACAAAAAGGTCTCTGAATCTAAAGTCACCGCAAGTCAAACCCTGTCGACAGCGAACCTCAAGACGGGGCTTTCGAAGGCGGACTTTAACGATATTCCCTCAGGCGATACCGTGCAGACCTTCTCACTGGTTGATGACCAGATCCTCGCCCTGGAGGATGAGAACCTCGCCGCACTCCAGAATGCGCTTGACCAGGCGCAGGAGCTGGGCGATGTGGGCGTGGTGTTTTACGACCTGTCGAGCGGTAAGGGCGTGACGTATAACGCTGATGTCGAGGTGTACGGTGCGAGTAGCTACAAGGCACTCTATGCGTTGTACATCTGCGAATCTCTGGTCGAGACGGGCCAGGTTTCACTCGATGACTTCCTTGGCACCTATGGTGGCTACAACATGGGTTGGCAGACGGTGCGCGACCTTATCGAGAATGCCGTCGCCAACTCAGACAACGATTCGTTTATCGCGTTACGCGCGGCGTTTGACCATGATGGCTATGAGGATTGGATTGCCAATCTGGGTGTTGATGACGAAACGGCACTGAATCCGATGAGTGATTTTCCGACCTACTGCCCGCGCACTTCTGCGAGGTTATGGCGCGAGATGAGCGAGTATCTGAGCATGGATACCGAGACTTCACAGTGGTTGTCAGGCCTTTTGGCATCAACATCGCGCTCGTTTATTCGCGATGGCATTGCGGACGATCAGGTCTTGGTGCGCAACAAAGCGGGTTGGATCAGCGAGGACGGCTACTATTCGACATGCGATGCAGGCCTCATCGACATCGATGGCCGTACCTATGTCATGAGCGTCATGACATCGATGCCATCGAGCGACCGTTCGAGCGAGGTTACGGCTGCGATTGCAAAGGCTCTGTTTGATACGCGAGCTGCACTGGCTTAGCGTGTTCGTTTGGCGAGGTCAAACAAAATGCTGGTACCATACCTTGGTTGAGAATTTCGTATAGGTTTGGGGAATGGTATGGCTACCATCGCGATTATCGGTGCGCTCGAAAAAGAGATCATGCAGATTAAGGAAGAGCTGAGCGACGTTTGCGAGGCACGGGAGGCAGGCTTGACCGTTGTGAGCGGTGAGCTCGACGGCCTGACAGTTGTCGCCACAACGGCGGGCATGGGCACGGTGAACGCCGCCGCTGCAACACAGCACCTCATTAGCAAGTATGCTCCGCAGGCTGTTGTGTTTTCGGGCATTGCGGGCGGTTTGAACCCCAAGCTCCATATCGACGACGTGGTCATTGGCAAACGCCTACGCTATCTGGATACCGATACCGCGCTTATCGCCGAGTCCGCACCGGGGCTCGAGGAGTTTGGCTCGACGCCCGCGCTGGTCGATATTGCCGCCGACGTGCTTGCTGAGCGTGGGTTTGTTGACGCTTCGACAAATGCAGTCGCTTCGAATGAGGGCACCAAGCAGTTCCTGGTCGGCACGATTGCCACGGGTAACCGTTTTGTGACGGGCGCCGCCATGCGCAACGACGCTATCGAGGCGACGCATGCCGATTGTGTCGGCATGGAGGGCGCGGCAATTGCCCATGTCGCAACCAAAAATGGTGTCGATTGCCTGGTGTTGCGCGCTATCAGCGATAATTGTGACGAGGCGTACGATGCAATTTGCGAGCGAGAGTTCGATCTGTTCGAGTACGCGCGTGTCGCAAGTGACATTACGCTCGATATCGTCCGCCGCATTGCCGCTGCGCAATAGCGCGTCTATTTGTAAGAACCTACGACCAAGGAGTGTCCATGGCCGATTCCATTAACTACCAGCTTGCCAAGTTCGTCGCCAGCTATGGCAAGGTTTCGCAGATTCCCGAGTCCACCTGCCCCGAGGTGAGCTTTGTCGGCCGCTCCAACGTGGGCAAGTCGTCGATTATGAACAAGCTATTTGGCCGCAAGAACCTAGTCAAGGTTTCCAGTACGCCGGGCAAGACGAGCAACATCAACTTCTTTGAGGCCGACGACGTGCATTTCGTGGACCTGCCGGGTTACGGTTTCGCGCGTCGCTCCAAGGCCGAGCGCGATCGTTGGGCCGAGCTCATTGGTGACTTCTTCGACTCCGAGCGCAGCTTTAACTTGGTCGTCTCTCTGGTGGATATCCGCCACGATCCCAGCAAGCTCGATCACGACATGATCGACTACCTGCAGGGCAACGAGTTCAACTTTATCGTCTGCCTCACCAAAGCCGACAAGCTCAGCCGCACCCAACAGGCCCGCCAGGCAGCAGCCATCAAAAAGCAGCTCAACGTTCCGGCCGAGAACGTAATCATCACAAGCTCTCAGACTGGCACCGGCATCGACGAACTCAAGCGCCGCATCGCCGAGGCCTGCCTCTAGTCAGGCTGCAGCCCCTCAAAAGCTCTCATCTATATCACCCCAGTGATAGTTATTGGTAAACTATCACTGGGGTGATATTTTTAGGAGGTCGATATGGAGCTTTGGCACGGGTCGGAGGTTGTTGTCGAGCATCCATCGTTGGATAAATGCAGGCAATTCAATGACTATGGGCGCGGGTTTTATTGCACGCCACATGAGGAAATGGCAATGGAATGGGCATGCCGGACCGAGTCTGATGGCGTCGCCAATCGATATGAGCTTGAGTTAGATGACCTTTCGGTCTTGGATTTAGAGTCTGGGGAGTTTTCAATCCTCAATTGGCTTGCGATTTTGGTCGACAACCGGGAGTTTAATGTCTCGACGCCGCTGGCACGCGAAGGACTTCGGTATTTGCTGGACAACTGCCTGATTGATATTTCTCCCTATGACGTTATTCGAGGCTATCGCGCTGATGATTCCTACTTTTCGTTTGCAAGACAGTTCGTTAACGGCATGATTTCGCTCAGGCAATTGCAGCGCATTATGTTTTTGGGGGATTTGGGCATTCAATATGCGCTTATGAGTGAGCGCGCGTTCTCGGCGATCAGATTTCGCGATTGGAAGCAGGCCTCGGGAGCTGAGTTTTATCCCAAACGATTTGAGCGAGAACAGAACGCTCGACGTAAGTACCTGGATACGGTAAACGGATTTGACACCGAGGGTGTCGACATTAGGGATTTGATGTCAGGGAGGGTTGATTTAAATGATCCAAGAGTTAACGGATCGTGGGCCGAGTAGGACATACCCCGTCTACTACCTCGAGGATGCAATGAACAATCTCGGTGACTGCTTTGACTATGCCGTTAACGATTATGGAGCAGAAGGATCGGAAGTTGCTGAACTCTTTTGCCTGAGCGGCGTAGCTCGCGAGTTCGAACGCGGCAACGCATGGGTAGTATCGGGAAAATCGGGCGTTGAGCTGTTCGCGCTTATCGCCGAAAGGTCGGGCTATCAAAACAGGCCTATACCGGACCGCACCTATCGATTTGAGAAGACGCCGGAATATTGGACGGGCTGGATGCTGGCATACCTGCAGTGGCGCCTAGGAGAGTCTTTCGAAGATCTGCTGCATGTCGTTCCGTTTGACGCGCTGCGCAACCTGTACTACCCCTGGCATGAAGCCTCAGAGGAACGTGTGGCGAGTCTTGTTTGCGATATGGCGAAGAAAACATCTCGTCAAACCAAGCTAGCACTAGCAAGAAAGAGACTTAAAAAAACCCAACAAGACCTGGCATACGAATCGGGCGTATCACTCCGCTCAATCCAAATGTACGAACAGCGCCAGCGAAACATCAACGAAGCCTCGGTAACAATCGTAAGAGCTATAGCAAAAGCCCTCCACTGCAACATCGAAGACCTCCTAGAACCAGTCTTCGAATACAAAGAAACCAGCGCAGCGTAAACCAAGCACGCAGCCGATGCCCGCCTCTAGGAAGTGCTCCAGCCTAGCAAGAGCCCCTACCAATAAAAAGCCAAACTATCAGCCCGGCGACTTTCCAGAGCGTAGGTCCCTGTAGCCGCCGCCAGCGAAGTGAACGTAGGGGAGGCCAGGGGCTTTGCCCCCAAATCTTTCCGCAGGACG
>OFSC01002000.1_pt1 | contig 11342 bp, 10 predicted proteins | sample 1543201 | NCBI WGS metagenome assembly OFSC01 (sample SAMN04209228, study PRJEB22552) | human gut metagenome | biome: gut; material: feces | host: Homo sapiens | place: USA: Oklahoma
TACACATGACATCTGTGCAAAGTTCTTTGAAGGAGATGTCAAGGGAAGCTGTAAGATGCAGCTGGATGCGATTCCGCTGATCGAGAAGTTATTCTGTGAAGTGAATCCGATTCCGGTTAAAAAGGCTTTAAATCTGATGGGATGGCAGGCAGGTCCTCTGCGTATGCCTCTGACAGAGATGACAGAAGCACATACAGCACAGCTTGCAAAAGAACTGGAAGCATTTGGAATTAAACTGGCATAATAAAGGGTCAGATTATAGAGAAAAGGGACTGACTGGAGTATCCATCAGTTCCTTTTGTGCTATACAGGAATTTGTGAAAAGATACACAAGAAAATGGAGATAACAAGGAGGAATACAAAATGGTTAAGGCAATTATGCATGGATGTAACGGAAAAATGGGACAGGTGATCTCGGGACTTGTAAAGGAGGATGATGTGATCGAGATCGTGGCAGGTATTGATAAATTCACCGGAATCGAGAATCCGTACCCGGTATTTACAAGCCTTGCAGAGTGTGATGTGCAGGCAGATGTTGTGATTGATTTCTCAAACGCAGCAGCAGTTGATGAGCTTCTGGATGTATGTGTGGAGAAAACTCTTCCTGTTGTTCTTTGCACAACAGGACTTTCTGAGGAACAGCTTGCAAAGGTGAAAGAAGCAGGAGAAAAAGTTGCGGTTCTCCGTTCTGCAAACATGTCACTGGGAGTCAATCTTTTGATGAAGCTTTTAAAGGATGCAGCAAAGGTTCTTGCTCCTGCAGGCTTTGATATTGAAATTGTAGAAAAACATCATAATCAGAAAGTTGATGCTCCAAGTGGAACAGCGATCGCACTTGCAGATTCGATTAATGAAGCGATGGCTGACCAGTATGTATACAATTATGACCGCAGCCATGAACGAAAAAAACGTGAGAAAAACGAAATCGGGATCGTTGCAGTACGTGGAGGTACGATCGTTGGACAGCATGACGTCATCTTTGCGGGGGCAGATGAAGTGATCGAATTCCACCACACTGCATATTCAAAAGCAATTTTTGGAAAAGGTGCAGTTGAAGCTGCCAAATTCCTGGCTGGAAAACCGGCAGGAATGTACGATATGAGTGATGTGATCGGACTGTAAGCAGAAAAAGCTTTTATACAAGAGGGAGGAAGTTATGAAAGCATTAGAGGAGAAATATCTGGAAGGGCTGTCGGAATTATTTCCATCAATCGCAGCTGCGTCCACAGAAATTATTAACTTACAGGCAATCGTGAATCTTCCAAAAGGAACGGAACATTTTCTGACGGATATTCACGGGGAATATGAAGCGTTTGCACATGTGCTGAAGAACGGATCGGGTTCGGTAAAGCGCAAGGTCGATGATGTATTTGCAAACACAATGAGCAGTCGGGACAAGCAGACACTGGCAACCTTGATCTACTATCCGCGGGAGAAGATGGAGCGGATCCGGGAAGAAGAACAGAATATGGATGACTGGTACAAGATCATGCTGTACCGTCTGATCGAGGTAGCAAAACGTTCGGCGAGCAAATATACCAGATCGAAGGTCAGAAAAGCACTCCCGAAGGATTTTGCATATGTGATCGAGGAACTGATCACAGAAAAGTCAGGAATGACAGATAAGGAATCATATTATAATTCGATCATCAGTACAATTATCCAGATCGGAAGAGCGGAGGAATTTATTGTAGCCTTGTGTGAACTGATCCAGCGTCTGGTTGTGGATCACCTGCATATTGTCGGTGATATTTACGACAGAGGTCCGGGACCGCATCTGATCATGGACAAGCTGATGGAGTATCATTCGGTGGACATCCAGTGGGGGAATCATGATATCCTGTGGATGGGAGCGGCAGCGGGGCAGAAATGCTGTATTGCGAATGTAATCCGTATCTGTGCCCGCTATGGGAATCTGGATATTCTGGAGGATGGATATGGGATCAATCTGCTTCCGCTTGCAACTTTCGCATGGAAACAGTATGCAAAAGATCCCTGTGAATGCTTTTTATTAAAAGGGCAGGACAACTGCAAACCACAGGAGATGGAACTGAATATGAAAATGCACAAGGCAATTTCTGTTATCCAGTTCAAAGTAGAAGGACAGGCAGCAGAGCTTTATCCGGAATTTGGTTTCCAGAGAAGAAACTTTCTGGATAAGATCAACTACGAGGAAGGGACTATAACGATAGGAGGAAAAATCTATCAGCTTCTGGATGATTATTTTCCGACCATAGATCCGAAGAATCCATATCAGCTTTCAGCTGAAGAAGAAGAGATCATGAACCGCCTGGTAAAAGCGTTCCAGAGCTGTGAAAAATTGCAGCGGCATATGCGTTTTCTTTTGAACAAAGGAAGTCTTTACAAGATTTACAATTCCAATCTGCTGTATCACGGCTGTGTTCCACTGAATGATGACGGATCACTCAGAAAGGTAAAGATATACGGTAAAAGCTATCAGGGAAGGACACTTTATGATGTGATGGAGTCCTATGTGAGAAAAGGATTTTTTGCGGTAGATCCGGATGAAAAGAAAAAAGGGCGTGACCTGATGTGGTATATCTGGCAGGGTGCGAATTCTCCTCTTTTCGGCAAAGATAAAATGGCGACCTTTGAGCGTTATTTCCTTGCAGAAAAGGAGCTGTGGAAAGAGAAAAAGAATGCGTATTATCTTCTTCTTGAAGATGAAAATGTGATGAACGGAATTCTGGATGAATTTGGCCTGGACAGAGAAATTTCCCATATCATCAACGGACACACACCGGTTCACGTCAACCAGGGAGAAAATCCGCTCAAGGCACACGGCAGGCTGATTGTGATTGACGGCGGCTTCTGCAAAGCCTACCAGAAAACCACCGGGATTGCCGGCTATACGCTGATTTTTAACTCACACGGGATGCGCTTAAAATCTCACCAGCCATTCTCGGGAATGGAAGCTGCGCTCGAAGAAAACATGGACATCGACTCGGAGTCCCAGCAGGTGGTGACCTTCCCCAAGCGTGTGATGGTAGCCGATACCGACACCGGAGAACGATTGAAGGAACAGATTGCAGATTTGGAGGACCTGCTGACCGCCTACCGCGAGGGCTGGATTGCAGCCAAAGCAGAACGATAAGCATAGTTTACAATAACAAAAGAGGAGCCGAAACCGTATGTACGGTTTCGGCTCCTCTTTGTGTTTATAGACGGGAGAAAAAATCCTCGTATCCAAATTGTTTGACCAGATACCCCTGTCCTGCAAGGTCCCGCCAGAGGATGGAAGGCAGGGGCATTCCGTTAAAGGTATTGGTTTTGACCATGGTGTACAGCGCCATGTCCTCAAATACCAAGCGTTTTCCCGGACAAAGCGGCTGGTCGAAGGAATAGTCGCCGATGATGTCACCCGCCAGACAGGTTGGACCGCCCAGACGGTAGGTGTATGGCTTTTCTCCGGCTTCTCCGCTGTTTAAAAGAGGCGGACGGTAGGGCATCTCCAGAACATCCGGCATGTGGCAGGCGGCAGAGGTGTCCAAAATGGCAATCTCCATCCCATTGTGCATCGTTTCCAGAACGCTGCTCACCAGAAAACCGGCATGGTAAACGGTGGCTTCGCCGGGTTCCAGATAAATCTGCACATCATAGCGGTCGCGAAAATGCTCGATGACCGAAATCAGGCGCGGAATGTCGTAATCAGGGCGGGTGATATGATGACCGCCGCCGAAGTTGAGCCAGTGCAGCTGGTGCAGATATTTGCCGAAGCGTTCTTCAAAGGCTTTGGCAGTCGCTTCCAGGTCATCGGAATTTTGCTCGCAGAGGGTGTGGAAGTGCAGCCCATCCAGCAAAGGCAGCAGGGATTCATCGAAGTTGGAAAGGGTAGTGCCCAATCGGGAGCCGGGTGCGCAAGGGTCATAGATGGCATGACCCTCCTGGGTGGAATGTTCGGGATTGATGCGCAGACCGACGGATTTTCCGGCAGCTTTTGCCCGTAAGGCGTAGCGGCGCAGCTGGGCAGGGGAGTTAAAGACCAGATGGTCGGCAAATTGCAGAATCTGCTCAAATTCCTCTTCGCGGTAGGCAGGGGAGAAAACATGGGTTTCTCCGCCAAAGTGCTCATGTCCCAGTCTGGCTTCATACAGACCGCTTGCGGTACTGCCTGCCAGATATTCCCGCATGATTGGGTAAACCGAATACATCGAAAACGCCTTTTGTGCCAGCAGGATGCGGCAGCCGGTGCGGTCGCGGACCTCTTTGAGGCGGGAAAGGTTGCGTCGCAGCCTTGCTTCATCCACCAGAAAGTAGGGTGTAGGGAAGCAGGCAAGATCAACGCGCTGCATTTAGTCTACCAGGACCGGATCGCGGTCTTCCTTCCATGGCAGTCCCCACTGGTTGAGTGCATCCATAAATGGGTCTGGATCAAACTCCTCCATGTTGTGTACACCCGGCTGGTTCCATTTACCGGTCATGACCATCATGGCGCCGATCATGGCAGGCACACCGGTGGTGTAGGCAACCGCCTGCGAGCCGACCTCCTTGTAGCATTCCTGATGGTCACAGATGTTGTACAGGTAGTAGGTCTTGTCCTTGCCGTCTTTTTTGCCGCGGAAGATACATCCGATGTTGGTTTTACCGACGGTGCGTGGTCCTAAGGAGGAAGGGTCCGGCAGAACTGCCTTTAAAAATTGCAGCGGGATGATTTCCTTTCCTTCATACAGAATCGGCTCGATGGAGGTCATGCCGACATTTTCCAGACATTTCAGATGGGTCAGATAGCTTTGACCAAAGGTCATAAAGAATCGGATGCGCTTGATGCCGGGGATATTCAGTGCAAGGCTTTCGATTTCTTCGTGGTGCAGCAGGTACATATCCTTTTTGCCGACACCCTCAAAGGTGTACTCGCGTTTGATTTCCATTGGTTCGGTCTCGACCCAATGACCGTCTTCCCAGTAAGAGCCGTTGGCAGAAACTTCGCGGATGTTGATTTCAGGGTTAAAATTGGTGGCAAAAGGATAGCCGTGGTCGCCGCCGTTGCAGTCCAGGATGTCGATGTAGTTGATTTCATCAAACTCGTGTTTTAAAGCGTAGGCAGAAAAGACGCTGGTGACACCCGGGTCAAAGCCGCTGCCGAGTAGGGCGGTGATGCCGGCTTTTTCAAATCGCTCGCGGTATGCCCACTGCCAGCTGTATTCAAATTTCGCGGTGTCCTCCGGTTCGTAGTTGGCGGTGTCGACATAGTGGGTTTTGGTGGCAAGGCAGGCATCCATGATGGTCAAATCCTGATAAGGCAAATCCAGATTCAAAACGACATCCGGCTTCTCCTGCTCGATCAGAGCAACCAGTTCTTCGACCTTGTTTGCATCCACCTGTGCAGTGGTGATTTTGGTGGCGGTGGTGTTTTGCAGCTTTTCCTTGAGCGCATCGCATTTAGACTTGGTGCGGCTGGCAATACAGATTTCTTCAAATACCTCGCTGTTCTGGCAGCATTTGTGGATGGCGACAGAAGCAACGCCTCCGCAGCCGATAATCAAAACTTTTCCCATAATGGTAGACCTCCCTTGGAAGATAAATTTTATTTTTGAAATGCAAGCAGCATCTCGCGGACGATTTTACAGGCAACGATGGTGGAAACACCGCTGGGGTCGTAGTGCGGGCTTAATTCATTGACATCGCATCCAACGACCCGCAGTTTGGAGCAAACCAGGGTAGCAGCCTGGCGCAGCTGTTCAAAGCTGACACCACCCGGCTCCGGTGTGCCGGTCCCGGGAAAGACCGAAGGGTCCAGGACGTCCAAATCTAAGGTGAAGTAGACCGGCTTGTCCTGAAGCTGGTCGATGACCTCTTCGAGGGTGGCAAAGTCAAAGCGATTGGTTTTCACATGGGTACGTCCCCACTGGAATTCTTCCCGGTCGCCCGAGCGGATTCCAAACTGGAAGATTCGACCGTTGCCAACCAGTTCCCAGCAGCGTCGAAGGACACAGGCGTGGGAGAGGGAAACACCGAGGTAATCCTCCCGCAAATCAGCGTGTGCATCAAAATGGATGACGTGTACATCGGGGAATTTTTCTGCCACGGCACGAAAGGCGCCCAGTGTTACCAGATGCTCGCCGCCCAGCATGAACGGGCGTTTGTGTGAGGCAAGAATCAGGCGGGTTTGTTCGGTGATGGCATCCAATGCGGCGCGGCTGTCGCCAAAGCACAGCTCGAGGTCGCCGACATCAACGACATCCCCGTCGAGCAGGTCACGGTCCTGATAAGGACTGTAGCTTTCAATGCCGTAGGATTCGCGGCGGATGGCAGAGCTGCCAAAACGGGTTCCCGGGCGGTAGGAGGTGGTGGAATCAAAGGGTGCGCCGAACAGTACAGTGGAAGCAAAATGCCAGCCGGTGTCGCAGCCCATGAATACTTCAACATTTTTATTCAACATCTTTCAAAAGCTCCTCAACATAAGCGGGCAGATAAAATGCGCCCTTGTGCAGTGTGGTGGTGTAGTATTTGCAGCCCAATCCCCGCAGATTCCAACGGGCTTCGGCAAGGTCTTTGAGCGGATGGTACTTTTTGGAAGCAAAACCAAACAGCCAGTGACCGGAGGGATAGGTGGGGATGTGTGCCTGAAAGACCCGGCTGATGGGGAAGGATTCGACAATACGTTTGTGAGCACGCTGGCAAGCGGTGGCATCCTCATCGTAAAAGGGACTTTCATGTTGGTTGACCATGATGCCGTCCTCTTTGAGCGCTTTGTAGCAGCTGCCGTAAAACTCCCGGGTGAACAACCCTTCTCCGGGACCGAAGGGGTCGGTGGAATCGACGATAATCAGGTCATATTCATTTTCAAAGCGGCGGATAAACTTCAATCCATCCTCGTAATAGATGTGGACCCTGGGGTCATCAAAGCGGCAGGCGGTCTGCGGCAGGTACTTTTTGCAGACCTCCACTACCAGCTGGTCGATTTCAACAAGGTCGATCTGCTCGATTTCCGGGTAGCGGGTCAGTTCGCGGATGACGCCGCCGTCACCGGCTCCGATGACCAGCACCTTTTTGACACAGGGGTGAACTGCCATCGGGACATGGGTAATCATCTCATGGTAGATGAATTCGTCCTTTTCGGTCAGCATCATGTAACCGTCCAGTGTCAGAAAACGTCCGAACTCGGGGGAATCAAAGATGTCGATGCGCTGAAACTCGCTCCTGCCGCTGTACAGCTGGCGGTCCACCCGAATGGACAGTTTAACGTTTGGGGTCTGTAATTCAGAAAACCAATATTCCATCTTCCTAAACTCCTTTGAGCACATTCAGCCGCTCGATCTGTGCATCCTCGGGACCGGTCATAGAGCAGCCTTTTTCTTTTGCGTATTCGATATAGTCCAGAATCGGTCCGGTGATGCGCTCGCCGGGAGCCAAAATGGGGATGCCGGGTGGGTAACACATCACAAATTCACTGCAAATGCGCCCTTGTGTCTGCCGCAGCGGCAGCGATTCCTTTTCGGCGTAAAAAGCATCCTGCGGGGAAACAGCCACCTCGGGTTCGATATATTCCTGCTTCATTAGGTTGGCTTTGTCCGGTTTGCCAAATCGCCGACGCACCTCCGCCATAGCGCTGACCAGACGTTCCACATCCCGCTGCCGGTCGCCGATGGAAAGATAAGCAAGCAGATTGCCCAAATCTCCAAATTCAATTTGGATGTCGTATTCGTCCCGCAGCAGGTCATAGACCTCGATGCCGGCAAGACCGATGTCCAGCGTGTTGACCGCCAGTTTGGTGACATCAAAGTCGTAGATGCTGTCTCCGTTAACCAGCTCCCGTGAGTAGGCGTAGTAGCCGCCGATGGAGTTGATTTCTTTGCGGGCATATTCCGCCAGCTTGACCACCTCGGAAAACGCCTGTCTGCCGCGAAGCGCCAGGTTGCGCCGGGAGATGTCCAGGCTGGACAGCAGCAGGTAGGAGGCGCTGGTGGTTTGCGTTAAGTTGATGATCTGCCGGACATATCCTTCGTGCATGGAAGGACCGGTCAGCAGCACCGAGCTTTGGGTCAGACTGCCGCCGGATTTGTGCATTGAGACCGCAGCCATGTCGGCTCCCGCAGCCATGGCGCTGACCGGCATATTTTCACCGAAATACAGATGGGTGCCGTGTGCCTCGTCCACCAGACACTTCATTCCATGGCGGTGTGCCAGTGCAACAATGCCCCGCAGGTCGGAACAGATGCCGTAGTAGGTGGGGTTGTTGACCAACACCGCTTTGGCATCGGGATTTTGCTCGATGGCTTTTTCTACCTCGGACAGCTTCATTCCAAGCGGGATGCCCAGACGTTCATCACATTCGGGGTTGACATATACCGGAACGGCACCGCACAATACCATGGCGCCCATCACACTGCGGTGGACGTTGCGGGGCAGGATGATTTTTTCTCCGCGCTTTGCGACAGAAAGTACCATCGCCTGTACGGCGGAGGTGGTGCCGCCCACCATCAAAAAGGCGTGGGATGCACCAAAGGCGTCAGCAGTCAGCTGCTCGGCTTCCCGAATGACCGAAACCGGATGGCACAGATTATCCAGCGGCTTCATCGAGTTGACATCGATGCCGACACAGCGCTCGCCCAGCAGTTCAACCAGCTCCGGGTTGCCGCGTCCTCGCTTGTGCCCGGGAACATCGAAGGGAACGACCCGCATTTTTTTGAAGTTTTGCAGAGCTTCATAGATGGGCGCTCGATTTTGTTCGAGCTTGTACATGATAAAAACCTCCTTTGTGGGGAATCTCGCTTGCAGGCAATCTTCCGTTGCAAAAATGTTAGTAGATATTGCGCCCGCTGAAGATTTCAATCATCTCTCGACGCAGGTTATTCATAATTTCCAGTCGGTTCTGAGGGGGTAGCTCATAGACATCGGTTTTAAACAGATAATTTTGCAGGTCGATCTCCTTGAGCATCATCTTGGTGTGAAAGAGGTTGGCATCATAGACGTTGATGTCCACCGCATCATACCTGCGCAGGGTGGCAGGGTCGATGTAATCCTGGATGGAGGTGACCGGGTGATCCAGAAACAGCTTTTGACCGTTGATGTCGCGGGTGAAACCGCGCACCCGGTAGTCCATGGTGATAATATCGGAATCGAAGGAGCTGATGAGGTAATCCAAAGTAGAAAGAGGGGTGATGGCGCCGCAGGTGGCAACGTCGATGTCCACCCGAAAGGTGGCAAGGCAGGTTTCGGGGTGGTATTCCGGGTAGGTGTGTACCGTTACATGGCTCTTGTCCAGATGTGCCAGCTGGGTCTGACCGACGGGAATCATCGAACCTTCGGCAATCAGAATGGTGACCGAAGCGCCCTGCGGGTCATAATCCTGTCGTGCAATATTGAGCACCTTTGCGCCAATCATGTCGGTCAGGGTGGTCAAAATATTGGTCAAACGCTCCGAATTGTACTGTTCATCGATGTAAGAGATGTAGTCCCGCTGTTCTCTGGGCGTTTTGGCGTAGCAGACGTCATAGATGTTAAAGCTCAACGCTTTAGTTAGATTGTTAAAGCCATACAGCTTTAATTTTTCTCCCATCTCCTCAGCTCCTTTTAACGGGCAGGCAAGCCCTTGAGATTTTATGGCATAAAAAAAGCAAGTAGATACGCAGAAGCGTTTCTACTTGCTTGAAAAATCCCGATTTTCCTCCTGTTTTCCTGGCACAAAAAGCAGGCAACCCAAGAGGGTAGAGGACATTAACCGGACAGTTGACCGGAAAATATCCCCCGGTGTCCTTATAAAACACCGGAAGAAGGATTACAAAAGATCAGAGTCTATATAGCAAATACTTACTTTTACTACTCTTATTGACCGTTTCACAAGTTGATGTACGAATCTACGCACTGGTTATAAAGTAACCAACTTATAAAATTTGAGCTTCTAACTCAATCAATAATGGTGACCTGTGTCACCGCTCGGCAGTTGACCCGGCTGTCCGTATGGCCTTAACCCGCACTGGGGTGGTCAAGAAATATTTGCATGGAACCTCTGATAAACTTTGTATCCCATACCTCCTTAATATAGCGGATTTTATTTTCGTTGTCAATATATTTTTGAATTTTTTTTAACAGGAGAAAAACTTAAAGCTGATAGACCATCTTTTCCTCCGTCCAGCCAGCCAGTGTTTTGGCAAGGTCATGGGCGTACTGTTTTGCCTTTGGCAGGCTGTGGTCCAGATAGTTTCCGCACTCGATGCGGCTGGAGCCGGGGATTTCCCCTTCAAAATGTTCGATGAAGGCACAGGTTTCCTGCACCAGCTCGATGGCGCGGGCTTTGGAGATTTTGTCCCGTGTGATGAAGTAAAATCCGGTGCGGCAGCCCATCGGACCGACGTAGAGGATGTTGTCCGAATCGGCGGTATTGCGCACATAGGTGGCAAACAGATGCTCGAAGGTGTGGATGCCGTCATTTTCCAGATAGACACCGGCATTCGGGGTTACCATGCGCACGTCGTAGGTGACAGCATCGCCGTCGATGCGGGAAAGGTACATCCCGGGAGTCAGCTTATCGTGGTTGACGCAAAAGCTTTCGATGCGTTTCATCTGATTTTCCTCCTTAGCGTGCGCTGCTCAGCATCTGCATGACGATGCCGGCAGAGTGGCGGGCAGCGGTTTCTTCAAAGTTGGTGGCAGATTCGGCTGCTTCCTCGTCTGCATTGTCGCTCATGGTGCGGATGATGACAAACGGGATGTCGTTGACACAGCAGGTGTGACCAATGGCAGCGCCTTCCATCTCGACACACATCGGGTGATGCTCCTCCACAATCTTGTTTTTGACCTCGGCGGATTCGATAAACTGGTCGCCGGTGGCAATCTTGCCGACAAAGCAGCAGGAGGAGCCGTGGTCGATCTGCTGGAAGGCTTCGACTGCCGATTCTACCATCAGTTCGCTGGCATGGATGCCGTCGATGTACGGTGGATAGTCGCACAGGAAGCGGGCGTTAAAGTCGTGGTAGCACAGCTCGCGGGAGATGACAACGTCGAGCACCTTCAAATCGTGGTGGACAGCGCCTGCGATGCCGGTGTTGATGATGCGCTCCACCTCAAAGCGGTCGATCATCATCTGGGTGGTGATGGCAGCGTTGACCTTGCCGATGCCGCAGCAGCAGACAACAGCCTCCTGTCCGCAGAGGATGCCTTCCCAGAAGAGCAGACGTCCGACCTTGATCTCGTTGAGGTCCTCCATCTGCTGCTTGAGCACTTCTACTTCAGACGGCATTGCGCCGATGATTCCCCATTTCATATTCTATCTTCCTTTCAGCTTGTAAATGTTTGGTCCTTGGTATCGGAACTTGCACCTATTATAGCACAGCGGCAGGCAAAAGAAAATTGTGCCGGCAGCTTTTCTACAAAAAAGGGCA
>OFSC01002011.1_pt1 | contig 11286 bp, 10 predicted proteins | sample 1543201 | NCBI WGS metagenome assembly OFSC01 (sample SAMN04209228, study PRJEB22552) | human gut metagenome | biome: gut; material: feces | host: Homo sapiens | place: USA: Oklahoma
GCGTCTAAGATTGCGCTGGTTGTTGGTGTTATCTTTGGTCTGATCGGTATCCTTAAATTCGCAGTCAGCCATGCAAATGAAGATGGTCCTGCCCAGCAGAAAGCAGCGATGATGATGGCAACCGCAGTAGTCCTTGGAATTTTAGGTGGAACGAAATTCCTTGGTATTGACTTTGCTAGCTGGTTAGGTTAACTCATTCAAATCACACACAGAAGGGGTGCCAGTACCATATGGCACCCTTTTTTAAGCAAAAGGAAAGGAGGCAGCTGTCACACAGCTATGATTTATGGAAAAAGCAGCAAATATTCAAGCCTGTGAGATGTCCTTTAAGAAACGAAAACGCGTGGTCTATACAGGACTGATTGCAATACTTATAGTATGTGCCGTCTGGTTCGCAATACCGTTTACCATGGCAAAGGAACTTACAAATCCAAATGACAAGTCGCAATGGTCTGATCTACATAAAACATATGATGACTATAAACAAACAGTGACGGATGAATTAACGGATGGTATGTTTAACTCCATTAATGCACTTTTTGGGAAATCGTTACCTTCTAACGCTAATATCGTAAACAGGAGCCTGTATACGATCAAATCAGGTATAGACTCTTCTCATCTATATACAAATGTTGCATCAGCATTAAAAGGATTGGCCATGTTTATTGTAGTTTTGTATTCTATGTTTCTCATGTTTGCCGAACTGCAGCGAGGAGATGGTAGTCTGGATATGTGGGCCAAGTGTTTTGTAACGGTCGGGATTGGATTGATGGTAGTTATGAACTGGGACGTGATCGTACGAGTGTTGGAGCAGCTTGGCCAGTACATAATGAATCGTGTAGGAAATATGATCAACACATCAGAAAACCTGGATGATATCCGAAACTGGGTAGATTCTACCTTTGGATGGGGGAAAAATGATATGAATGATTTGTCCTCATATACAGTGTTTCAGATGATAGATTATATCAATGCGGCATTGGAAAATGTAAAGATCAGTATAATGGCTGTTTTAAAAATGGTGGGTATGACGGTTGTTTTGATCCTTTTCGAACTGCCGTTAATGGCTGCGCGAGTTGTACTTTTGACTATTTTGATCGAGTTGTATGTAAGAAAAGCTTTCTTTCCATTAGCGATTGCGGATGTTTGCGGAAATGGTGCAAGAAGCCCAGGTATCGGATATATGAAAAAATTTGTTGCTCTTTATATCAGGATCACCATGTGTTATTTGATTGCGGCAACGGGAAATGTCATTGTAAATGCGATTATGGGTACAACTGCGGATGGATTTTTGGAAGGTATGCTAAAAATTGTCTGCATCTTTGTGACTTATATCACATGTGCAAAACTATATACAGCGACCTCCAGTATATCAAGTCATGTAGTTGGAATCGGCTAAGGAGAAGATAAATGGTAGAAGTAGAAATGACAAAAGATATTAGGGACTATGAACCTAAATTATTTGGTCTGGTAACAACTAGACAGATTATTGTTTTAAGTATCGGGATCGCATATGCAGCTCCAATTGCTTTGTTGATTCCAACAGACTTTGCAAATCAGTGTATGATCGCAGTTTTTTTGATGCTTCCGATGATCCTGATCGGGTGGGTATCCGTGTATGGAATGCGGATGGAAACTTTTGTGATCCAGGTAGTACGTTCCATGCTTCTTTCCCCTCGGCAAAGAAAGTATGAACGAATCGATAGTGCAGAATACTTAAAGGACGAAACAAAGGAAAAAAAGAAAAAGATCATAACATCCGAACAGTATCCAGCACATCGATAATAGGAGAATAGGAATGAGTACTTTAAATATATCAGATAGTTTATTAAAAAAATTCTCTGGATTTGTTAAAAAAAACAAACTTCCAAAAACTGTTCTGGAAAGCATTCCATATGAACAGGTATATGACAATGGAGTGATTGAAACAGAACCTGGCACTTTCACACGGGCTTATCTGTTAGAAGACGTCAATTTTAAAATTGCTCCGGAAGAACAGCAGCTTGCAATATTCCGTACCTATGGAATGTTTTTGAATTCCTTTCCGGAAAATGCGCAATTTCAGATCTTTATCCGGAACAAGCCTACGGACCGGCGTACTTTCTTAAACACAATCCGTTTTGAACCGCAAAAGGATGGCCTGAACAAATACCGGCAAGAGTTGAATACGATTCTTTTAGACAGGGTAGCTAAAGGAAGAAACAACCTTTCCCAGGAAAAAATGTGTGTAGTGTCTGTAAAAGATGATCACGTATCACACGCGATGCAGGTTTTGGATAGTATTGACAACGAGATCGATGCTTCCCTTCGTCGAATCCTTCCTGGAAGCCGGACAGTTCCCATGTCTTTAGAAGAAAGGCTTCGCAATCTGCAAAGTATTTATAATCAGGACGGATCAACTGTTTTTGAGAATTCGGTGGATAAAGATGGAAATCCGACATTTGATCTGCAGGAGATGTATAACACGGGAGGAACATCAAAAGAGGCAGTTGCACCATGCGGTATGAGCTTTAAGGGAAATCATTTTACAATAGGAGAAACCTTTGCAAGGACACTATATCTGCAGCGTGTGCCTACATGGCTTTCTACCGATTTTATGAATGACCTTACGGATATTCCGCATAGTCTGATGATCTCTGTGAATTATAATCCAATTGAACAGGCAGCTGCGTTAAAAAAGGTAAGGGATCATATGCTTTCCTTAAATGCAAGGATATCTGAAGCACAAAAGAAGGCAGGTCAGGAGGGATATTCTACACAGCTTATTTCTCCGGAATTGTACCGATCTCAGGAACAGACGACCACCTTGATGGAAGATATGGTAACGCGTGATCAGCGATTGTATTATGTGACTTTTACAGTTGTAGTTTTTGGTGAATCTTTACAACAGCTTGAAGAGGCTACCAGACTGGTAAAGAGTATCTCAAGAAAATATAATGCACCAATTCGTCCCTTGCTTTATCAGCAGGAAGTTGGTTTTAACTCTACGTTGCCATTATGTATCAATAAGTTATATGTAGACCGTATGTTAACAACAGAGTCCAGCTCCATCTTTCTGCCATACAGTTCCCAGGAACTCTTCCAGAAGAACGGTGTCTATTATGGACAGAACCGAATCACAAAAAGCGTTATTATGTACAACCGTTTAAGTGGAAGAAATTACAATGGATTAATCTTTGGAGAGTCTGGATCCGGTAAAAGTATGGCTGCGAAATCCGAGATCTACAATGTTCTCTTGAGAGGAAAAAATAATCAGATCTTTATCATCGATCCGGAAAATGAATATTCGCCAATGGTTAAGGCACTTGGTGGAGAGGTGATTGATCTTTCTACGAATTCAAAGAAATTTGTAAATCCGCTGGATATGGATATCAATTATGCAGGAGATAACGATTCCCTGACCATGAAAGCAAATTATATCATTAGTATGATTGAAATTATGTACGGAAGAGAAAGGACGATTGAGCCAAAAGAAAAATCCATTATTGACCGATGTGTAAAAAATATCTACATCGGATACCTGCAGCATATGGAACAACTTCGTGCCTCTGGAAATCCTGTCACCTGTGACAAGAGTGCAGCACCAACTCTTATGAATCTGTATAAAGAGCTGCAAAATCAGCCAGAACCGGAAGCAAAGAACATTGCAGATGTGATCGAGATCTATGCATCCGGATCCTTATCTACATTTTCACATCGTTCTAATGTAGAAACAAACGCACCGATTGTTGCATATAACATCAAGGATCTAGGTGGCGGAATGAAAGATCTTGGACTTTTCGTATGTTTGAACGATATCTGGAACAAGATGATCGAAAATGGAAGCAAAGGAAATGTCTGGACACACTTCTATATTGATGAATTCTATCTGTTGCTGCGTTCCAAGAGTGCATCTTCTTTCCTTATGGAAATATGGAAGAGAGCAAGGAAATGGAAAGGTGTACCAACAGGCATCATGCAAAATACAGAAGACTTGTTAAGAAGTGTGGACTCCAGAAATATCATTAATAACTCTTCTTTTATTATGATGATGTCTTTGGCAAAATTTGACAGGGATACGTTAGGAGAACTTTTGCAGATGTCAGATGCGCAGCTGGATTATGTGAATAATGCCGAACCTGGATGTGGTCTTATTTATAACGGAAAGACATGTCTGCCGTTTGATAACGTTTATCCGCGGGATTCTATGATCTATCAGCTGATCAACACGACGGCAGAAAACTAAAATGCATTTGAAAGAGAGTGGACAAAATGAGAATGATTGAAGGAAAAGTATACTTTACACAAAATGACAAAGAAAATCTCTGCATCCGGGAATACTCCGATAAAGAATGCCTGGATCGTATAAAACAATACAATAAGAATAACAACATGCGAAGACTTCTGCTTTTCGCTACGTTCCTATTCTTTTTGGTGTTAGCTTGTTCAAAGATTGATCCACTCTCATATATCGCTGATATTGGCATTCTTCTTGTTCTTGCAGGGGTTCTTTTGTCAGAGTCCCTGCACTGGCTGAACGGAAAACGGGAGAGAAGTAAGTTTTTTGTTGAGGCAAGGATAATAAAGAAAAGGGAAGTAGAAATTTATTATGAAACATCACCAACGACGGGACCAGAATCGAGAAAATTTTATCCGATAGAAGGAGAAGATACTTCTACCGGCTATAAATGCCTTTTGTATATCGATAAGGGTACTTACGGACAGGTACAGCCTGGTCAGTGCATCAAGATTTCAGTGCTGCCCGGATGTTTTAACTAAGTTCAGAAAGAGAGGAAGAAAATGGCAGTAAGAACAGAAGGTAGTATCCGTGGATCGAAAAGAGAAAAAAACACGAAAGCCTTCGCTGACTCTGAAATAAGCACGAAAAGAATACAGGAAAATCATTCCACAACCAGATCCTCCCAATCGGCGCATGTATCGGGTGATAATTCTTCCCGCATAGAAAGTGGAAGTCCCTATCCATCCATGGTATCTGCTCGTGCGCAGATTCCAACGATAGTAAATCATGGATATTTCCCTTCATCCGGAACGCCACATGTACCGGTTAATTCAATGTATCCGTCCACCAGATTGCATGCCGGTTCTGAGCATGTCGTGGTCGATACCGTACCGGAACGGCCAGCTGGTTCTTCCGTACATATAGCTGTAAATGCCAGAAGTTACCTCACAGATAATGGGATACGTCCGCATACTGCTACAGTAACTCCAACAGTACATGCAGTCCGGGTGCGAACAGAAACATCAACATTGCGTACTGGTTCAGATAAAGAAGCTTTGCCGAGTGTCCGGGTGCGTACCTCGATACCAACTGAAAATCAACCACGGGCAGTTGCCGTAACTCCAACGGTACACTCTGTAACGGTACGAACGGACACACAAAAAGAATCCATGCCAAGTAAGAGTGTTAGAACTACTGCGGATCGTATACAGCAGTCTTCACGCACGGTAAGAGGAACACAGGAGCGACAATATCCAGCAAAAAGAGTTTCAGTAGGATACCGCGACACACCATCTGTAAAAAGTGTATCGATATCACGTAAGCATGTGAGAACAGGGACGGAGAGTTTTGATAAAAGGATTGAGAATAAACATGCCCGGTCTGTCCAAGAAAATAGGACTCTGGCAACGGTTTTTACACCGGCAGGTGAGAGGACTCGTTCCGTGCGTGTGGTAAAAGGAACAGGAAAGCTCGGAAAGCCAGACACAGGTATGAAAACAGACTCAAAAAATCAACGGATACCAGGTGCAAAAAACATTGTTGTTTCTCTTTCTAATAGTGAAAGCTTTGGTGATCTGTTAGCCAGGCAAAAGATAAGAACGGAAAAAAAGAATGCAAAAGTGAAAGTCAATGGAAAATTGGCAGGAAAAAAAGGAGTTTCTGTAGGAAGAGGTACTCTCCGAGTGGTAAATGGAGCAAAACTTGTTTCAGCTGCACTAAAAAAAGAGTATCAATATGCTGGTAAGGAACTGGATGCGGAAGAAGAAGATGTATGGAACCAGGAACAGAACTTCCAAAAAGCAAAGCAAGTAGGAATAGATCTTATCTTAAAAAACAAACGGGACACTAAGAAACAAAAGGCTCAGGAAGAACATAAGAAGGAAAAAAAATCAGACAATCTTAGAAGGGCGGGAGAGGAGAAAAGTCTAAAAAAGACGGATCGGAAACAGGCTCTTAAAAAAAACAAGGAATCAGTAGCAGATAGATGGAAAAGTTCTAAACAGGCAAAGAAGAAAGCAACGCAAAAGATCAAAGATACGGCTAGTGACAACCTGGAAAAAATGTTGATTGCAGTGTTTGGAAGTTTGAGCGGTGCACTCTTGTTGTTGGGAAGCGGAATCGTGATTGTAGGGGTATTTATTATGCTTTTATTAGCCGGTGCCGGAGGAAGTACAACGAACACAGCAAACAGTGCGGCATTAAACGGTAATGCTGCGATTATCTGTCAGTATTTCCAGAGCCAGGGACTTGGAGCAGTTCAGTGTGCGGCTATACTTGGAAACCTTAAACAGGAAATGTCGACGATGGATCCGACTTATGATAATGGACATGCCATGGGAATCATGCAATGGACAGGGGGACAGAGAACAAAGATCATCAACTGGGCTGCATCTAAGGGGATGAATGTGTATGATCTTAATACGCAGCTTCAGTACGCATGGGAAGTTTATATTCCATCAAACTGGACGTTTGCCAGATATACCGGTGCGCATGCTTATCCCACAAAGTATAATCTTTCCTTTGAAGCCTGGAAAACAGAAACGGACATTGATATAGCAACCGGAGCCTTTTGTGCTTGCAGTGAAAAGCCTTATTATATGCCAGCAAAAAAGGGAGAGTACGGATCTATGCTGGATAAACGTGTGCAATTTGCTCAGGAATATTTAAATGCTATGATGAGTGGTGGTGCTGGAGGAACTGTAGTTACTCCGCTGGGAGACGGAAGTGCCCGTCTGGCGCAACTTTTCCCTGGTGGAACACCCACGACGCAAACACAGATGGCACAATATCTGACAACAATTTCCGTTCCTGTTTGTGATACAGCAGGAAATGTCCGATACATATCGATCCAGAGCCATAAAGCAATCGCAGGGAATGTCCAGGCATGCTTTAATGAAATGGCGGCGTTAAAATTCCCGGTTATTTTTGCAGGAAGTTATGAATGGCGATATATGGCGTCAGGAACCGGTCATTTGTCACATCATAGCTATGGTGTCGCCTTTGATATCAATGCAGCAGCAAACGGAGCGACCTACACTGGAGGTGTGAATCCATCCAGTCCTTACTATATCAATCAGAAGATCGTTTCCATATGGAAGAGCCACGGATTTTATTGGGGTGGCGATTGGAAAGGATATTATAACGATCCAATGCATTTTACCTGGACAAATCATTGATGGAGGAATTAACGGTTTTATGAGCAAAAAATTTAAAAAGTGTTTTGTACTTCTTGTGTTTGCAACGATATTCGTAGCTGTAGCGGTCACACTTGTTTTAAAGAATAAAAAAGAAGAACCTGAAGAATACGGCACCATGCAGGTATTTACTCCGGATCCTGTTCTAAGTGAAGATGAGGCAAAATCATTAGAAGAACAGCAGGATAATTCGAATCTGGATAATGAGGAGAGGGGAGATATTTTCTCAGATGAAACGGGTGATTTTAATGCATTTATGAGTCTTTTTCTCACAGCTATGGAAAAAGAAGGCACATCCTATGCTTCGGATACCGATTTTGTAAAAGATTGTATCCAAAGCAGTAAGGTTGATGCGCCTGTTCCAGGAGAAAATTTAAAGGAATACTTTGACTCATTGCAATCAGTCGAATGGAACGAGACTCTAGTGGGCGATCTGGTATTCTTTCTGGATGAAAATCAGGAGTCCATTCATATGGGAATCAAAGGATCCAGAAATCACATGTTCCATAGAAAGGATGGTGTAATTACCGAGGAGTATATCAGTGACTATAGCGAAAAGTTTGTTTTTGCTAGATTATTTTCAACGAACCAGGTGGATGATGAGACTCTTTTGGCTGAATCTGAATCAAGCGGTTATATGAATGCAGAAGTGTTGTGTAAGGAAGGCGTCGACCTTACACCACTGGAAAAAGTAAAACAACAATTAGATTATAAATTAAATAATGTCTGTGGGGATATCGAAAGTAATGTGCGTGCAAAACAGATTGAGATCATGGAAGTGACTGACGATGCTTATGAAGGCGATGGAGTGATTGCATACGCCATGCCGGACAATGTGGCGAAGATCATAACGATTCATTACGATCCAACATCAGACAGGTTATATGTGGTGCCATGAAAGAAGAAATTTTTAAAAACAAACTATTTATTCTTGAAAGTACAAAAACTAATCAACCATTTCTCACTCAAAATGGAGAATGTCTGCTGTTTCTTGATCCGAAAGAGGCAACAGAGATGGCAAAGCAATATGAAAATGTAAGGGTCAGTGATCCAAAATTTTATAAAATTGCTGAGTTTTATGCATTATGCTATGCGGCAGGAGCATCTTCAGTAGTGCTTGGCGTTGGTGAAAAAAAGGAAAACTTTTTGTTGGATGAGAAAAGAAATCTACCCCATCGTTTTTATAATCATGCAATGGTCAAAACTGTAGCATTATTAAAACAGTATGGAGATGTTGCTTATCTATGGAGGTTGGCTTCTTGCCAGTTTATCATACCCGTAAAGATAAAAGAGGAATCCGAGAGTGTCCGCATCTCATATGGTGCGGTAAGGCATATGGTCGAAACATCATCCCTTTTATTTCTCGCGTTTTCTAACCTGGAGGAATTTAATTTGTGGAATACATCAAGAGGTGAATGGAAGCCAGTATTACTGTCTTTCCGGGATTTTCGAAAAATTTGTGGAGAACATGGTTTTTTCCTAAATCCCGCAGGAAATCGATTGATTATAACCCCGGATTTGATGAAACAAATTGATCAAAATATCGAAAAAGTCAAGAAAAATAGAGCAACATAAAACAATTATCCGGCGGATAATTTCATAAATAGTACGCGACTTTGACATCCTCCCACGGCTGAAGCCGTGGGCTTTCAGGATATTATGTTCTTGTAAAAAACATCTGGCAAAATGCCGAAAAAACACTCGCAAAAACCGAGTATTTCTCTCTACAGCCACTTACATTCTTCTCTCAAACAAGAAATGCGCCAGTAAGATACTACTTGCTTAAGAACCCTACAGTTTTACATATTACTCAGATAGAAATTTAGGAGAAGTATTGGGTCGAATGTGGTATGCACAATTAACAAGAACGTTTGGGATAGATATAGCAAAAAAAAGATATGAGGAGGAGAATTGTGAGAAAACGAATCATTAGTATTTTACTTTTTGCCTGTGTGGTTACAGGCATCGGAGTCGTGCAGATCATGCATTCAAAAGGCTCGGAAAAACAAACGGAACAGACAGTTACCAATCAGCCGATTGCATTTGGATCCGTATATGAGATCACAGAAAACAATTTTGTGAAAGGCCTTGACCATGATTTTACCCAGGAAGAACTGGAGATCTGGAATGAGGTGTACCAGGACGGGTCTGTTCAGGAAGAACAAGGATATCTTTTGGACGGGGCACAAAAATATATGATCCATCTGTACGATGCGGATGGGAACGAAGTTTTGGAATATGTTTTGGATGGTAATGGACAGCTGTACGATGGCAAAAAGAATGGACAAGCTGTTCGAAACGAAACAATCAAGAATATGCTGGAAAAGATCATTTCAAAGAACAATAGGAGGAAATTGAAATGAAAAAAAGAATGATCGTATTATGTAGCTTATTGACCATGACGGTAGCAGGATGCGGAACTACACAGCAGTCCCAGGTAACACCCAAACCAGAAACAGTAGATACTTCTGAAAATGAAGCTGATGTTTCAAAAAATGAAGAAAATACGGCCGATCAGGGTATTCAGAGTTTTTCTGATCTGTTTGGAAATACAGAGGATGTTACCACGCTTACTTTCGGTGATTATGGGGATAAAGACGATGGCAGCAGGGACATGATTCCATACTATACCCTGTCCGGATTACCGTCAGAAGGGTATATTGACAAAGATCAGTACTGGTTATATGGAACGGAGTATGGAGACCTGAAAACACATGGAAGTGATGATACGATGAATAACCTACAGGAATTAAGCCAGATCGATGGCGCTGTATGGGATCTGAAATTTTATCTTCCGATCGATCTGGGGACAACTTATGTAACTGCTACCTGCATCGAAGACTGGGATCTGGCAAAATCCTCTAGTGCTGATGAAAGGAATTATACAGAGGGTACTTATAAAGAATTTGAGTATTTTACCTATGATGGTGTGGAACCTGCTTTTGAAGGGGATACCGTAGATAATAGTATTTATCTGTATGTGCATGGTTCCAGCGATCACTATATGGAATTCCAGATCAACGTTCAAAAAGATGGAAAGATGTTGGAATTTTCAGATAAACAGGCTATTGTAGAGAGTTTACTGGATCATATCTCGGAAGTGGAGGGATAAACTATGATGCATATGTTGGTATTTATATTTTTCGGTGTTATTGGATTTATTGATACGTGCCTTTGTATTGGCAACCGTAAGAGAAAACAAATGATAGCCAGGCTGGAGGAGAACGAGGGCTTTTATAGATAAGTTTTATTTACTATCTTTTGTTTTTCTGTTATTTCTGGAACGTTTTTTTCTTCTTGCTACGCTGGATACCACTTCCATAGGGGTATTCAGTATATTTGCCGGTATTTTCCTGCTCAGTTTCCTGGTCAGGGAATGCTGGCAGGATGCCATGCTCCCATATATTTCCAAATATCTTCCGGATTGGAAACAAGTACGAAAAATTCTCGGAATGGGAAGTTGGGTGTATGATGTGACGGCCTGCTGCATCTGTGTATTGGGAATCTGTTTCCCTCCGGTATTGTCCGTGTTTTTCCCGTACTTTTCAGATTACCGTTGGGTATATCTGCTTTTTATCATCCGAAGTGCAGTACTGTTTTGTTTTTCTACCAGACATTTTGGAAGAGCTGCAAAACAGATCTTTCGAAAACTGGGTTAGCTGCTCAGTTTTTTCGTTCAAAAATTCCAGTTTGTTTATATATGAAACGAAAACCGCCTGAACAATTGGCATACTTATTAGTAGAGCTAAGCTGATACAAGAATAGAAAGTCCGGATTCATAGAATGTATTCTGATGAGCAACTCAACCAGGTAATAAATGTAAAGCCTGAAAAACGCATTACAATTGGATATTGTCGCGTTTCCAGCCATAAA
>OFSC01002012.1_pt1 | contig 11282 bp, 9 predicted proteins | sample 1543201 | NCBI WGS metagenome assembly OFSC01 (sample SAMN04209228, study PRJEB22552) | human gut metagenome | biome: gut; material: feces | host: Homo sapiens | place: USA: Oklahoma
GGCAATCTGGAATGAATTTTGGCTAAGTTACTGTGAACGGAGTGAACAGTAACTTTTGAATGGTAAGTCAGATGGTGATTTTTGACATTATTTGAAGGATACTAATTCTTGTCTTTTGACAGAAACTATGGTATGTTAAATAAGAATCCAAACTGATTTTCATACAAATCATAATCTGGCAGTTCTGCCATATTTTTTCCAAAATACAATAAATATTAAGAGAGAACAGTAATGACAATATGAAAGGTGCAGGGACAGGAGGAGCCTGATGATTAATTTATTTGATTTTACTTACTGCGGAGACTATAATCGGCAGATTCAGAATCTGGCAAGGATGGTGCCGGAGAAGTGGAGCTTTTCGGATACAGATGATAACGGAATTCTGAAAGGATACCTGGAACATACATTTAAACGCCTTTATGAAGAACAGAAGGTGTGGGAGAAAAAGAATTATGCCATATTTAATACAGGACTCTTTAATTACTATTATCAGCCGATTTATGCGTATTTTATTCCCAATCTGGTCCCGGACAGGCAGCCCTGGTTTCTGGATGGCTTTTATACAGAATACTATTTGTTAAAAGAAGGAATCACCTGTCTGCCGGAAAAGGCATGCTATGTGGAAAATCCGTCAGATCTTGTGTTTGATACAAAACTTCCGGTAATTCCACAGTACGAGCATATTTTCGGGGATGAGGAAAATGCTGCCCGTCTTCCAAAGGAAGTACGTGACAGCAGCATGAAAATGCAGCTGTTTGACGGCGCGCTGAAACAGACAAAAAGAATGCTTGAGGCAGATTACAGAACGGCAATTCCACAGTATTATAATCACTCAATTCAACTGCTGCTCCCAATCTGTCTCCGCCATCCGGGAAAACCCGACCTTGCACTGGCGTGTATGAAAACTTCGGACGGAAGCAAATATCTGGGGCGTACCTGCCTGACTCTCAGAATGGCCTATCATAATGCCAGACTTCTTGCAAGGGTGGACCGAAGCTGGCTGATGACTTCTGTATCTGCCTGAGGTTTGACATGTGTGGTTCGCTTTGATATATTATAGCAGCGAAGCGGATGATTTTATCTGTTTGACTGAAATGATGTCAGGTCAGACATTTACGGATTGTTCTGCTGCTATAGATGAAACAACAGAAAAAGGTGGGTGAGAAATCAAATGCGAAATAAAAGTCTGGATGCTGTAAAGGCCATTGCTGCGTGCCTGGTGGTATGCATCCATGTAAGCTTTCCGGGACAGGCCGGGCAGCTTGTAAAAGTACTGGCAAGATGTGCGGTGCCGTTTTTCTTTATGGTATCCGGGTATTTCTGTTATTATCAAAATTGCAATGCCTCAAAAAGAATATTGTCTAAAATCCTGCATATCATGAAGCTTTTTGCAGTTTCAGTTGTGTTTTATTTTATCTGGGAATGTTTTATGAAAGCCTGGAATGGGGAGAGAGTATGGACATGGATAAAAGGGCTTGTGAGTACAGAGTATCTGAAGGAATTTTTCGTGTACAACAGTACTTCTCCGGTAAGAGCACATTTATGGTTTCTTCCTGCATTAATTTACTGTTATCTGCTTGCTCTCCTGATTGAAAAATGGAGAATGCGTAAGGCTGCATATTGTATGGCACCTGTATTGCTGGCAATACTTTTATGGAGAGCGGAGTTTTGTGTCTTTTTTGACAGATTTTATCACACTATGGAATACAGAAACTTTCTGTTTACAGGAATGAGCTTTTTCCTTACAGGTCAGATGATCCATGAATATCAGGATAAGATAGTATGCAAACGTCTGGAGCAATGGATGCAATGGGGATTGAAAGCAGGGATGAGTTTCGGTGTGGCACTCAGCATGATGGAATATGCTTTCCGAGGAGCAGGAGAAATTTACACAGGAAATTGTGTTGCAGTGATCTATCTGTTTCTGTGGCTTATTTTATATGGAAGGGAAATAAATTTTCCCTCTGTACTGGTGGAAACCGGAAGAAAATATGCTTTCCTGATCTATCTTCTTCATCCGGCAGTATCAGATCTTCTGAAAAAATGTTCAGAAGGTCTGGGAGTCAGCAACTGTCAGATTTATTTTTGGCTGCGTCCGGTTTTGGTATATATGCTGACAGTGGTGACAGTTTCTGGCATATCTGCGGTCTCTGCGTATGCAAGGCAAAATATTTTGCAGAATAATCATGTATAGTCAGGGTATGAAAATCCAGAATGAATTTTGGCTGCGTTACTGAGAATGGAATGAACAGTAACATAGTAACGTTATCTTCAGGAACCGCGGGAATTATAACTGTTCACATAATGGAAAATGTGATATAGTAATCAGTAAATCTTATGAACGTAACCGTTCGGTGTTTCACAGAATGGAGGATTGCTGAACAGTTACCGAAAATCATTATGCAGAAAATACAAAGGAGAGAGAATGGCAGATAAAAATCAGGACAAGAACCAGAGTAAGAACAGAGCAGAACAGGCAGAAGAGCACGATGAAAGCGTGCTGAATCCGGAGATTAAGAATGAATCGGATTTGTCAAAGAAGGAAAGACGTCTGATTGAGAAAGAAAAATTAAAGGGAATGGGGCCAAAGAAAAAGCTGGAATATATCTGGATGTATTATAAACCGGCTATTTTCGGAGTGATCGCAGTGATTGCTCTTATATTCGGAATAAAGGATTACTATGAACAGTCCAAAATAAAAACAGTTCTGTCCATGACAGTGGTAAATTCAATGGCAAATGATACGGAAACTCCTGAGCAGAAAATCAAAGAAACACTTGGGTACAAAGATGATCCCTATAGTAAAGTAGAGATAGGCGTGAATCTTACTACGGACTCTGAAATGGCAGAATTTGATTATAATGCACAGATGGCTTATGTGGCACAGATCCAGGCAGGTTCCATTGATATTATGGTTATGCCGGAGAAGCTTTATCAGACTTTGAAGAAGAATGAGCCATTTGCAGATTTGAAGGAATTGATGGGTGAGGAAGCTTTTGAGAAGTTTGGAATGCAGACAGATACTACGCACATTTCCATTACTGACAGTGAGCTTGAACAGGAATTAGGTGTAATCTACGATCCTGTATGCATTGCAGTGCCATATTCAGCACCGAATCAGGAAAACGCAGTAAAATGGATAAAAAGTCTTGACAGCAGGAAATAAATTGTGATATGTTTATCACACCAAAACTGGTGTGGATTTTTCAGTCTTGTGACAAACATGAACTCTTTTCGCCGCACGATTATCATACAGCAATGTAGAGATAATTGTGTGGCGTTTTTTGTTGCAATGAAACAGAGAAAGGAAAAAAGAATGAACAATACTTTTATGAAGAAAAAACCGATTCTGCCGCTTCTGGCATCTATGGCAATGCCTATGGTACTGTCTATGCTGGTGAATTCACTGTACAACATCGTAGACAGCTTTTTTGTGGCAAAGATCAGTGAGCAGGCGATGACAGCTCTGTCTCTGGTATTTCCTGTACAGAACTTTATTAATGCAGTTGCCATTGGTTTCGGTGTGGGAATCAATGCACAGATTTCTTTTCAGCTGGGAGCAAAAAATATTAAAAATGCGAATATAGCAGCTACCCATGGTATGCTCTTTAATATTATCCATGGAATTATTTTTACAGTAATCTGTATTCCGTTTATGCCTGTATTTCTCAGTATGTTTACAAAAGAGCAGGAAGTGATCTCATCTGGTGTGCAATATTCAACCATTGCATTTGCATTTTCCACAGTGATCATGATCAGCCTGTCCTTCGAAAAGATTTTTCAGGCTGTGGGCAGAATGAAACTGACAATGATCAGCCTGATGATCGGTTGTATTTCCAATATTATCCTGGATCCGCTGCTGATTTTCGGAGTGGGGATTTTTCCGGAAATGGGGATCAGAGGTGCAGCACTGGCAACTGGTCTTGGCCAGGTATTTACAGTTATTGTATATCTGATCGCATATAAGAAGTGTAGTATTCCGGTGGAGATCAGCAGGAAATATCTGGAACTTAACAGGAACCTGGACGGGAAGCTGTATATGGTAGGGATTCCCGCAATCCTGAATATTGCCCTGCCGTCAGTTCTGATCTCTTTCCTGAATCAGATATTATCGGCTTTTTCCGGAAGCTATGTAGTGGTTCTGGGAATCTATTATAAGCTTCAGACTTTTTTATATCTGCCTGCAAGCGGCATTGTCCAGGGAATGCGCCCGTTGATAGGATATAATTACGGAGCAGGAGAAATACAGAGGGTAAAGAAACTTTTTGGGATTTCTGTGCTTCTGAATGGTATGATCATGCTGGCAGGAACAATTATCTGCTTTACAGCATCAGAGACATTGATGGGAATGTTTACTGAGAAACCGGAAACTGTAAGACTTGGCACTGCAGCATTACAGATTATCAGTATCGGGTTTATCCCATCTGCCATCTCTGTTACAGCTTCCGGTGCATTAGAAGGACTGAGCAAAGGTGCTCAGTCCCTGGTGATTTCGTTATTAAGATATATTATAGTGATCATTCCGGCAGCATACCTGCTGTGCCATTTTGCCGGGGCAGATGCTGTGTGGAATGCGTTCTGGATCTGTGAATTTATAACAGCAGTAGTAGTAGGTATCGGGATAAAGTATTACTGGAACCGTCTGCTGCAGTAGACGATAGTGATAAAGCTGCTAAGTCAGGCTGCGCCTGCTTCAGCAGACTCAGCATCAGACTCTGCTTCTGAGGCATTTTCATCAGTAACATCTTCGGCATCGGAATTGCTTCCGCCACTGAGAACATAAGTGATGACTTCGTCCGGAACGCCTGCATTGGACAGATTATCCATAAGTGTAGTGAGGTCGAGTGTAGCTGCGTAGGCACTCATATCATCTTCATTGGTTACGTCATAAACATCTCCCAGAGCCGTAAGGTCCGGAATTTCAACAGATTCGCCTGCACCGGAAGTAACAGTGAAGCTTCCGAGAGTGCTTCCTGCACTTTCAACGGACAGTGCAACAGAACCAGAATCTTTTGCTGAATTTAAATCTAATACAAGTGCAAAGTTCTCGAGCATGGAAAGAGAAGAATCTGTATCTTCTGAAGAATCAGCAGGGAAGGTGATAGTATAGTTACCGTTTAAGTAACCTTCTTTTGCAGATTCGGTGTCGTAGTCCTTTACTTCGATAACAGCTGCGGCTGTATCATCCTGAGAAATTTTATAGGTTCCGTTTAATTTACCGCCATCAATCTGACCGGATCCGGACAGGGAGAGTGTGCCGGAATCATCTGTTTCAATGGAGAGAAGATAGCCAAAGTCTGAGCCGTCCCTGGTCATCTGCCAGTTCAGAACAGGAGTTATTTTATCACCTTCCTGAAACTCAATTTTACGTCCTGCAATTCTGCCGGTCTCATCAACCCAGATTCTGGTGTTGAGATGAGAATCATCGGAATCACCGGTATCTGCATCTTTCAGAAAATCAAGACCGTCTTCTACAGCTTTGGTAAAGCTTTCATGCAGGTCCTCATTACTTGAGAGTTTCTCTGTCCAGGTATCGAGGATGTTCTCAATATCACTGTCTGATTTTGCTTCTTCCAGGATTGCAGTTGCAGTTTTTACAGCGTCTTCGGCTGAAATCTGGCCTTCATATACTGTACAGTCCTGACTGATATCACCTGCTGTCAGAGTTTCCTGACTGCTTTCGCCTTCTGTTACATTGTCAAAAAGCATAGATCCGTATTTATCCAGAAGTGTTTCTACTACAGAAGCTTCTGGAGCTGCTGCTGACAGATCAGACATCATGGAAACAGTCAGGCTGAGACTGTCAGAATAAGCGGAAGCGAAATTGTCTGTCGGAATATCTGCATCTGAATCATCAGGGGTTAATTCTTCAAGATCATTTTCAATATTGGCAGCCTGTTGATCTGTGGCTTCTTCCAGATTGGTCTTGAAATATTTATCAGAGAGTTCAGGGATGCGCATATAAATATCCTGGCTGTCCGGATCAAGATAATATTCCAGAGTACAGATTTCATTATCATTAAGAAGGACCTTCATCAGAATACCTTCTTTTCCTTCTGTAAAAGAGATATCATTGGAAAGTGTGACATTGTCCAGCCAGGAGACATCAAATGGTGCGACAAACCCCAGCAGTGAGCGTCCGGAATCTTCAAATTTCAGAATCATGTCACTCTGCATTCCTGACATCAGAGACTGGCTTTCTTCTATAGATGTAGCGTAAGAAGATGCCATTTCTGTGACCTTTTTTGCCCATGCATCTTTTTCAATGGAAGCGTAACTGTCTGCTGCAAATGCTGTAGATGGAATTGCAGCAGTACCAAGAAGTGCTGCAGTACAGATAGCGGTTGTTTTTCTTAACCATTTTTTCCTTGTTTTCATAAAGGGCCTCCTTCCGTTCTGTTATGAATCTTATGTAGTGGAATTACATTTCAGGACATTCGTTTTCAGATATGTCGTTTGACTGAAATAATAATCTATAGCAGTCCTTGTAAATGATTTTTCAAATACGCTCTATATTAAGATGCATTATTTTAGAGGATTGCTATATATCAATTTTACCAGATAAAGATAGAAAAAGCTATGTTTTTTCGACAATATGGAAAAAGATGTTGATTTTAGACTAAATTATTTCTATAGAAAAGTAACAAAATATAGGAAAAAACTATATGTGTATATAAATAATTGATATAAGAAAATTTATTGACAGATTTATGTGAAAAATATATACTACTATTCATATCGAAACACTATGGAATTACTGAAAACAGGGAAACGATATATCACAGAAAACATACCGTTAGTCCGGAGATTATTATATTTTACAAGGGGAATATGCTCATGGAATTTCAGACTAAATTATTACACGGAAAAGCAGTAGACAATTATGCGAATGGTTCAACAGTGCCGCCTATCAGCCTGGCAAATGCTTTTGCATATGAATCTTCAGAACAGTTGGAAAAAGTATTCCAGAATCGGGCACCGGGATTTGCATATACCAGGATTGCGAATCCGACAGTAGATGCGTTTGAGCGAAGAGTAAATGAGTTAGAAGGCGGGATTGGAGGTGTAGCCTGTTCCTCCGGAATGTCAGCGGTTACATTATCATTACTTAACATCCTGCAGGCAGGGGATGAGGTAATCGCAGGAAGTGCATTGTTCGGAGGTACACTGGATCTGCTTCATGATCTGGAAGCATTCGGGATCAAAGTATATTTTATACCGAGGGTAGAGAAGGCGCTGATCGAGCCGTTTCTTACAGATAAGACCAGAGCAGTGTTTGGCGAAATAGTAGGAAATCCCGCACTGAATGTAATGGATGTCCGGGAAACAGCAGATTTTCTTCATGGAAAAGGAGTACCGCTGATTGTAGACAGCACAACTTCGACTCCGTATCTGCTTAATCCGATTCAGTATGGTGCGGATGTAGTGGTGCATTCTACTTCTAAATATATAAATGGAAGTGGAGATGCCATCAGTGGAATTATCATTGACAGCGGAAACTTTTCCTGGAGTCCGGAACGTTATCCGGGAATGAAGGAATATAAGAAATACGGAAAGTTTGCTTATCTTGTGAAACTGAGGAACGGAATCTGGCGAAACATGGGTGGCTGTCTGGCTCCGATGAACGCTTATCTGAATATTATCGGAATGGAGACACTTGGTCTTCGTATGGAGCGGGTCTGTAATAACGCTTTCCGGCTTGCCCAGGCACTGGAGAAGCTGGAAGGTGTATCTGTCAACTATCCGCTGCTGGAGTCCAGTCCATATCATGAACTGGCAGAAAAACAGCTTAGTGGAAAGGGCGGAGCGATTCTGACTATCCGTGCAGGTTCCAAAGAACGGGCGTATAAGCTGATCAATCATCTGAAATATGTAAAGATTGCAACCAATATCGGTGATGTGAGAACTCTGGTGATTCATCCGGCGTCTACGATTTATATTCACAGTACGCCGGAAGCAATGGCAGAGGCAGGAGTGTACGACGACACAATCCGTATCAGTGTGGGTATCGAAGATATAAAAGATCTGATACAGGATTTCACAGAGGCAGTGGAGAGCCTTGGAGAAGAATAATTCATGATATACACATTATCAGGCGCTTTGGTCGGAACATGATAGTAACCGGACAGAGGCGCTGGTTTAAAAACAGAATAACTGACAGACAGTCAGAGACAAGAGAAGCCCCGGAAGTTCAGGAGTGTCCAGTTAAGTGGAACTCGATGATTTTCCGGGCTTCTTTTTGCAGCAAAATTTTTTCAGATATTGAATCTGTTTCCGAAACCGTTTCGTTATAAAAAATAGCAGTTAAAAATTAACAGCTATCTGCGGGCGCGTTTTTCAATCAGTCCGAGGAGTCCGTACAGGATAATAGCGATGATGCACAGAATGATAATGGACATCAGTACCCAGGTAAGCTTAAAGGTCTGGCTGGAATAGATGATCAGGTAGCCAAGCCCTTTTCTGGCACCGATAAATTCGCCTATGATAACACCAACCAGACACAGACCAATATTAACTTTCATAACACTGAGCAGTAACGGTACAGAAGACGGAAGAATAATCTTCATAAGCTTTTCTTTCTTCCCACCGCCCAGTGTCTCAATAAGCTTCAGTTTTTCCGGGTCAGCTTCGCCAAAACCTGTATACAGATTCAAAATCGAACCAAAGATAGCAACCGACATACCGCAGACAATAATCGTCCGTTCGTTGGCACCAAGCCATACAATAAGCAAAGGTGCCAGAGCAGATTTCGGAAGGCTGTTCAGTACTACGAGATAAGGCTCTGTGATCTTCGCAAGTCTGGGACAGGTCCACAGCAGAACTGCCATCCCTGCACCCAGAACAACAACGAACAGAAAACTGACCAGTGTTTCCGTAATTGTAACAGAGAGATGGGGAAAAATAGAGCTGTCTCTGCACATACTGCAGAAGCTGTGCCAGATCATTACAGGACTGCTGAAGATAAAAGAATCGATCAGCCCGGTCCTGGCGGAGATTTCCCACAACACCAGAAAGAAAAGAAGAATAAATATCCGCAAAAAAAGAACAAGTTTCTTTTCTCTTTTCTGATGTCGGATATACTGTTGCTGATGATATGAGATTTCAGACATCATGATTTAGCTCCTTCCAGATAAGATTGAAATAAGATTTAAATTCAGGCGCATTTCTGGAAGCCATAGGAGTACGGTTCTCCAGATCAAAACAAATTGGCACAATCTTACGAATAATGGCAGGCCTTGGAGAAAGAATGATAACCCGGTCTGCCATGCTGATCGCTTCTGAAATATCATGGGTGACAAGGATCGCAGTCTTTTTTTCCTGATGCAGGATTCTGCCGATATCATCACTTACGCTGAGTCTGGTTTGAGAGTCAAGTGCAGAGAACGGTTCATCCAGCAGAAGAAGTTCCGGCTTTAATGCCAGAGTACGGATCAGTGCAGCTCTCTGGCGCATTCCTCCGGACAATTCAGACGGATGAGCAGAGCGGAATTTGTCCAAACCGTAATCTGAGAGAAGCTGATTTACATAAGCAAGTTTTTCGGCAGTGAGTTCCCTGCGGATTTCCAGTCCGAGAAGAACATTTTTATAAATTGTCCGCCACTCCAGCAGATGATCCTTTTGCAGCATATATCCGATGCCGGAAGTGTTGTCCGGATGATAGCTGCCGTTTATTTTGATGAGACCTTTTTCCGGGGTGAGAAGACCCGCAATCAGGTGGAGCAGTGTAGATTTTCCACACCCGGAGGGACCGACCAGAGCAATAAATTCCCCTTCGCGGACCGAAAAGGTGATGTCTTTCAGGGCGTAGGTTTCTCCTTCCAGTGTATGGTAAGCATAATGAACGTTTTTCAGTTCCAGTGCATATTGCATGATAATCCTCCAGATACAGAAACGATCATAAGTCTTTTACTTACAGTTTATGAGAAATAAAAAAAAGCGTGTGTGCATCTGGCTGGAATGGAGCGGAAAAAGAAAAACAGAGCAGAAAAGATATTGTGCGAAGAGAACAGCTGCACTATAATAAGAAACAAATCTGCAATATGAGGAGAGATGAACAGATGCAGAAAAAGAATTACCAGAAAGAACTGGATAAAAAGATAGAACAGATCGTATCGGAAAAGAAGGTTCCACGTCTGTTCCTTCACAGCTGTTGTGCACCATGCAGCAGTTATGTGCTGGAATATCTGTCGGAATATTTTGAGATTACGGTTTTTTATTACAATCCGAATATTTTTCCGGAATCCGAATTTGAAAAACGGATCCACGAACAGAAGAAGCTGATCCGTGAGCTTCCGGCGAAACATACGATCCATTTTCAGGCGGGAAATTATGACAGTGAAAAATTTTACGAGATGGCGAAGGGACTGGAGATGATTCCGGAAGGTGGAGAGCGGTGCTTCAGGTGTTATGAGCTCAGACTCCGGGAAGCTGCGAGATTTGCAAAAGAAGGCAGATATGATTATTTCACCACAACCCTTTCCATCAGTCCGCTGAAAAATGCACAGAAGCTGAATGAGATTGGTGAGCGGCTTGCCGGGGAATATGGAGTGGCTTATCTGGTTTCGGATTTTAAAAAGAGAAATGGATATAAGCGTTCAACCGAGCTGTCAAAGATTTACGGACTTTACCGCCAGGACTATTGTGGCTGTATTTATTCCAAAAATCAGAGAGAACGGGAAAAGAAACTTCGGGAGGAAGAGGAAAGTTCTGTGAAAAGTTAAGAGGGGAACTTTACAGAATCCGACATTCTATGGTACACTAAAGCACAGAATTACGTTGAAGAAAAGAGGGAAAGCTATGGCACAGTTATGGGGAGGACGTTTTACGAAAGAAACCGACAAACTGGTTTATAATTTCAATGCGTCCATTTCATTTGATAAACGATTTTATGAGCAGGATATCCAGGGCAGCAAGGCGCATGTTATGATGCTTGCAAAGCAGGGGATCCTGACAGACGATGAGAAGCAGCAGATTCTGGACGGACTGGAAAGCATCCGCAGGGATGTAGAGAGCGGAAAGCTTGAGATTACAGAGGAATACGAAGATATCCACAGTTTTGTAGAGGCAAATCTGATCGACCGGATCGGGGATGCAGGAAAGAAGCTGCATACCGGAAGAAGCCGTAATGACCAGGTTGCACTGGATATGAAGCTTTATACAAGAAGTGAGATCACCGCACTGCAGGGACTGATTGTGGATATGCTCCGCGAACTTCTTGCGATCATGAAGGACAACACCGAGACGATCATGCCTGGATTTACCCATCTGCAGAAAGCGCAGCC
>OFSC01002014.1_pt1 | contig 11279 bp, 5 predicted proteins | sample 1543201 | NCBI WGS metagenome assembly OFSC01 (sample SAMN04209228, study PRJEB22552) | human gut metagenome | biome: gut; material: feces | host: Homo sapiens | place: USA: Oklahoma
CTTGCAGTGGGTTTCTGATAGATACGTGTCCCCTCGGGACACGGCGCTGATTGATGACTTGCTATGATAGGCTGCGGGGCTACGGCGAGACGCCATAGCCTCCTAAGTTTGCACTGGCTGCTGGACATCAAATTAATCTCAACGGCGCAGCTTCAGTAAACTCAGATAAATCCGTAATCAAAAGAAAAAATCTGTGATACTCCGTGGCATCTGTGGGAGAATAACTTCCTATAACTCCTTTCGCTTGCGAAACTTGAGTAAGTAACAAAAAAAGGGAGCGCTTCACAGCGTTCCCTTTTTTAATAATACGATAAGATTTTTCTTTATTGTTTAGTTCTTGTGCGTGCGATAGTTATCTCACCACAATCTTGAATGTCTCCGTGCGGTCCTCCTTTGTCGTGGCTTTCACGACGTAGATGCCAGCCTTCGGTACGTTGAGTTGGCAGCGACCGCCGTTTACACTGTGGTTGCTTGTTACCAAAGCACCCGAGATGTCGTATACCATCACTCGCTTCATGTCGCCCTTCAGCGTTGCCACCACGATGGTGTTCTCCGTCGGTGAGAAGCAGTCGATGGTGTTGATGTCCGTAGTGTTTAGTGACGACTGGTTGGTGATGTAGTAGCGACCGTGGTCATTGGCCATCATCTTCACCGTTATGCCGTCCTTAATCTCTGAGAACGTCTTTGTTGTAGCGTCGAAGAGGAAGAGCTGCGAGCCTTCGTTGTTCATCTTGATAAGCATCTTGCTGTTAAGGCTGATGTTCACGTCGATGTCCTTGCTCTTTGGTGCCACTACGCCCACCGGCATCCAGTTGATGTCGTCGGAAGCGTTGAGCGCCACAGCCTGTGATCCTGCTACAGAGTAGACCTGAGCTATCTCGGCAATGTTGCCCTCACCGAGCATCTCCACGTCCTCACCCTCCACGTAGTCGCGGCTTGCCTCGTCGTTGACGATAAGCTCAGACTGGCTGCTTCTCTCGCCGTTGACGGTGGTCAGCGTTACGGTCGGACGGATGATGAGAGCCTTCTCGCCTGGAGTAACATCCTTGTTGATGAGCATCGTTGCATTGAATGTTACGTTGGCAGGAGCGGTCTCGCCCTCCTTCACCTTTACAAAGAACGCCTGAGTGGGATTCACTATTACGTCTGTCTTCTTGTCGTAGTCCAGATCCACTGGTACGCTGTGGGTCTTCATAACGCCGTTGTCGAGAGTCCAGATGCTGTTCTCGAAGGCTGTGTTAGCCTTGAGGAAGCGATACATACTCAACGATGAGGTGTAAGGATTGCCTACCAGATGGTAGCTGTTGTCGCGGTGCAGGTTCTCCTTCAGCGGCTGAGTCATTGCCATTGTCTTGTCGCCGGCAACGTCGCCGAGCAGCATTCGGTAGCTATTAGCGTCGCGGTTGACCGTTACATTCACCGGCTTGTTGCTATCGCTGTCGTAGTAGCTGAACTGGGTGTCAGCCTTCGGCAGACGGATTACGGCTGTAGCGTTGGCGCCCTGTGCACCTGCGGTGTACTTATCGCCCGCCTTTACTGCGAATGCCTGTCCCTTAGTGTACAGCTCGTCCACCTTGTTATATACGTGCGACCAGTAGCCAGAGTTGATTGACAGTTCGTTGTCTGTGGTTACGTCCACGGTGCCGTCGTGGTTGGCGCTGTAATTGGTGACGTTGTCCTTCACCTCTTGAGCGTTGCCGTCCCAGCTACGCTGATAAACGGGATAAGCGCTGCGGTCGTTCACATTCTCGTCGTATGTCATCGGCTTGAATGCCTCCGACTGCTCCTGTCCGTTGTTCTTCGGAACGTAGAGGTCGCCGGCGTAGGTCTGCTGCAGCGGTGAAGACATTATGCTCCACGTATTAGGCGTCAGCTCCTTCTCCACGTAAGCCTTGTTGTATGTCAGATAGTTGGCGTAGAGAAGCTCTGCCTCCGGCTTGAAGTAGATCTGGTCGCAGAAGTTGCCTGCCCATTTCTCGCAAGAGAAAGTGCCGTTGCCGTTGTCCGAACCGTCGTCTGTGTTGCTCCACTTCGCCACGAAGTCGTAAGCAAAGCTCTTCATCTTCGTTGAGGAAGCGATGCCGTTGCTTCTGTAGCTTATCTCGTCAAGGTTAGGATAAACCTTGCCCTTGTCATTCTGATTAGCCACAGTCACCTTCGTGAACTTCATCGGCATGAATGCCGTGGTGGTGTTATAGTCAGTGTATGAGTCCTTGAAGATCTCAGCCTTTGTAGAGCGCAGCCAGTTGTTGTCATCGTTCCAGTTTGTGCTGGCAGTTCTTGGCGACGAGTTCCATGTGGCATACTCGGGCACGATGCACATCTTGATGAATGTCTCGCCCGGACAGCTTGCCATAGAACCGTCTGCGTTGGCATATCTGAAGTGTATCTCATACCAGTAGCCTTCCTTCAGGGTTTTGACGGCATTGCTGTTAAAGCGGATGCCTACAGTATTATCGGAATTCTTGATGGTGTTTGCTGTCACCACGCCGATCATCTGCTCTGTGGAGTTGAAGTCCGGGTCGTTGGTGTTAGAGATAGACACCTGAGCTTCGTCTATCATCTCTACGCTTTTGGCTCCCTCTATGCCTGTCATCGGCAGATTCAGAGCGCCGTTCTTTGTGGCTATCGCCTTTATCTGCGGCAGACCGACACGTACTGTTCGTGCGTCGTTCGGATAGATGACGTTAGGGAAGCCGAAGTTGATGTTCGGTCCGTCGGTCACCACGCGCAGATCCACTAACATCGGGGCAGCACAGATTTCGTATACCTGACCGTTGATGGTGGCTTTGTCTTGCACTGGGATTACAGCAATCTTATAAAGACCCATCTCGTCAGAAGCAAACGTACGGTTGCCCATTGAGTTGCTGGCGTTCAGAATCAGCTGCTTGCTGTCCACGTACTGCTTCAAGAGAGCGTACTGCGTAGGGCTATCACTACGGAAATAAGTACTCAATCCATTGTATGAAGGATACTTGGCACGATAAGCGTGTAATGCCTCCAACAGACCTGTTGTAGAGTAAAGCTCGTTCTCTGCGTTAGGCTTTGAGAGGAACCAGTCGAACTTGACTTTGTCGATGGTCACCTTACCGCCGTTCACGGGGTCAGCCGTCTCTATCTTGGCTATCACCTCCACGGTCGGAGTTTTGGAGTTACAGTCCACTCTCAGAGCAGTGAGCACGTTACTGTTCTTGTCGGTCAGCTTGATGTTCTGCTCCACCACCTGGAATATTCCACTATACGTAGAGCAGACGTCTGTGCTCTTACCCCATTTGCCCGGTACATCAGGGTTGTCGTCGCTCGGATAAGCGATGGAGAAGTAATAGTCCTTGCCCGGTACGATGTTGAAGTTGCGGTTGGCGATAACCAAGCATCGGTTGCCGCTGTTGTCGTTCTCGAACATCGGAACGTTAGTCTTGCCACCGGCTGCTGCCGAAGGAAGAACGTATCCCGCATTGTAAGACGCAGGAATGCTTGCTATGCCGTAATCGTCGGGCTGTCCGTCGCCGTCATAGTCGATGTTTTCCACCCGTTTTCCTGTAGCGTCGCAGATACGATAGAAGAGTTTCGACTCCTTCTGGTTCACCATCGCCTGGAAAGTCTCGTAGATGCCGCGTAGCTTCAGTGTAATATCATCGGGAGCAGTCTCATAACCTGTCTCGTTAGGACAGAGCGGCTTGTTCTGCAGCACGTCCAGCTTGGATGTCTGAGTGTAGAGGCAGAGGTCGTCAATACAGTAGTCGGCACCCCATGTATCCTGACACATATTGTCAAGCACAATGCGGAAGTCGGTGTAGTGGTCGGCAGCAGCAGACTTCTGAAGCACCTGCTTACTGTAAATCTGATACCACTTACCGTATGCGTGTGTCTTTGTATTAGTCTTAAAGTCGCCTGACGAGAACGACTGGATAAGCTTCTTGCCGATTTCGTTGCCGTTTTCGTCCTTATCTATACCATAGAGACGGAACATCACCTGCGGTGCAGTTGAGTTCATTGCTGCGGTATACTCGGCAACGGCTCCACTAAAAATCAGCTGTGAACCTGTACAGAGGTTAGCCTTAAAGTCGGCAGATGCAATCTGACGGCTCTCGTTCGAAGCGTCCACATACAGGAAGTGTCCGTACTGCTTGCCGCTGGTTTTTGCGTAGGTACGATCGAAGATAGTAGGAGAACCTTCTGCCCACCATTTGTATCCGTTTTGATCAGTATACGAAATGCCACGTAGGTTACCCGATTTATAGAGACCATAATCACCGTGGATAGGTGACTTACCGTTGTGTGTGCCACCTTTATAATAATCATAACTTGAAAGTTCCGCATAGGTGAATCCGTATGCACGTGATTTGAAGTCGGACGGCTTAAGACTCATGTTGTTCAATGGCGTTGTCGGCGCATCCAATGTCAGATCAGGATTGTCGTCATCGAACGAGATGACCGTCTGCTGCTCATACTTATCCTCAAAATAGGAGAGCGTACGGTCTACGTCACCGTCAGCAGTCAGCTCGTCCTTTGTCTTAGGATATCCCTTATGAATGAACACCTCAAAGTTAGCAACGGGACACATATAATCGCCATTTGCAGCCCAAGCCACTACATATACAGTCTGTTCAAAGCCTATATCTGTAGGTTTAGAAGTTTTAGCATCATTAGAAACATTATACCAAGTCGCGTTCTTGAGTGCATTTATAGTCAAGTCACAGAACTGAGTAGTGGATGAAAGTTGGCAAAACTTTGTCTTATCCTCATTGTAGACTATCCACACTATCTTGTTAGCCTGCTTCATAGTGGTATTGAAGTCTGCTGCCGTTATCTTTTGAGCCTCTGTAGTTGGATAAACCGTCTTACCTACGGTAGTTCTCAAAGGATAGAACCAATAGCTTTGTCCACCAGAATTCTTCATATTTGTACGCAGCGTCATATTTGCGTTTGCGTCCTTTGCACCGAACACGATACGCTTGTTGTCCTCAAGAGTCAGATCGGCAGCCCTGCTGTGATCACATAAAGCATCCTTGATTTGCTTTGCCAGATATGCTGCAGACTTGATGTGGAAGATGTATCGGATGGAGAGGGTTGGCTCATGTTCAACATAATTTGTATATTTAGGATAATACCCTCGTTTAGTAAGATTATAATCATTGTATCGGCTTACGTCACAAGCGATAGTTTCTCCAGCCCAATCTTCTGCATCTGCTCCCGTCGGTTTATTGTATTTGACTCCTGCATAATCTCTTGCAGAATTACTGAGACTACCGGCAATAAGTCCTATATCCTTTTTGCTGTCGTTGTCCTTCGAATTATACAAACTTGTAGAACTTGAATTATATACTGTCAGTCTATCCGACTTTAGGTCTGTAGTATAGTCATACCAACGAATCCATCCGTAAGGCTCAAGGTCATTGGTTGAGTTTTCCCATCCTGCAAAAGGCAACTCAAGCTCCATTGTGTTGCTATTTGTCGGCAGATAATAATAGTAATGCCATTCTGCAGTCTGCTGCATGCCGCGGCTGTCAAGCGGCAATCCACTTTTGCCATTCTTGTGGAAGCCTAAGCTCTGCGCATACACACTGCTTGGCGCTGCGGTAAGTGCCATCATCGCAAGGAGCTGCAGTAGCAGTCTTCTTGACGGTGCGAGTCTGTTTATGTTGTTTTTGCGACTTTTCATATCTCAAAAGGTATTATGTTCGTACTTGTTAAATCTAAAAGTGGGTATGGCAGGAATGCCATACCCACCTATTATTAAATGTTATTCCTTGTTTATCTGCAAGCGATATGGGATTGTTACGCCGTTGATTTCGACGTTGATTTCGTGGATGGCGTATCCCTTACGCGGGCTGATATATCCTTCGAAGGTCTTGGTGCGCTTATCGAAGTAAGGCGCTTCGTCGTAGATGGATGTGCCTTCTCCTCCTGCCGGATCAGCCTCAAGCGTTCTGATGCCCTTGAAGGTCCAGTTGTTCAGCTCCGTGTCGTCGCTGCGCTTAATGACGTGCAGCTTCAGATGGAACTCGCCGTACGACTTGAATGTGGCTGTGATGCGGTCGCCATCATAGTTGAGTTCGGGGATTACGCCGATGGCTGTGAAGACCTGCGGCTCCAGCTTGATGCGATAATCAACTAGCTTGACGGGGATAACCAAGTAGTCGTTTCGCGCTATCTTGCTCCATTCTGTCATGGCGATGCGGTTCGTCACTGTTCCCTTGTCGGTGTTGATGCTGAGAACGAAGTACTTAGGATTGCGGGCGACGCTCTCGTTCACGTAGAACGTGGTCTGCAGCGTGCCGCCGTTCTTCACCTGAGTGCCTGACGTGCCGCCGATGCTTACTGTGTAATCCTTGTATGTGGCAGCGGCGTTGATGTTCGGAACCACATTGCCTGAGGCGTCCTTCATAGGCAGCAGGCTTACGTTGTTAGCAGCATTGTCGGTGATGTCGGTCAGCTTGACGCTCTTGATGCTCAGATCATAGCCCGTGTCGTTGGTGAAGTTAAGCTCCACCTTTGCCATCATACGGATAACCTCCAGGTCCACCTGCTGTTTCTTGCTGGTGATGTTGACGGTCTGCTTGTTGCTCATCGGAATGCCTTTGGTGCTGAGCGTTGTGGTGTTGCCCTCCACCTTATAGTATTTGCTTTCTATCTCAGCGGGCGTTGTCGTCATTGTTATTCCGAGATCTGCGGGCGTGATATTGGCAAACGAATAGAACGTGGCGTTGCCCAATTCGGCTTTCGCCTTGAGACTGGTCTGCTCTACTTCCTCCGTAAAGTCGTTCTTCACCACTATGTCCTGTATCTTGCCGTTCTGGACGATGACAACAAAGCAATTGTGCATCATCTCTCCTTCTCGGGCAGCGTTTGTGTCCACCCATGACGCTCTCGTTACGCCGTCGGAGGTGCTGTAGGAACGTGTCAGCGAGTTAGCCGAAGCGGTGAGCCTTAGCTCCACCTGCATCTTCTCGCCCTCACCATTCCCTTGGCAATCGGCGTGATCTTCCTCAAAGCTACATCCTACGATGGCGAGCGTTGAGAAAAGCGCAAGCATGTATGTGAAAATGTTCTTGGCGTGAGTCATCGCTATTTTAGTTTTTGTGTAAATACTCTATGTTGTTACATTATAATCTCAGAGTGTTTGCGCTTGTTCCACTTCTGCACCTTCAGTGTGACGTTCAGTCTGTCGTCCTTGTTCACCGTGTATTCGTAGTAGTGGTTGCGCTGTATGTTGTAGAGTGTGGAAGGATCTGCCACACCGTCCACGTAGTTACAGAACTGCAATGTGTAAGTTCCGTCGTCCGTGCCGTCGCACTTGAGGTTTAAGGTTATGCTTGCCTTCTTGTCAGCAGCGGCTGTTTTGTTGTCATACTCAGGAATGTAAAGCATGATGCTCTCTTCGTCTGTCGTGGTGTTGGTCATCGTTACGGACTGGCTCCACGAAGGCTTTGCGTTAAGCGAACTGCTGAACAATATCTCCTTTGTGTTCTTTGACGTGTTGTAGGTCAGCGGCAGCGTATAGCCCTCGGTGTTGTAGTTGTTGAAGGTGATGCTACCCAAGGCATAGCCTCTGGCTTTCATGCCGTCAGCCATCTTCACCTTCACCTTGGCGAGAGAGCGGAGCAAGTCGATGGTGCCGAGATTGTTCTGCTTTCCGACAACGAGGTCTTTGGTTAGCGTGGTTACTCCCCACATCGGGATATACTGCTTGGTTTGGTCCACGCGGAAGGCAAGCGATGAGATGTTGTCCTGCGTGACGTTGGCGGTTCCGCAGTTGGCAAACACCATAATCTTATTGGCCTTCTTCAGAAGCGCGCCAGCCTTTTCCCATGTTCCGGTGATCTGGTTTTCTATCACTCTCACGTCCTGCACGTCGCCAATGATGTTTCCGTCCTTGTCGCAGACCTTAATCTGCAGCTGGTCAGCGTTGATGGCGTTTTCGTAGGTATCGCCTGGGTCAGTCGGATCGTAGTCCTCCCAGCCGTCGTTTACAGCTCTTGTGTTGTCGTTGACGAAGGCCATCCTGAATGCCACCTTCACATTATCGTCGCCCGTGTCCTCCTTGTCGTAGCCGTCATCGAAGCCGCACGACGTTGTGGACAGCAGACCAAACAGGAGCGAAACTGTCAGCGCGGAGGTATTGCGGTTTATTCTAAGCATAGTCAGTTTCTTTTGGTTTTTAGTTTTTGTGTTACGTAGTCTCTCTCCCTTTCGGGGATGTGGCGCTTAAAGCTCTGTTTCGTTCAGCACCACTCTCCAGGAGTTGATGAATATGTGTGATGACAGCCAGTTGTTGTTGGCGTCCAGGAAGAAGATAAAGCTGTATTCGTCCTGGCGGTCAAGATATTCCTGATTTGACATCGCCCTGTTGTATTTGCCCTTTACGAGGAGCACGTAGTCGATAAGTGGAATCTGGAAAATCTTCTCTCCCGTCTCATGCTTCAGAACGCAGAGCTGCGGGTTCTTGCCTGTAAAGAGTCGGTTGACGGTCATCTCTGCCACCACTGCCGAAGCCTGTGTGGTTCCTTCAGCGCGTGTTACGGTGCGGTTCTGTCCGACGATGCCGTCATACTTCGACCATGGCACGTAGCGTATTGAGTCTTCCGGCAGCTCCTCGTTGTCTGCCATCGAGGCACGTTTGAGCGCGGCGTTGTCGAATCCGAGGTAACTGTTGTCGTCGTCGATGTAGAAGTCGAAGTCGTCGGCTTTAATCTGCTTGCCCGATGTGTTCTGGAGCACCACGCGTATGACGTTGGTGTTCTTCATCAAGTCCACTGTGGCAGTCTTCACGCCGAATCCCTCCAGATTGAGGTCAGCCTTCTTCACGAGTCCGTGATAAAGGCCGTTGATGTCGTGGTCCAAGGTGCGGCTGGTTCTGTTGATACGGCTTGTGAGCACGCTGATGTCGTCTGCACGAGTCGCCGTCTCGGGTTTTCCGAAGACATACGATCCTGTGTATCTCTCCTCGCCTTCCGCCCAAACCTTGAGCGTGTAGTCGCCGGGCTTCAGCTCGTCCACGTTCATATATCCGCCACGCTTCTTAATGTCGTCCACGCGGTCCTGCTTTTCGAGGGCCAGACGTCCGTTTTCGTCGAAAGCGTAGAGCGTAACGGTCTTCACCTCGTTAGGAAAAGCGTCCGCGAACTTCATGTTCATGTCGTACTTGAAGTTGACGCGCAGCGCCTGTGGACAGTCCGACTGGTCGTCCTCCATCATTCCGCACGAGGTAACGGTGAACATCATTGCCATCACAGCTGCGATGGCCTTGAGGTCGCTTATTATTTGGCGCTTGTTGTGTTTCATATTGCTTAGCTTTTGTTTTCTGTTCGTGATATTGTGAGATGGTCTCTTATATATATAATGTATATGTAGTCGTTATTAAGTCTTCTTTTAGTGGGCTTATCACCTTGTTCAGTGTCTCGCCATGCCGACCTCTCTTTCGTATCTGTCGGCTCGATACCTCCCTATAGGGAACAATAATCAGCTGTACGCCCTCATTGTGCGGAGCGTCTTTTGTCTGAAAAAAAATATGAGGGAGAGCTTATCGGGTGAGCCGACAGCCTCCCCCTCATATTTCTATTTAGAGTGTCCGGCATCAGCCGGAACAGGTGTCACAATATTATGTGTCAGTAATGTCGTTGTGAGATGTAAGATTACTTACCGAGCTCTACGCCGTTAGCAACAACTCTCCAAGAGAGAACGTTGATACGAGCTGCGAGATAAGTCATAGGTTCCTCATCCGGAGTAACGGGAACGAACTCATTATCAGGATTGTATACTGCAGTACCGAAACCAGTGATCTTAGTTACGTCAACCTGATAGAAGTGGTTACGAACCATACCGAACTGGCCAGTCTTGCCAGCAGCGCCGAGGTGCTTAACTGAAGTCCAGTAGTAAGTCATACCGTCCTTGTAGATAACTGCATTGTTGGCACCGAAAGCTTCGTTAGCTGCTGCTGTAGCCACTTCATAAGCTTCGCCAACCTTCTGGTAAACCTCAACACCATCAGCAACCTGAGCCTTAACCTCATAAGGCTTGTCTGCGTCAACTACGAACTTAATATCAGTGATTGCAAGACCATCGTATGAAGTACCACCTTCAGTTACAGTCTTCTTGAAGAACTTCTTGTTCTTGTTCTCATTCAGAATGACCTTCTTAACATCATTCTCAGAAAGATACTGAACGCCCTTATACTTAGAAATCTCAAGAGCATTGCCGTTTGCGTCAACGAGCTGAGCTGCAGCAACATAGATAGGTCTATTGGTCTCTGCATAGCTTGTGTTAGGAGCGGTGTAGTAAACATCACCAATAGCTGTGTGGGTGTAGTCTGCCCATGACTTGTATGTGCCATCGTTATTAGGAGTTGTCTCCCAGTAGCTACGATAGAAGTTAGCATCGTTCCAGTTAAAGCCGATTGTAGCTTCTGTCCAAGTAGGCTCAATTACCTTGATGAGGTTAGCCGTTGTGTTCTCCTTGGCAATACCCCAACCCTTGATCATAGCATAAACCTTATCACCGTTTGCAGTCACACCAACCTCGAACTTATCAGCTGTAGCACCACTTGCTGTAGAAGTAATCTTAGCAGCAACACGCTCTACATAAATGTCAACCGGATCGTTCTTAGCAGCTTCTTCTGACAAGGCAACGTGACCAGAAATGTCTGATGTCCAAACCTTATCCTTACCATTTGCGTACACAGAGCTTGTCATAACGAAGTCAGAAGCAGTAGCACTCTGACCATTGAAGTTCTGAGCTGTAACAACACTCTCTACTTGAGACTTTGTCATGAAATCGGTAAGTTTACCATCCTCGATTGTCTCAGGATTTACGACAGCCATCATAGACTGAGGATAAGACTGGTCTTTGCCCGAAATTACAAGCATTGAGTTGGTAATGTTTTCAACGTTACCAGTAGAAGGTGTCATCTGGTTAGGTCTAAGTTCCAACCAGTTCGTGCCTTCTGCCAACTTGTAAGGAGCACCATCCGATGTGAAGAAGTAGAAGCGGATTGTGTTGATCTTGCTCTCTGCCTCGGTTCCGTTCTCATAAGTAGCGCCGTCAGCACGTGTACCACCAACACCAACATTGTTGATGTTTACGGCTACATAACTCTTAACGCCTTCCACGTTAGGATTGTTCTCAACAGCGTCTTCTGATGTACAAGCGCTGAATGCAAAGGCAGCAAGTGCCAATGGGAATAATTTAAACTTGTTCATACTTTTGAAGTTTAAGTGATTAATAATTTTTGGTAACTATTCAGCGATAGCCTTGCACCTTAATCCGCGATTGAAATATAC
>OFSC01002038.1_pt1 | contig 11126 bp, 13 predicted proteins | sample 1543201 | NCBI WGS metagenome assembly OFSC01 (sample SAMN04209228, study PRJEB22552) | human gut metagenome | biome: gut; material: feces | host: Homo sapiens | place: USA: Oklahoma
CAGGGTTTGGGGAAGGCACTCCCCAACAAGATTCCCGCAGGGGCAAAATGAGCGATAAGCGAATTTTGGCACCTCGGTAGAATCTTGCTCTAAGAAACTGCCGGCCTGCCGTTCACTTGCTACTGCCACTTTTTCAGAAAATCTATAACCAGCTTTTTTTATAAAAGGCTGCGGGCTGGCGTTTTTCCCTTACTCCCTACAAACCACAAAAGAGCAGAATGGACGGACTTTCCGGCAAGAACTTTTCCGGCGGCTCGGTCTTTCCCGACAATAAGGCGTTTCGGAAGCTGCGTTTTGCCCGCTGTCTGAAAAAAATGGCAGCCTTTTTTGGTTTCACTGTCTAATACGGAACTTTTGGAAATTTGCCAAAAATGGGCGCAAAAAAAGCAGCAAATCTTTTTCGGATTTACTGCTTCGTGTGCCGTTGCAGGGCGGCGATTATTCAATTGTAAATAAAAGAGGGAGATGGCACTTTGGGCTATCTCCCTCTTGATTACCATATTGGCTATGCTAATTTTAAGTTATTGATTAGAAGTATTTATAATTTCCTATAGCTTACTTTCCTGAGATTACTTTCTTAATCACTTATAGAGCCACTCCCTGAGTAACGATTTCCATTTGTGGGAACTTCAAAGCATACATAGTATTTCTTATCAGGCTTAATATTAGTCCATGTTACACTAGCAGAACCACTACTGACAGTTTTTTCACTGGAAACTAACACCCCAGAACTATCACATAACTTGAAAGTGATTTTATCCTTAGTTCCGCCATACTCCTCAATAGTCTTGAAATCAACTAAGCTGACGCTAATTTCACCGGAATCGCTAGTCAACCATTTGTCGGTGAACAACTGATAACCAAAATTTGTTAATTGATAGTTGTAATTGCTAACGCTTAAATCATGGACAGAAGCATTAGAACCCGGTTTATTAGAACCTCTTATTAAATCTTCTGTCAAATAATGAACATCCTCAGTTTGATATTCAACAACAGCCGGTTTTTCTGACTCCATTTCAGCGGCAAAAACCGTAGATGTCGGCACAAGCAAACAACAACAAAGTGCTACTGTTAAAAAACGACGATTCATAAACTAACAACTCCTTTCTGTGAAAATATATAGTTGATTTATTACACGTTAAGTCTATCATTTTTTGCTTAATATGTCAATATTGTACAATGCGAAATTGGTGCAAATTCCTAATATACAACCCATGAAATTTAAAAGTATATCGTCTACATCAAAAAAACCTATCTTAAATATTAATTGTACACATTCAATTACTAATATTGCCACTAAACAAATTATGATTGGCTTAATGACTTTTTTAGAAAACTTATTAGAGATAAAAAAACCTAAAGGAAGAAATGGTAAAATATTCCCCATAATATTTTTAAAAGCATACGGTTCTGTAATATTCCTCAAATATGGTAATATGCTTCTAAAAGGAATGACATTTATATTTTTAATTTTGCTTTGCTCATTTTCTGTTATGCTATGGTGAAGTGATATTATCTTTTCAAAACTACCATCAAATTTTAGCACAATAACAAAAATCAAAAAAACAATATACATATAAAACAATATTGTAAAAATTCTTTTCTTTGTCATTATAATTCCTCCTTTAATTCTATTTCAAGATTATAGCATATTCATGTAATTTTTGCATCACTTATTTGGACGGAATAGTGAGCTACTGTCTATTGTATTTCTGTGTGTTACTTTATCACACATGAGCATTTGCGCCGGGGTTATCGTTGCCGTAGCCCTCAAGCAGATTGATTGCACCCCAGATGCCAAGACCTGCGCCCAGAGCGATAACGAGAGTCTGAAGAACGGTTACTGCGCTATTGAAAAATGCCATAATATTTTCCTCCTAAAATTTGAAATTGTTTTGAGAATAGAAAAAGCCCTCCGTACTACCGGCATCAAAACCGGACGGAAGGCTTAGTTTACGAGAATCTTTTCAAGGAACTCCTCGACGGTTATCACGCCAAGTTTCTGTTCCATTCTGCTTCTTGCATATTCAGTTTCACAATCATATATATCACCTCCACCTTTCATAAGAAACAGCCAATACATTGACTGCAACAAATCTTCACGAGAAGCACAGATTGTCGGTGAAAAAACGACAGGTGAAACCTTCAGAACCTCTGCGAGTTTCGCTGTGGTTTCTGCATTAGGGGTTCGAGCGTTTTTCTCATACTGAGCAATACGGACATCCGCTGTTTTCTCGGAATACCCCATCAGGAGTCCAAGCTCTTTCTGGGTAAGGCGGCGAAATCGTCTAACGAACTTCAATCGCTGCCCAATAGAGGTATCCGTGATCCACCAAGTCATTTTTTTTACACCTCGCTTTCTGCAAATTCTCGATATACAACCTCATTTTTTGCTCTGCGCTTGCCTACGGCTTCACTGGGAGCAAGGTCAGGGTAGGTTGCCTGCACTTTCTGTCTGCTTCTGCGGACAGTTTCAAACCCCGGAAAGCTGCGTCTATCCAGTTCCTTCAAAAACACAGGAACCGTCATGGCATGAATGTCGATGCCACGCAGACCGGAATAGTGTTCCAGTACCATCAGGTACAAATGATTGTCGGTATTTCTTGCCTTGTGGTCGTGTTCCAAGATGTTCTTAACCAGGGCAGATACCGTTTTCAGATTTTCCAAACAGAAACCTCCTTAATCCGCATCGACTACCACAAACTCATCACCTGCCTTGAGCTTCAACCTTCGACTCAGAAACTGCTCAATGTTGAACTCATTTCTCTTATCAAAGTCTGATGTGTACTTATAATTGGGGTGCTGCGTCAGATCGTACTTGTCAGAAAGAAACGGTCTGACACCACGCAACTGCAAAATACACTTGCTGCCATCCAGAACCGCAAGCTCATCTACGCTCGCAAGGTCTTTGCCTAACTTCTGATAATTCAAGCCGTAAGACGGGCTGTTACCTCTGGTGTTGGAGGTGTTGTAGGTGTCGATAGTTTCTTTTCCCAATGCCTGATTCAGTTCTTTGAGCGTGGTTGGCTCAGAACCACCCAGGAAAATTCGGGAATCCATGTTGCCGATGATGGTATCGGCATTGTCTTTATAAATGGCTTTCAGCTGTGATTGTGCCTGGAGAACAAGGCACGCCGATATTTCACGGCTTCGGATTGTCGCTACCAGTTTTTCCAGATTGGGAATCTGACCGATGTTTGCCATCTCATCAATCAAGCAGCGCACATGAACCGGCAGTCTGCCGCCGTACACATCATCTGCTTTCTCGCACAACAAGTTGAACAGCTGTGTGTAAATCATGGAGATCAAAAAATTAAACGTCGCATCCGTATCTGACATAATCAGAAAGAGCGCCGTTTTCTTATCTCCGAGAGTATCCAACTGCAACTCGTCATAGGCAGTCACATCTCTGACCTCCTGAATATCAAAAGGAGCCAGACGAGCGCCGCAGGAAATCAAAATCGACTTAGCGGTCTTGCCGGCAGCCAGCTTGTATTTTTTATACTGACGGACTGCAAAGTGATTCGGCTTTTTCTTTTCCAGGGCTTCAAACATCAGATCCACCGGGTTCTGGAACTCCTCATCATCTTCCCGCACCTCCATTGCGTTCAGGAACTCAATCAGGGTGGAGAAATTCTGTTCCTCAACCGGAGCTTCATAGTGGATATATCCGATCAAGGCACAGTAGAGCAGCGTTTCCGCCTTCGTCCAGAACTCATCACCGGCTTTTCCATCACCCTTTGTGTTGGCAATCAGCGTTGTCACCAGTTTCAGAATGTCTTTTTCTGAATGGATATAGGCAAATGGGTTATAGTGCATCGACTTCTGAAAGTTGATGGTGTTGAAAATCTTGATGGTGTAGCCATGCTTCAAAAGGGCGTTGCCGCACTCAATCACGATGCTGCCTTTCGGGTCAGTGACCACATAGGAACTGTGCATCTGGAGAAGGTTTGGCTTCAACCAAAAGCGAGTTTTACCGGAACCCGAACCGCCGATAATCAGAACATTCTTATTTCGGGCATTGGCAGGATTCTTCGGGCGATTGCTCATCATCAGCCGCTCCGTTTTCGTCAGGATCACATTGTCCTCGAACTTTGGTGCAATAAACGGCTCAATATCTTTTGCCGTTCCCCAACGAGCAGAACCGTACTCAACATTGTGTCGGTACTTCTTTGCGTTTTTGCCTTTTAGATAGACAGCCAGCCGAAGTCCTGCGCCGCAGAGAATACCAATCAGCAAATCCAACGGGTGAAAGCTGGGAAACGGATTGTTCAGGGCTATCGGAAGGGCATGAAAAAAGCTGAGGATTTTCGCAGATGAATCTGCCCCCTCAGCCAATCTCCATGCTTCTCCTAAATTCGTAGCGAACAACCCTACCAGAAAATACGGTAAATTCAGAATCAGGAGCTTTTTCATTTTTCTCTTATCCATCACAGATCACGCTCCTGTTTCTTCTCTCGAACCTTCTTCGGAATCGCTGCGACAATTTCCTTGAACTTCTTCAGCTGCGCCAGAACGCTCGGCTTTTCATTCTTGGTTAATGCCCTTGCCTGATGTTCCTTGCAGATTGCATCCAAAGCATCTGCATCTTTAGAACGGACAAAAACAAGAAACCGGGGAGGATCAACGGACTTATCTTTTCTTACGGCAAAGTCCACGCCATACTTCTTGGCGAGCTTTTCAAAATCACGGATACTCTCTTTGTCGATCTCAACATTCGTAGCACCCTGATTCTGTCCCAAAAGCTGTTTCACGGATTGCTTTCCATGAACGGCAGGGTCTCGTGCCTTTTTCATCTTCACTTTTTCCCGGTGCTGCAAATACTTGCGGATACCGGCAATGATAGTGCGCCCCGTCAGCTTGGTTGTGCTGATCGCCAGGTTTACTGTTCTGTTTTCAACTTCTTCCTGCATGATTCATCACCTCCTGCAAGCAGTAGAGTGAACAGATTATCGTGCCATATCTCTGTGGTCGTAATACAGATTGCCCTTGGCAACTGCGGCATGGCTGATAATCTTGATATTGCCAGCTTTCTGGTTATCCAGAGCCTTCTGATAACCCACATCGCTCAAATACAGGCGATTTCTTTCGCCTTTCCAACCGACAGGCGATTCATCGGTCAGCACATCGAAAATAATCATGTGCTTGGTGGCGTCATCAAATCGTGCCAAGTCCATATAGGTATGTCCCTGGTACTCCTTGGCACCATCCTGAATCCGCTTTCGCTCCATCAGCTCTCCAATCGTCGAATTTCTTTGCATAAGAACCTCCTTACAGAACATCTCGGTCAGGGTTACTTTTGTGGGGAACCGAATCAGCTTTGACAGGTGCATCTTCTTTCTTCACCATGTCATCCGGCAGGGGAAGCGCCATAATGCTGCGCCCCATGCGTACAAAAGTCTCAGGCTGATGAAAGTGTTCCTCAAACTGCTTCATCAGTTCCGGGGACAGAGAACAAAAATCATCCTCGCCCAATCCCACAACCAGAAAATCACCGGCGATAATGTCATAAATATCGCCGTCATCATCACGCAGCGCACGGTTCAGTTCTTTGCCTACGAGTTTACCTTCGTCGTGCATCACCAGTGCAACCGGCTCATTGAACGGATAAGTTGCCTCAATATCGCCACCTACGGCTTTCTGCAAATCCTCCAGCTCACAGCCGATCTGCACAGCCTGCGGATACATGAACGGCTTTACCAGCAACACATTCATGGTATCTGCCTGTTCTTTCTGAACCTCCCGTTCCTCGGTCGTGCCGAACGCAACACCGGTAAAGTTTTCGGAGTCCAGAATGTACTCCGAATTGTAATAAGCGGCTCTAACCTGTTCCTCTGCCGCATCGTGAGATTCTGCTTGCACCGTAACCGTTTTCTCCAAGGTTTCGGTGATCTTCACATCGTATTCTTTCAAGTTTCGATACCTCCGTTTCTTTGGAAATAAGAAAAGCGACCATCCATGAACCTGTTACAGTTCATAAATAGTCGCATCCACATCGGCTAAAAGCTCGAACAAGCAAATATCGTCCAGTTCGCAAATCAGGGAACCCATGTCGAAGAAAATATCGTCCTCGCATTCCACCGTAGTAACCACGCTGCGGTGTTCGTTAAGACAAATGGCTTCTTCCTTGTCCATCGTGATCGTAGACATACAGGACACCACATAGAATGTCATATCTTCTGCTAACCACAGCTCCTTGCTCTGAATCGTGCGAACTTTTTCATCGCCGCTCATATCTTCTACATAGGACAGAAGCCGCACGGCTCTGCTGTTCAGAAGTACCTTTCCCTGATAGTCGATACCCTCACCAGCAGAGGACAATACTCGATACTCGCTAATCATCTCGGCATTTTTCTGAAACGACTTTGCCAGAAGCGCAGGAGAAATATCATCGAACTCCTCACTGTAGTTTACGAGCATATCTACCATATAATCAGGATCGCAAAGGTCGTAGAGTTCTTCCAAAGCGCCCTGAATGTTTTTGGGTGTAAACATTTTTTACCTTACCTTTCCATTGATTTTTCTCTTTTTTTCTGCCATTGCTCCAAAAGCTGAATGATTTTATCCTCCATCTGCTTGTTGGTATAGGACTTCGGGAAGTATTTTCGCAACGAATCCGTTTTGAAGGTTACTCTGTCCAGCTCTCCCTTCTTGATTTCATTCATAATCTCGCACATCGCATCCAGCGTACACTCGCCCTCCTGTGCGAGCTTTTTAATTCGCTGTGCTTGCGAAAGGGAAGGAGCTGCTTGAGCATAATCCATTGCAGAAAGAAAATCCTTCTGTTCTTCACTTGCCAGATAGGAAAGCTCCACCGCAGGATTGAATTTGATCTGACCCGTATCTACCATATCCAGCAGTTCCGGAATCAGTTCGGTCAGACGGATATAACGGTGTACCTGATTTCTGCTTTCTCCTGCCTCCTGACCGACTATATCCATTGCCTGCAACTTCATCCCAACTTGGGATGAAGTTAAATCGGTGCGTTGACCTTGATGTTTAATCGCATCCAGCTTCATCTTATAAGCAAATGCTCTTTCACTCGGCAGGATACTCTCCCTCTGCAAATTCGCATCAACCATCAAAATAATGGCTGCATCATCGTCCAGGTCACGAACAATCGCAGGCATGGTTTCCTTACCCGCAAGCTCCGATGCCCGGTGCCGCCTGTGACCAGAAACGATTTCATAACCACCGTCGGGGTCAGGACGGACAATCGCAGGAGTGAGAACTCCGAAATCTCGGACGCTCTCTGCCGTTTTCATCATTTCTTCATCATCAACCACACGGAAGGGGTGTCCCTCAAAGGGGTGTAGCTCAGAAAGCGGAATTTCCTGCACACGCTCCTGCTGGGCTTCAGCTCTGGATTGATCGGTGGAGAAAATATCATCGTACCCCTTCAAGCTGATGTTTGCGCCTTTTTTCTGCATTGTTTAACACCTCCTTCGTCAGAATTTTATAGGCTTCGGCAACTTTGCCTTTGGGATCATGCTTGAAGATACTGGTTCCCTCTGCGCTGATTTCCTCTGCACGGACAGAGCGGGGAATGTCGGTCTTGTAAACCTTCAGCTTTCCGCCGTAGCTCTCCCGAATCAGATTGCTGATGTCTTTGGAGTAGTTGGTGCGGCTGTCCACCATCGTCAGAAGAATCCCTTCAATCCTCAGTTTCGGGTTGATTTGCCTCTTGACCTTGTTGATGGTTCCAAGCAGCTGTTCCAGACCCTTTGCAGGAAGGTATGCTGCCTGAACCGGTATCAGCACATTGTCGGCAGCTGCCAACGCATTGACGGTCAGCATACCCAAAGACGGCATACAGTCAAGAAGAATGTAATCATAATTCTGTTTGACTGTATCCAGGTATTGCCGGAGAATGGTTTCCCGGCTCATGGCATTGACCAGTGCTACCTCCATACCTGAGAGTTCGATGTTGGACGGCACCAAATCAACGCCCTCCGGATGATGAAGAATCCCTTCATCGGGAGTAATAGGGTTTTCCATCATAATCTTTCCCATCAGATCGGAAAGTGTCGGAGACAGATCATCCGGGCAGGGATTGCCCAAACTGACCGTCAGGGAAGCCTGGGGATCGGTGTCTACCAGAAGCACCTTTTTTCCTTCAAGAGCCAAGCCAACGCCCAGATTCTCGGTGGTGGTGGTCTTTCCAGTGCCTCCTTTCTGATTGACCACCGCAATGATGGTTGCTTTTTTCGACATTTATCGTCACTCTCCTTCCTCTCGCTTCATTTTCAATTTCTTAAATCCTCCTTCCAAATATCCGTGTGACATATCGTGCCGAACAAGAGCATCGTAGTAGGTGTCTATTGTCGTCGGCGCATTGTATATCGTAGTCAGCATATACTGACGGATATTTCTAATCTTTGTGGTGTTCTCCTTGAAGCAGTCCATAACATATCGAATGTGTTCGGCATTCAGTTTCATAAACCGACTGCGGACAATTTCTGCCGGACGCTCCTCTGCACCAATGCGAATCAACGGTCGCTTCGTGCAAACTGTTTCAACGATCAACTCCAGAATGTTATCCAGCATTTCGGAATCGTAAGGGTAATCCTTCTTCAACAAATCCATACTGAGCTGATCCGAGAAATAATCAAAGTATTCTTGATACCGGTCATTCTCGTCCATCATTCCACCATTTCCGGAAGGAAAGATAGAATCAGTATCACTAAATTCAGTATTTTTAATATCAGTATTATTACATTGTGATTTCGGAAGTTCTTGAGTTGTGATTTCCATTGTTCCAGAATTGTGATTTTCACAATTCAAGAGTTGTGAATCCACAGCAGAGATAAAGTTCTTCACATAGATCAGGTTGGGCTTTCCCAAACCCTGGCGCTTACGTTCAATCAATCCTGCTTTCTTCTCAAGTTCACTGAGCAGCTTGATAGCCTTTTGTTCAGCACAGTTCAGAGCCATCTTCGCTTCGTCGATTGTAAAAATGATATACACTCTACCGTTTTTATCTATCCAACCATTCTTGGCAGACAGGCTCATGCGGTCAAGCAAAATGCCATACAGCATCTTGGCATCGGCAGAAATATTCCAGAACCTCTCGTTCGTGAACAACACCTTCGGAACTCGATAGAATGTGAATAGATCGGATTGCTGACCGTAAAAATAATCAAAACTCACACGGCTTCACCACCTTCTTTCTGCGGAAAACTTTCTGTTGTCAGCGGAATGCTGCGGAAAGTCGTATCCGTCTTTTCGTAAGGACATCGGGCAAAATAGTAGAAGCGGTATTCCTGTTCATACACATCCATATCAACGAAGCCCCACTTCACGCATAACCTTCTTCGTACACCAACCAATGCACGGGTGATCTCGCCCATAGGGACAGCCATCACATTCCGACTTGGGTTTCGGCGGCAAAGAGATTAAGTAGTAGCAATTATTTCTACCCAGACGGCAGCCCTTTCTGCCATTCGTCCAGAAGTAGCAGTAATGACAGTCGCTCGGCTTGTCTGCGGTATAAACAGGCTTGCTCAAATAAAACACCTCCAATCTCTTGTATTTGCCCATGGTTTTGGGCATAAAAAAAGAGCGCCTATCCATCCCCAATGCGGGGCAAATAGACGCTCTATGTACATAACGATATTTAATTTTATCTGCTATAACTGCATGGTATTCAAAACATCCGCCTTTTTTGATTAGCTGGATTTTTGGCACGATTTTGGGGCTGATTAGCAGGAAGGGCATTTTCATTAGCAAGAACAGCCCGTTTTCTGCTAAAAATTAGCTGGCGATTTTGTCTTATAACAACCGTTCGATTCTGGAGGGGTTGTCAAAAATCAAATTTTGGAGTAGAATTTTATCTCATACAGTGAAAGAGCTTTTTCGTAGCTTTTTATATAAGAAAAGCCGAAAACCCTTGAAAACAAAGGCTTTCGGCGTTGTTCACTGGCGTCCATAAGAGGATTTGAACCTCCGACCCCACGCTTAGGAGATGGACCCAGTGCATATATTCCCTATCAACAGGGATAAAGAAAATGCAGTTATATCAAGGCTTTTCTCCATGTTCTCTATAAACCTTGTACAAGCAAAATCAAGCAAAAACAAAGGATTTTAGCCCCCTATTGTTTGCACTCTGTTTGCAAAGGCGCGAATTTTAGCGTTAGCCAAAAGTTCAATTCCCGTCGGGACTTAATTATATTTATGGTATCGTGGACATAGTCTACCATACATAGAGGCTCATTACAAGAGGTATTGAGCCAGTAAAAGTGCCTGTTTTATCTTTCTCAGGAAAGGTAAAGCAGGCACTTTTTTTCATATCTAAACTTAGAAAGAAATGAGGTGAAATCATGAATACACAGATTATTGCCATAGCCAACCAAAAAGGTGGTGTCGGCAAAACAACCACTTGTGCCAATCTTGGAATTGGTCTGGCGCAGTCCGGGAAGAAAGTCCTTCTGATTGACGGAGACCCACAGGGAAGCCTGACCATCAGCTTGGGCAATCCTCAGCCTGATAAGCTGCCCTTTACACTGTCAGACGCTATGGGCCGTATTTTGATGGATGAACCAATTCGTCCCGGCGAGGGTATCCTGCACCACCCTGAGGGCGTAGACCTGATGCCTGCGGACATCCAGCTATCTGGTATGGAGGTATCTCTGGTAAACGCTATGAGCCGAGAAACCATTCTGCGACAATATCTGGACACGCTGAAGGGGCAATACTCCCATATCCTTATTGATTGCCAGCCCTCCCTGGGTATGCTTACGGTCAATGCACTGGCTGCCGCTAATAGGGTTATAATCCCCGTCCAGGCAGAATATCTTCCCGCTAAAGGTTTGGAGCAGCTTTTGCAAACTATCAATAAGGTTCGCAGACAAATCAATCCCAAGCTGCAAATTGATGGGATTCTGCTGACGATGGTAGACAGCCGAACCAATTTTGCCAAAGAAATCTCCGCTCTCCTGCGCGAAACCTATGGCAGTAAGATCAAGGTGTTTACATCAGAAATTCCTCATTCTGTCAGGGCTAAAGAAATCAGTGCTGAAGGAAAAAGCATTTATGCCCATGATCCTAATGGCAAAGTGGCTGAGGGCTACAAAAATCTGACGAAGGAGGTGTTGAAACTTGAAAAGCAGCGCGAAAAAAATAGAGCT
>OFSC01002042.1_pt1 | contig 11116 bp, 9 predicted proteins | sample 1543201 | NCBI WGS metagenome assembly OFSC01 (sample SAMN04209228, study PRJEB22552) | human gut metagenome | biome: gut; material: feces | host: Homo sapiens | place: USA: Oklahoma
ATGAAAAACTGCCGAGCTTGAAGACACTGCAAGCGGAACAGCAGCGACTTCTTGACGAGCAGCAGCGACTCTATGATGAACGTGCGAAGCTCAAAAAAGAAATAAAGCAAATAGAGACAATCAAGTCTAATGTTGATACGTTTCTCGCTCCTTCTGCTGACCATGACCGTGATCATCTGCGCGGCACACAGCGCGAATAATCTCTTCAAAAGCAGGGCATCTTCTGTTGACCGGAGATGCCCTGCATCCTTGAGAGAAGGTTCGAGAAGTTGAAACTTTTTCTTTAATTTCTGCATCAACGGATTGCTTTTGAGAATGAAATCCGGTATAATATTAGAAACGATGTTGAATGCAAGCAAGCGAAAGGATGGTTGCCGTGCGCATAAGCTATAAGAAACTATGGATGCTTCTTCTGGAACGCGACATAAAGAGGGCTTCTCTACGACATGAAGTAGGGCTGTCTGCCGGAACATGGACAAAACTGAATAAGGGGGAAGAAGTGTCCCTCTCTATTTTGCTGCGCATTTGTGATTACTTGAACTGTGACATCGGAGATATATGTGAGGCTGTGCGAACGGACAAGAACTGAGTCCGGTTTTTCGTACAGCTCTTTTTGTAGAATAGTAAGTGTGAAACTATAACTTTGGAGGTTGCTGAAATGGCTGAAAATAACACAAGCAATATCGGCTTTGAAAAACAAATCTGGGACGCGGCTTGCGTCCTGCGCGGAAACATCGACGCATCCGAATATAAGTCGGTCGTTCTCGGACTGATTTTCCTGAAATACATTTCAGATCGCTTTGAGGCAAAGTACAAGGAGCTGGTTGAAGAAGGCGATGGATTTGAAGAAGACCAGGACGAATACACTGCCGAAAACATCTTCTTTGTCCCTGAGAATGCACGATGGAGCGCGATTGCTGCTGCCGCTCATACGCCGGAAATTGGCACGGTGATTGATGATGCAATGCGCAGTATTGAGAAAGAAAACAAGCGTCTCAAAGATATTCTTCCTAAGAACTTCGCCCGTCCAGAGCTGGACAAGCGGCGTCTTGGTGAAGTGGTTGATCTCTTCACCAATATTCAGATGATCGAGCATGGAAACAGCAAGGACATTCTTGGTCGCACATACGAATATTGCCTCTCCAAGTTTGCCGAGCAAGAAGGCAAACTTGCCGGTGAGTTCTATACTCCCTCTTGCGTTGTGCGTACCCTTGTTGAAGTGTTGCAGCCGTTTAATGGGCGTGTTTATGACCCGTGCTGCGGCTCTGGCGGTATGTTTGTTCAGTCCGCAAAGTTCATCGAAAATCACGGCGGCAACATCAACAAGATTTCTGTTTTTGGTCAGGACTCTAACCCGACCACATGGAAGATGGCGCAGATGAATCTTGCCATTCGCGGTATTGAAGCCGACCTCGGCAAGTTTAATGCGGACACATTCTTTAACGATTGTCACCCGCAGCTCAAGGCAGACTATATTATGGCGAATCCTCCCTTCAATCTTTCTGGCTGGGGTGCAGATAAACTCGTTGATGATGTCCGTTGGCAGTATGGTACGCCTCCTGCTGGAAATGCAAACTTCGCGTGGTTGCAGCACATGATCTGGCATCTCGCTCCGAATGGACATATCGGTATGGTGCTTGCAAATGGTTCGCTTTCTTCGCAGTCCGGCGGTGAAGGTGAAATCCGCAAGAACATTATCAATGCTGACCTTGTGGACTGTATCGTTGCAATGCCGACGCAGCTATTCTACACGACGCAGATCCCGGTATCGCTCTGGTTCCTTGCAAAGAACAAGAAGCAAAAAGGCAAAACGCTGTTCATCGACGCACGGAAACTCGGCACTATGGTTACGCGGAAGCTGCGCGAACTGACGGATGAAGACATCAAGAAAATTGCCGACACTTATAATGCCTTCGTTGATGGAACACTCGAAGATGAAAAGGGCTTCTGTGCTGTTGTCACTACACAGGACATTGCAAAGCAGGATTACATTCTCACTCCGGGACGCTATGTTGGTATTGAGGAACAGGAAGATGACGGCGAGCCGTTTGAAGAGAAAATGGGGCGTTTGACTTCTGAACTTTCTGAGCTCTTCGCAAAGTCCCATGAACTTGAGACGCAGATCAAAGAACGACTGGGGGCGATTGGATATGGGCTATGAAACGTATCGTATTGCTGACCTAATTGATGAAATTGCGATGGGTCCATTCGGATCAAATATTAAAGTCTCGTGTTTTGTGGATAGTGGCGTACCTGTCCTAAATGGTAGTAATCTTGAGGGCTTTTCTCTATCCGAAAAGACATTCCGCTATGTCACAAGGAAAAAAGCTGACTCTCTTAACAAGGCAAATGCACATCGCGGGGATATTGTAATAACACACAGAGGAACGCTTGGGCAAATAGTGTTTATTCCTCAAGATTCAAAATATGACCGGTATGTGATTTCGCAATCTCAGTTTAGGGTGCGATGCAACGACAAGGTTTTGCCCGAATACCTTGTCTATTACTTCCACACTCCAATAGGACAGCATAAACTTCTAAGCAATGCCTCACAGGTTGGCGTCCCTGCATTGGCGAGACCATCTTCGACCTTTCAACAGATTGAGGTCGTATTGCCTGAATTAAGTATTCAGAAATGTGTTGTCGAGATTATTTCCACAATCCAAAAAAAGATTGTGAACAATCAAGAGCTAAACGATAATTTAGCGGCTTAGAGCTGGATGGCAGAGACATTGATCTCTCCGGACATCAACTTTGGAAGAAGGGTATCTCTTAGTATGGACAGCCGTTTATTTTCCGCTCTATTAGAATAAATCTGCTCAAGAAGTGGTGAAGCAATGGTATTAAACCCAGCTAACTCTTCTTCCGATGGTAGAACAACAGGGTATGTCATAATCTGCTGCTTATCTCCACGGGGCATTTTCGTTCCTTTCGATCCAGCAACCATAAATGCGAAGAACTTGTCGGCATATAGAGTGCTGAATAGGTACGCCGAGTAACACGGCTGACTTGGCGTAAAGCAAAGAACATCGGTTGAGCAGCCACATTTGTCCTCACAGTAGACAATCTTCTTAAAGTAAGGACGAATGTTGGAAATCAACGTATCACCTTTATGGCAAGCGGTTGTCTGTGATGTAGTTGGTAGGCTTGTCGCCTCGGTTGAACCAGCTTTTCCCGACAGCATATTTTCCGTTGAGAAGTAGGTTCTGACGTTCAACTCAGAGACAGCTACTTTGTCTGTTGAATATGAGCAAATATCCGAGAGGACTCCCTGATTTACTGCCAAAATGTCATTGCCGAACCGCCCTTGATATATCGTTTGCAGGAGATCAGCTAAATTATCGTTTACCGTCTGAATAACTCTCACCAGTGGCGAGAGTTTTACAAAAGGGACTGCCACTGAATGTCGTTCTCTTACCTCGAAAGGAGACACGACAATGACAGAACAACTCATCACGGAGATACAGCGAAAAATGCTGCCGTATCTTAACAACGAACAACTCATGCACCTTCGGGATGCAATGGCTGAGACATTGGAAGGGGCAACGATCACCTATGATAGTGGCTCAATTCCAGCAGACGAAGCAGATGCAGTCGAAGCATTTATCACGGCAAAGCGGATCGAAGGCTGTTCGGAGAAAACCCTGAGCTACTACCGGAAGACGATTGAGGCTCTAATTGCCGGAGTTGGAAAGGCTGTGCGACAGATCACCACAGATGATTTGCGCCGCTATCTGACAAACTATCAAGTTCAGCGCAGGTCGAGCAAAGTGACCATAGACAACATCCGCCGGATACTGTCCAGCTTCTTCTCATGGCTTGAAGATGAGGATTTCATTGTGAAAAGCCCGGTACGCCGTATTCACAAAGTTAAGACTGCAAAGGTGGTCAAGGACACCTACACCGATGAAGTGTTAGAGCTGATGCGTGACAACTGCACAACAGCACGAGACTTGGCGATGATTGATCTTCTGGCTTCCTCTGGAATGCGTGTTGGTGAGCTGGTCACACTAAACCGCGAAGACATCAACTTCAATGAGCGCGAATGCGTTGTTATCGGCAAGGGTAATAAAGAACGATTGGTCTATTTCGACGCAAGGACGAAAATCCACCTTCAAAACTACCTTGAGGGGCGAACGGATGAAAACCCAGCTTTGTTTGTTTCCCTGAAAGCTCCCTTTGACCGATTGATGATTGGCGGAGTGGAGACACGCCTTCGGGAGCTGGGAAAGCGTCTGAATATCCCGAAGGTTCACCCTCACAAGTTCAGGCGTACACTGGCTACAACTGCCATAGACAAAGGAATGCCCATAGAGCAAGTCCAGCAGCTCTTAGGGCATCAGAAAATCGACACCACCATGCACTATGCAATGGTGAAGCAGCAGAATGTGAAGCTGGCACATAGAAAATACATCGGTTAGGATGGGATGAAAATGAGGATGACGCAACTTAAAACCATCGCAGACATACAGACTGGTCCGTTCGGAAGCCAACTCCACAAAGAAGACTACGTTGAAACCGGAACCCCTATTGTCACTGTTGAACATCTTGGGAACCGAGTATTCACCGAGCAAAATCTCCCCAGAGTTTCCGACAGCGATAAAGCGCGGTTGATTAAGTATACTCTTTCAACTGGCGATATTGTATTCAGCCGAGTTGGGTCTGTTGACCGCTGTTCCTATGTTGATAAATCACACGACGGATGGATGTTCTCGGGACGTTGCTTACGAGTCCGCCCAACTGAACTGGTTGATTCTATGTACCTATATTATTATTTCTGTTTAGAAGAAACCAAGCAGTTTGTTCGGAATATTGCAGTAGGCGCGACCATGCCTTCTATCAATACGAAACTTCTTGGAGAGGTCGAAATCGCCTTACCGGATCTGAACAACCAGAAACGGATAGCCGCTGTTCTCTCATCACTGGATGATAAAATTGAGAACAACCAAAAGCTAAACGATAATTTACAGCAGCAAGCAGCCGCATTGTTTTCAAGCCTCTATGATCGGTCAAACACCGAGGTTAGATTCACCGATTTGATACAGATACTCGGCGGTGGGACACCGAAAACAGGCGAAAACACTTATTGGAACGGTAATATTGCCTTCTTTACCCCAAAAGATGTTGGCATACCATACACCCTTATCACAGAAAAGACTATCTCAAAAGAAGGCCTTTCACATTGTAACAGCCGACTGTATCCTGTGAACACCGTTTTCGTCACTGCAAGAGGCACTGTTGGTAAAGTTGGTATGTCCGGAGTTCCGATGGCCATGAACCAATCCTGCTACGCGCTTGTCGGTAAAGAGACGCATCAACTTCTTGTATATTTCTACACACTCAAAGCTGTTGATAGGCTCAAGCACAAAGCAAGTGGAGCCGTATTTGATGCGATTACCACCAGAGATTTTGAATCAGAGCAAATCATGAAACTCTCTGATGATGATGCTACGGCGTTTCTCCGTGTTGCAGAACCCATGTTTCAGGAGGTACTTAACAACAACATCGAAAACTTGCGACTTTCAACACTACGGGATTCATTGCTACCTAAGCTCATGTCCGGCGAGATTGATGTCTCCGCCGTCCAACTCTAAGCCGCTAAATTATCGTTTACCTGATATGGAGGATATACCATGTTTGATAAAGTTCAGGAGAGCTTGAAAAGAAGCAAAGACGAGCGCCAGAAAAAGCGGCTTGAAAAGGAACGGCTTCGTCTTGAGAAAGCCGCAGCAGAAGCAGCTCGTGAGGAAGAGCGGCTTCAACAGGAGGCTCAAAAGATACAGACTGAAAAAGAACGCCTTCTCTCCCTTGATGACAAGGGGCTGATGGTTGAGCTAATTTTGGCAATGCGTGGCTTATACGCGCAGATCGAGGATATTCAATTTCAGCAGATAACATTAACTTCGAGAATCGAAGATATTGAGTCGGACATCTCTTCCATACGCAGTGATATTTCAGATTTGGAAAGCAGACTGGGCTCGTCCGATCAGTAAGACTCAATGAAGGAGGCGCAGACGTGATTATTTCACCACAATCTCTTGATACAAACCTAAGTCAGCTTTTAGCGGAAGTTAAGTCCGGCTCAATGCAGTTGCCGGAGTTTCAGCGCGACTGGACTTGGGATGATAGCCGAATTAGAGGCATTATCGCCAGCTTATCACAGGGTTATCCTATGGGTGCCATCATGCGGCTGCAATACGGCAATCCGGACATCCAATTCAAATACCGTACAATTACGGGCGTAAAAGGCGTTTCTGTGAAGCCGGAGCATTTGATTCTCGATGGTCAGCAGCGGCTTACTTCAATTTATCAGGCAACATCCTCTAAAGAGCCGGTCTCGACCAAAACAGAAAAAGGCAAGGCTATTAAGCGTTATTACTATCTCTCAATGGAGAAGTGCCTCGACGATGATGAGGATCGTTTTGATGCTGTCCTCTCCATCCCCGAAGACCGTAAGATTAAAGAGAACTTTGACCGGGATGTGAAGCTCGATCTCTCCACCAGAGAATATGAATACGAGAACAAGCTGTTTCCGGTCAATATCGTATTCGACAGCAACGCAGTTATGGACTGGTTCATGGGCTACATGACGCACTACGGAATGAAGCCGGAAGCAATGGACGAGTTCAAGCGTTTCCAAGCGGATGTGCTGAATACAATTTCCGGGTATAAGCTGCCTGTGATTACACTGGACAAGTCCACGCCGCGAGAGGCAGTGTGCAAGGTGTTTGAGAACGTCAATACTGGCGGTGTTCCTCTCACGGTGTTTGAGCTTGTTACCGCAACTTATGCCACAAGAGACTTTGACCTGAGAAAAGACTGGGTGCAGTGTCGAAATACAATTTGCGGTTTCGGTGACACGCTGAGAACAGACTTGTTCGATGGGATTGATGAGACTACCTTCCTGACAACGGTTTGTCTCTATACAAACTATTTGAACAAGCAGTCTGGAAAGACAAACACAATCTCCTGCAAAAAGAAAGATGTTCTGGGACTTCCTTATGAATCGTACATAGCGAACCGGGATGCAGTGCTGTCTGGGTTCAAAATCGCAAAGGAGTTTCTTCTTCGTGATCAGTGCGTTTTCCGTCAAAGAGATTTGCCCTATACAACGCAGTTGATTCCACTTGCGGCAATCTGCGCTGTTCTCGGAAAATCCAAATGCAATGAGCCAAACACAATCAAAACTCTTTCTCGGTGGTATTGGTGCGGGATTTTGGGTGAGATGTATGGCGGTGCGAACGAAACCCGCTATGCCTATGACATTGAGGACATGGTTGAAGAGGTCAATGGACGTCCGAATGCAATGCACACGATTAACAGCGCAGTCTTTTCTTCTACGCGGCTGCTAACCCTTCAAACTCGCTTGAGCGCGGCATATAAAGGTATAATGGCTCTTCTTTACAAGGAGAAGTGTCGTGACTTTATGAACAACACGACGATTGACATTGTAAACAGTATGCTTGAGTCTCCGGATATTCACCATATATTCCCCGAAGCATATTGCGAGAAAATGGGCATCAAGCGCGAACGGTATAATTCCATCATTAACAAGACCCCGATTCTTCCAGCCACCAACCGCTCGATTGGCGGAAATGCGCCGAGTGAGTATCTGGGGGCAATTCTAAAGAAGGTTGATGGACTGACCGAGAATGAGTTGCAAGCACGGGTGGAATCGCACTTTATCAACTATGCAGAATTGAAGGCAGATGACTTCAATGGCTATTTCATCGACAGAGCAAAAAGCCTTCTAAACCTAATTGAAAAAGCGATGAATAAGCCCGTCACTGACAGAGATGCAGAAAACACGCTGGATCAGTTCGGGGCGAGTCTGGCGTAAAAGGGAGTGACAAACTATGGCAGGATATTTTACAGAATCAAATTACGAGAACGCTGTCTTGCAGCTTCTCAATGAAGAACTGGGCTATAACTATATCTATGGACCGGACGTGGAGCGCGATTATCACTCGCCGCTTTATGAGGATGTTCTGCTACCTTCCTTGCAGCGGATCAACAAGAGCCTGCCTATGGACGCTCTGACGGAGGCAATCTATAAGCTCAAGAACTTTGAAACCGGAACGCTTTTGCAGAAGAACATGGTCTTTATGGACTACCTCCAAAACGGAGTCCCGGTAAAATACTATGACAAGGGTGAAGAACGCTCTACCCTTGTTTACCTTGTAGACTTCAAAAATCCTGCCAGTAACGAGTTCACAGTTGCGAATCAATGGACTTTCATTGAGAACTCCGAAAAAAGACCAGATGTGATTCTCTTTGTCAATGGTCTCCCACTCGTCATTGTGGAGTTGAAGTCTCCGTCCCGCGAAGAAACCGATGCTTCCGCAGCATACCGCCAGCTCCGGAACTATATGTATGAGATCCCCTCTATGTTCATTTATAATGCGGTATGTGTCATGAGCGACTTGACCACTTCAAAGGCTGGTACAATCACGTCCGGCGAAGACCGCTTTATGGAGTGGAAAACAACAGACGGCAGCTATGAGAATACGCAACACGCATCATTTGACACATTCTTTGTAGGACTGTTTGAGAAGACCCGCTTCCTTGACATCGTGAAAAACTTCATCTGCTTTAATGTGGATGGACAGAATACTTTCAAGATACTCGCCGGGTATCATCAGTATTTCGCAGTCAAAAAGGCGATTGAGTCTACAAAACACGCAACCGTGACGGACGGTAAGGGTGGCGTCTTCTGGCATACACAGGGCAGCGGAAAATCGTTGTCTATGGTCTTCTATGCTCATTATCTGCAAGAAGCGTTAGAAAGCCCCACTATCGTTGTCATTACCGACCGTAACGATCTGGACGACCAGCTTTACGGACAATTCGCCCGCTGCAAGGACTTCCTCCGGCAAACGCCGCAGCACGCTGAGAGCCGCAAGAATCTGAAAGAACTGCTTGCAAACAGACAGGCAAACGGCATAATCTTCACGACCATGCAGAAGTTTGAAGAAAGCAACGAAGCTCTTTCGGAGCGTCGGAACATTATCGTGATGGCTGATGAAGCGCATCGTGGGCAATATGGTCTCAATGAGAAGGTTGTGGTCAAGCAGAAGGACAACGGCGAAGTCGAGGCGAAAACCGTTATCGGCACTGCCCGCATTATAAGAGACACGCTTCCTAATGCGACCTACATTGGATTCACCGGAACACCGATCTCCACAAAAGACCGCAGTACACGAGAGGTCTTCGGTGATTACATCGACATCTATGATATGACACAGGCAGTTGAAGATGGCGCGACCAGACCCGTCTACTACGAGAGCCGTGTGATTCACCTGAAACTCGACGAGAACACCCTCCATCTGATCGATAATGAGTATGACATTATGGCTGACAACGCCGATCCGTATGTCATTGAAAAGAGCAAAAAGGAACTTGGTCAGATGGAAGCAATCCTCGGTGCCGACCAGACGATCAATTCCTTGGTAAATGACATTCTTGATCATTACGAGAATTACCGTGAGAATATCCTAACCGGCAAGGCGATGATCGTTGCTTATTCGCGTCCCATAGCAATGAAGATTTATAAGCGCATTCTTGAGCTACGCCCAGCGTGGACGGAAAAGATTGCAGTGGTCATGACGCAAGGCAATAACGATCCCGAAGAATGGCGTGAGATTATCGGCAACAAAGCTCATAAGGACGATATGGCGCGGAAATTCAAAGACAACAACTCTCCGCTGAAAATCGCCATCGTCGTGGATATGTGGCTGACCGGCTTTGATGTTCCCTCCCTTGCTACGATGTATGTCTATAAGCCGATGGCTGGACACAACCTGATGCAAGCTATCGCCCGCGTCAATCGTGTCTTCAAAGATAAAGAAGGCGGTTTGGTTGTCGATTACGTCGGTATTGCGGCTGCACTGAAACAGGCAATGAACGACTATACTGCCAGAGACAAGAAGAACTATGGTGATACAGATGTAAGCAAGGCTGCATATCCGAAGTTCCTTGAAAAGCTCTCTATTTGCAGAGATTTGTTCCACGGATTCAGTTATGAGAAATTCATGACCGGAAGCGACCTCGACAGGGCGAAGCTCATCAGCGGCGGAGTGAACTTCATACTCGGCAAGAGTGTTGCAGAGTACGAGCTTCCCGACCATGAGAAGACACAGAATGTGTTTATCAAAGAAGCCCTGCTTCTCAAGCAGGCACTTTCGCTGTGCAGCAGCTTGGTAGACGAGCAAACTCGCATGGAGGCAGCTTTCTTCGAGTCCGTAAGAACAATGACCGTGCGCTTGGTTTCAGGCGGTACCGGAAAGAAGTTTACGCTTCCGGAAGTAAATGAGCGCATTAACGAGCTTTTGAAGCACAGCATCAAGAGCGAAGGTGTTATCAACCTCTTCTCCGATGTCCAGACTGAGTTTTCGTTGTTCGATCCGAAGTTTCTTGAAGAAGTGGCAAACATGAAGGAGAAGAATCTTGCAGTCGAACTCTTGAAAAAACTGATTTCCGAACAGGTCTCTGTTTACCGTCGAACAAATATTGTCAAGTCTGAAAAGTTCTCCGAAATCATTCAGAGCGCAATGAACCGCTATTTGAACGGAATGCTGACCAACGAGGAAGTCATTCAAGAATTACTCAAGCTGGCGAAAGACATTGCCGCTGCTGCCGCCGAGGGTGAAAAACTCGGATTGACAGCGGACGAGCTTGCTTTCTATGATGCCCTCACAAAGCCGCAAGCAATCAAGGACTTTTACGAGCATGACGAGCTTATTGCTATCACGAAAGAACTGACAGATTTGCTTCGCAAAAACCAGACAATAGACTGGCAAAAGAAAGAGAGCGCAAGAGCTGGAATGCGCCGCCTGGTCAAAAGGTTGCTGAAAAAACACAAATATCCGCCAGAGGGTATGGATGATGCTGTCCAGACTGTCATGAGCCAGTGTGAGATGTGGACGGACAATGTAATGACCGCTTAACTCCCCTACGAGAAAGGAGTAGATCATGGGCAATTCAGTCATGTTGAATGGAATCGAATATGCCGGAGAACAGATTGCCTACAAAGACAGTACCTATGAGCTTGTATCGAAGGTTGCCTACCTGATCGGCGTCCCGCTCCGTATTTTTCAAAATGAACACGAGCCGCCGA
>OFSC01002052.1_pt1 | contig 11071 bp, 7 predicted proteins | sample 1543201 | NCBI WGS metagenome assembly OFSC01 (sample SAMN04209228, study PRJEB22552) | human gut metagenome | biome: gut; material: feces | host: Homo sapiens | place: USA: Oklahoma
TCCTCTGATAAAATCAACATATTCTTCTTTCTGTACTTTTATCTGCAGATTAAGAATATGCTCAAAAATATTACAGACTTTCTCATCCGAAACAGGTAATATCTTTTTCTTCTCTTTTAACCACTTTTCCTACAACTGAATTTACAATGCCTTTTTCATCAAGTTTTTTTATTATTTTTTCTGCATCTTTTTCTGAAACGCTTATTATAAAACCTCCCGATGTCTGAGGGTCAAAAAGTATTTCTTCCATAGCATAGTCGTTTATTTCAAATTTCACTTTGCCGCCTATGAAGTTTCTGTTTTTCTGTGCCGCAGCCGTTATGCAAAATTCCCTTGCATAATCATAGGCATTATTTATCATTTTTATTTTTCGGGAATTTATCTTGTATTGCTTAATTTGTAAAAGCTGTGCCGGTATTATTTGCAGTAAACGGTCGGAAGAGCAGCATAAACAGCAGCGCAGGTTACCAGATCCTGTTTCCAGGTCTTCTCGTTCGGAGCATGAGCCTGAGCCTCAGCGCCTGGTCCAAAGCCGATGCAAGGGATTCCGTTACGTCCCATGATGGATACGCCGTTGGTAGAGAAGGTCCACTTGTCAGTCAGAGGACGAGCGGTTCTCATAGCCAGAGTTTCCTCAGCACCGATACGCTCTTCACCGTACAGGTTGTGGTAAGCTTCTTCCAGAGCCTTGGTTACATCATGATCCTTCGGGATTACCCATGTTGGGAAGTAGCACTCGATTGGATATACCAGATCAGTGTAGGAAGGACGATTATATTCGTACATGGAAACCTTAACGTCATCGCCGTACTTCTTAACAGCCGGAAGGGCACGGATCTCGTCTAAGCAGCTTTCCCAGGTCTCGCCTGCAGTCATGCGGCGGTCTAAGGATACAGAGCAGGAGTCTGCAACTGCACAGCGGCTTGGGGAGGTGAAGAAGATCTCGGAAACGGTTACGGTTCCGCGGCCGAGGAAGTTAGCCTCTTCCCACTCAGGATTATACTTCTGATCCAGCATCTTTACAAGTCCTTTAACTTCCTTGTCATCTGCTGCGTCATTTTCATTTAATGCGCGGACATCCTGAAGGATATCTGCCATCTTGTAGATTGCGTTGTCACCGCGCTCAGGAGCGGAACCATGGCAGGAAACACCCTTAACATCTACACGGATCTCCATACGGCCTCTCTGTCCGCGGTAGATGCCGCCGTCGGTAGGCTCGGTGGAAACAACGAATGCAGGACGGTATTTGTCCTCATTGATGATATACTGCCAGCAAAGACCGTCGCAGTCCTCTTCCTGAACGGTACCGGTTACAAGAACGGTGTACTTGTCAGAGAGAAGTCCCAGATCCTTCATGATCTTAGCGCCGTATACTGCGGATACGATACCGCCGCACTGGTCGGAAACGCCACGGCCGCCAATCTCAGTTTCGGTCTCATAGCCTTCGTATGGATCGAAGGTCCAGTTGTCACGGTTGCCGATGCCTACGGTATCAATGTGTGCGTCAAAGCCGATAAGGGTTTCGCCTGTACCCATAAAGCCCAGTACGTTGCCCATGGGATCAATCTCTACCTTGTCAAAGCCAAGGTTTCTCATCTCTTCTGCGATGCGCTCGATGTGAGCCTTCTCATCACAGCTCTCGCCTGGGTTCTTTACGATCTCGCGTAAGAACTTGGTCATATCTTTCTGATAGTTCTGTGCAGCTTCTTTGATTTTTGCGTAATCCAGATTCATTTTATATCATCCTCCATAATTGATTTTAAAATTATTTGTCTAAGCCCTTCCATACGATGTTTTTGTAGCGGTCGGGATCGGTATCGCCCTCTGTGGAGAAGAGAAGAACCCTGGAGTTCTCATCCAGTCCGATATCCTTCTTTAACTGCTCGTATTCATCCAGTGTAGTCATAGCTGCCAGAGCGCCGAATGGAGCTGCGCCGGATTCTCCGGAGGTAACAGGCACGTCGCCCTTGATAGGAGCGCCCAGCATACGCATACCGGTTGCGGCTACCCAGTCAGGGGCAGCGATGAATACTTTGACATGGTTCTTTAAGATATCCCAGGAAATGGTATTTGGCTCGCCGCAGGCAAGACCTGCCATGATGGTCTGCATATCGCCGTCAACGATGCGGATGTCGCCGTCTCCGGCAGCAGCGCCCTTGTAGAGGCAGGCAGCAGCTTCTGCTTCCACTACTACGAAGGTTGGAGGGTTATCTGCATAAAGGTTTGCAAAGTAGCCTACGACAGCGCCTGCTAAGGAACCAACGCCGGCCTGTACGAAGATGTGGGTAGGACGCTCGCAGCCCTGAGCCTTTAACTGCTCGCCGGCCTCCATTGCCATGGTGCCGTAGCCCTGCATGATCCATGCGGGAATCTCTTCATAGCCGTCCCATGCGGTATCCTGTACGATCACGCCTCTTGGAGTCTCATCTGCTTCCTTGGCAGCCAGACGAACACAGTCATCATAGTTCATTTCCTGAATGTCTACCTGAGCGCCCTCTTTTGCGATGTTCTCAAGACGGGTCTGTGTGGTGCCCTTTGGCATATGTACGACAGCCTTCTGACCCAGACGGTTTGCAGCCCATGCAACGCCGCGTCCGTGATTTCCGTCGGTAGCTGTAAAGAAGGTAGCCTGACCAAATTCCTCTCTTAATTTTTCAGAGGTAAGAACGGAGTAGGGAAGTTCGGAAACATCCTTTCCTGTTTCCTTTGCAATGTAGCGCGCCATTGCGAAGGAGCCGCCAAGTACCTTAAATGCATTAAGGCCGAAACGGTAAGACTCATCTTTTACATAAACTTCCTTTACTCCCAGATAGGAAGCCATGTTTGGAAGTTTTGTAAGAGGAGTCTGGCTGTACTGCGGGAAGCTTTCGTGGAATGCTCTTGCTTTTTTAATCTCCTCTAATCCCATGATGGAAAGATTTTTGTCTTCTGTCTTCGGCATGTGGTTGACCGCCCACAGAATTTTCTGATCCATGATACTTTGTCCTCCTTATTTGTGTGGTTTAAGATGATTTGCGGCTGTTTACATCGATGTAGCTGTACAGGGTAAACTTGGAGATTCCAAAATACTTTGAAACCTTGTCGCCTGATTTTGTAATAAGAAAAGCGCCTGCATCGTTGAGAAATTGAATCGCTGTTACCTTTTCTTCCTTATTCATCAGAGCGGCGGGTTTGCCCACCAGTGCTACGGACTGTTCAATCAGTGTATCCAGCAGATCATTTACATTATGTACGATCTGTTCCGGCTGCTGCTTTGGACTGCTTCCCTGCTCGGTATCAATAAGAGAGCGGATGGAGCGGTCAACGGTCATAAGGCCGGTGATATCATAATTGATGGCGAAAATGTAGTCTATAGCGGTATCCTCTTCATTTCTTATGAAGAATGTGCTGGATTTTAAAATCTTTCCATTTGATGTGCGCGTCAGATAGCCTACATGATCCTTTAACAAAGCAGGGTCCTTGTGGAGCGTCTCCAGGACGATCTTTGAAGGGCCGTCGCCTTCCCTGCGGTTTGTCACATGGCCGTTGTTGATATGTACGACCGAATGTTCCAGATCGTGCCGTTTTAAGTCGTGGATCACGATCTCGCAGTCAGGTCCGAACTGCTTTGCAAGGCCGTCGGCGATCTGCTTCAGCAGATTCAGAGTATATGCCATAGCCTTACCTCCCGTCATATTCTAGATGATGTGTATATGGTTACTTTGTACAATGATACTTTGCAAAATGCAACCGCATTGTTTATGATTCCATCATAGCACAAAAAAATGTAATTGCAAGAGGTTTTTACAAAAAAATTTTGTATAACTAAAAAAAATTGTATTTTGCCCTTGCAAATGGACTTTTATAGTGTTACTATAAGGGTAACAAAACAAAAAAGGAGAGAGTACCATATGCTGATGATCGGAAATGGACGTCTTGTTACAAGAGACGCCGAACAGCCATTTTTTGAGAACGGGGCAGTAGTGATCGACGGAACCACAGTTAAGAAGGTGGGCGATCTGGAAACCCTGAAAAAAGAGTTCCCTGACGCCGAGTTTGTTGACGCAAAGGGGGGCGTCATCATGCCGGCTTTCATTAATACCCATGAGCATATCTACAGCGCCATGGCAAGAGGCCTTAGCATTAACGGATATGATCCAAAAGGATTTTTAGATATCCTGGACGGAATGTGGTGGACCATCGACCGTCATCTGACCAATGAGCAGACACGCCAGAGTGCCAGAGTTACCTATATGGACTGCATCAAAAATGGCGTGACTACCGTATTTGACCATCACGCAAGCTTTGGCGAGATCAAGGACAGCCTGTTTGCCATCGAGGACGCTGCGAAGGAGTTTGGTCTGCGTGCCTGCCTGTGCTATGAGATTTCAGACCGTGACGGCATGGACAAGGCAAGAGAGTCTGTGATGGAAAATGCCAGATGGATCCGCCATGCCCTTGCAGATGATACAGATATGATTGCCGGTATGATGGGCATGCATGCACAGTTTACCATCTCTGATGAAACGATGGATCTGGCAGCTGCCAACAAGCCTGAGGAGGTAGGCTATCACATCCATGTAGCTGAGGGAATTGAGGATCTCCATGACTGTTTAAAGAAATACGGAAAGCGCATTGTAGACCGTCTGATGGACAAAAATATTCTGGGAAGCAAAACCCTTCTGGGCCACTGCATCTATGTAAATCCTCATGAAATGGAATTAATTAAGGAAACGGATACGATGGTAGTGCACAATCCTGAGTCCAATATGGGCAATGCCTGTGGCTGTCCTCCAACCATGGAGATTGTTCACAGAGGCATCCTGACAGGACTTGGAACAGACGGCTATACTCAGGATATATTAGAGTCTTACAAGGTGGCAAATGTTCTTCACAAGCATCATCTCTGTGACGCTAACGCGGCCTGGGGCGAGGTTCCGCAGATGCTCTTCGAGGGCAATGCAAAGATTGCCAACCGCTATTTTAAAAAGCAGCTGGGCGTATTAAAGGAGGGCGCAGCCGCAGATGTGATCGTAACAGATTACATACCAAGAACCCCAATGAACGCATCCAATGTAAACAGCCATATCTTATTCGGCATGACCGGACGCAGCGTTGTGACTACGGTCTGCAACGGAAAGATCCTGATGAAGGACAGGGAGCTGCTTGGCATTGATGAAGAGAAGGTTCTCTATGAAGTAAGGAACGCAGCCGCAGATCTGGCAAAATCCATCAACGGCTGATTATAATCCATCAAAGAAAATAAAACAAGTGCCGATTACAGGGCGGCGGGAAAGCAGCACCCCGGTCTTTTATGGCCGGGCGGCTGAGCCGGACAAGAGAAGGAAAATGGATGTTTCCGGTGCTGGGACCTGGTCGTGTGAAGGAGGAAAAATATGAGCGACATTATGACACCCATTCCTTTTGGAAAACTGATGAACTGGATTCTTGAAGAGCATAAGAAGGGCTCCATTTTCGGAATTAAAAAGCCTTTTGCCGCTGATCCAAAGAAGATGAGCACCATTTTCGGAAGAGGTCTTGAAACTCCCTTCGGACCTGCAGCAGGTCCCCATACGCAGCTTACACAGAATATTGTGGCATCCTATGTGGCCGGCAGCCGCTTCTTTGAGTTAAAGACCGTGCAGAAATTAGACGGCGAGGATCTTCCCGTATCCAAACCCTGTATCAAGGCAGATGATGAGTGCTATAACTGTGAGTGGTCTACAGAACTCTATGTGCCTCAGGCATATGATGAGTATATCAAGGCGTGGTTCGCCTGCAAGGTGCTGGCAAGGGAGTACGGCCTTGGCTCTATGGACGGGTTTCAGTTTAATATGTCTGTGGGATATGACTTAGAGGGCATTAAGACAGAGAAAATCGACCGTTTTATCGAAGGCATGAAGGATGCTTCTGAGGCTCCGATTTTTGCAGAATGCCGTCAGTGGCTCTTAGACAATCTGGATCGCTTTGAAAACCTGACCAAGGAAGATGTAGAGGGAATCTCTCCAAATGTGTGCAACTGCATTACCCTTTCTACCCTTCACGGATGTCCTCCACAGGAAATCGAGCGCATTGCCAGATATCTGATCGAGGAAAAGCACGTACATACCTTTATCAAATGCAATCCTACGCTTCTTGGATATGAATATGCAAGACGCATTATGGATGAGATGGGTTATGATTATGTAGCCTTCGGTGATTTCCATTTCAAGGATGACCTTCAGTATGAGGATGCAGTTCCCATGTTAAAGAGATTGCAGGCTCTGGCAGATGAGAAGGGACTGGAATTCGGCGTAAAGATCACCAACACCTTCCCGGTAGATGTAAAGCAGAACGAGCTTCCAAGCGAAGAGATGTATATGTCCGGAAAATCTCTTTATGCCCTGTCTCTGTCCGTAGCATTAAAGCTGGCAGATGACTTTGGCGGAAAGCTTCGGATTTCCTATTCCGGCGGTGCGGATTACTTTAATATTGAAAAGATCGTGGATGCGGGTATCTGGCCTGTAACCATGGCAACCACCATGTTAAAGCCCGGAGGCTATCAGAGACTGGAGCAGATCGGAAGAATCTTTGAGGCAAAGCAAGCTCCTGTATTTGAGGGCGTGGATGCCGCAAAGGTAAGAGCTCTGGTAGAGGGTGCAAGAACCGATAAGCATCATGTAAAGGCTGTAAAGCCTCTTCCGTCCAGAAAGGTAAACAGTCCGGTTCCGCTGGTAGACTGCTTTATTGCACCCTGTCAGGAGGGCTGTCCCATCCATCAGGATATTACCCGGTATCTGCAGCTGGCAGGAGAGGGCAAGCATGAGGAAGCGCTGAAGGTTATCTTAAATAAGAATCCTCTTCCTTTTATCACAGGTACGATCTGTGCTCATAACTGTATGAGCAAATGTACCAGAAACTTCTATGAGACAGCTGTCAATATCCGCAGAACCAAGTTAGAGTGCGCCGAGGGCGGCTATGAGGCAGTGATGAAAGAGCTTAAGGCTCCGGCTGTTTCTTCTGATAAGAAGGCGGCTGTAGTAGGAGGAGGCCCTGCAGGTCTGGCAGCAGCGTTCTTCTTAGCCAAGGGCGGAATGAAGGTAACTGTATTTGAAAAGGAAGAGAAAATGGGCGGTGTTGTCCGCAACGTAATCCCGGGCTTCCGTATTCCTGACAGCGCCATTGACAATGATGTAGAGATCGTTAAGACTATGGGAGCAGAGCTGGTAACCGGAAGGGAGATCCAGTCTGTTGAAGAGCTTAAGAAGGATTACGACTATGTGGTTCTGGCTCTGGGAGCTTCTGAGCCGGGCGTACTGAAGTTAGAGGCAGGCGAGCCGGTTAATGCCCTTGAATTTTTAGCACAGTTTAAGGCAACCGACGGAAAGGTTGACCTGGGCAAAAACGTAGTAGTGATCGGCGGCGGAAATACAGCTATGGATACAGCAAGAGCTGCAAAGCGCAACGCAGGCGTTGAAAAGGTTTCTCTGGTATACAGAAGAACCAGACGCTATATGCCTGCGGATGAGGAAGAGCTGGTAATGGCAATCGAGGACGGCGTAGAGTTTGCAGAGCTTCTCTCTCCGGTCCGTCAGGAAAACGGTGTACTCATCTGTAAAAAGATGGTTCTGGGCGATATTGATGCCAGCGGCCGCAGAGGCGTTGTTGAGACAGATGAGATCGTAGAGGTTCCGGCAGATACTGTAATCGCAGCAGTAGGCGAGAAGGTTCCTTCCGGCTTCTATGAAGCAAATGGTATTGCCCTGGATTCCAGAAAGCGTCCTCAGGTAAATCAGGATACACTGGAAACCTCCCTTAAGGGCGTGTATGCAGTGGGAGACGGCCTCTTCGGACCTGCTACTGTAGTAGAAGGCATCCGGGACGGAAAGAAGGCTGCAGAGGCTATTATCGGAAGAGATCTTTCCGAGGATATCTTTAAGATGTCTGATGAAGAGGTTATCACGTACCGTAAGGGAAATCTGGCAGAAGAGGATGAAAGCAGAACAGACAGCGGAAGATGCCTTTCCTGCAACAGCTACTGTGAGAACTGTATGGAGGTCTGCCCCAACCGTGCAAATATTGCCCTTGTAGTTCCGGGCATGGAGAAGCATCAGATTATCCATGTGGACTATATGTGTAACGAGTGCGGAAACTGCCGCAGCTTCTGTCCATGGGACAGCGCTCCATATCTTGACAAGTTCACTCTCTTTGCAAATGAGGCAGATATGGCAGACAGCACTAATCAGGGCTTTGCAGTGTTAGATGCTGAAAAGGGAGCATGTAAAGTACGGCTTCAGGGAAATGAGTTTGCTTACCAGACCGGAACAGCAGACGAGAGAGTTCCTGAGGGAATTGCAAAGATCATTGAAACTGTAATCCGGGATTACAGCTATCTGATTCTGTAATTCGTGATATTTGGGAAAAAGGACAGAACTTCGATGAAAAGCTGAAAGCAGGCCCGGAGGGGAGGAGGATTTCCCTCCGGGCCTGATACACAAGGCATTTGTTAAAAAAGTAACGTTATATTCGAGAGGGTATAACGAAAAAAGGAGAAGCCATGGCAAGGGAAAAGACATTAAAGGCAGTGTATACATTTCACACTACAACAGAAGCCATGAAAATGGAGCAGTGTGCCAGGGAGCATGGGATTCCCGGCCGTCTGATCCCTGTTCCCAGGCAGATCAGCGCAGGCTGCGGGATGGCATGGGCGGCTCCGGCTGAAGCAAAAGCAAGAACAGATGAAGAAATTCGTTTGTCAGATGTAGAAGTGGAGGGAGTTTATGAGCTCTTATTGTAAAGTATGGATCAACGGACAGGAAGTGGAAGCAGATGAAGAGCGGAAACTGATGGACGTACTTAGAAATGATCTGCGTTTGAAATCAGTAAAGGATGGCTGCTCTGAGGGCGCCTGTGGTACCTGTACGGTGCTGATCGACGGAAAAGCAACCAAGTCCTGTGTACAGAAAATGGGCCGTCTGGCAGGAAAACACATTTTAACGGTAGAGGGTTTAAGCCAGAGAGAAAAGGATGTGTATGTATATGCCTTTGGAGAAACGGGAGCGGTTCAGTGCGGTTTCTGTATTCCGGGAATGGTGATCTGCGCCAAAGGGCTTCTGGATGTAAATCCCGATCCCAGCCGTGTGGAGATTGCCTATGCGATCCGCAATAACTACTGCCGGTGTACCGGATATAAAAAGATTATAGATGCGATCCAGCTGGCAGCTAAGATGCTGCGGGAGGATATCGCTCCGGCGGAGCAGGAGAAGATGATCAGGGTGGGAAGCAGGGTCCACCGGATCGATGCTGAGGGAAAGGTACTGGGAACAGGAAAATATGTAGATGATCTGGATAAGGTGGATTTTCCGGAAATGATCTACGGAAGTGCTGTACGCTCCAAATATCCCAGAGCCATTGTAAAGGCCATTCATACGGAGAAGGCAAAAGCCCTTCCCGGCGTTGTCTGCGTGCTGACAGCGGATGACGTTCCCGGAAAGAACAAGGTAGGCCACTTAAAGCAGGACTGGGATACCATGATCGCAGTGGGAGATACCACACGGTATCTGGGAGACGCAATCTGCCTCGTAGCGGCTGAGACACCGGAGATTCTGGAGCAGGCAAAGGCTCTGGTAGAGGTGGAGTATGAGAAGTTAAAACCTGTGACCTGTCCGGCAGAGGCTATGGAAGAGGGAGCTCCCCTTGTACATTCCACAGGAAATATTTTAAGCCATGAGCATCTGGTGAGGGGAAATGCAGATGAAGTGATTGCTGCATCCAAATACAAAGTAACCCGCCATTATGAGACTCCCTGGACAGAGCATGCATTTTTGGAGCCTGAATGTGCAGTTTCCATGCCATTTGACGGCGGCGTGCTGATTTATTCTACCGATCAGGGTACCTACGATACCCGTCATGAAACTTCTATCCTTTTGGGCCTTCCTCCGGAAAAGGTAATCGTAGAAAATATGCTGGTAGGCGGTGGCTTCGGCGGCAAGGAGGACGTAACGGTTCAGCATCAGGCAGCGCTGATTGCCTATATTACAAAGAGGGCCGTTAAGGTAAAGCTGACCCGTAAGGAAAGTATTCTGGTGCATCCAAAGCGTCATCCCATGAGCATTGACCTGACAACTGCCTGTGATGAAAACGGCCGTCTTACAGCTATGAAGGCTGTGGTAGTGGCTGATACGGGAGCTTACGCATCTCTTGGAGGGCCGGTGCTCCAGAGAGCCTGTACCCATGCGGCAGGACCGTATAATTATCAGGTGATCGACATTGACGGAAAGGCAGTTTACACCAACAATCCGCCTGCGGGAGCTTTCAGAGGCTTTGGCGTGACACAGACCTGTTTTGCAACGGAGATGAATATCAATCTTCTGGCAGAGATGTGCGGTATGGATCCCTGGCAGTTCCGTTACCTGAATGCAATCCGTCCGGGACAGGTGCTGCCGAATGGACAGATTGCAGATCCTTCTACCGGTCTGGCAGAGACCCTGGAGGCAGTAAAGGATATTTACAAGGCTAAGGGCAGACCGTCTGACAATCCTCTTATATTGCATATTTCTGATATTGAGGAATTAAAACCTTTGGTAAAGGAAGTACCGGAAAATGCTAAAAAGTTAATGAAGGCTTTTTGGCCTGGACCACTTACTCTTATTTTCAAGAAAGCTGATGTTGTGCCTTATGCCACATCAGGTGGACTTGAAACAGTAGCAATACGTTTTCCTGAAAATAAGGTTGCTAATTTACTTATTAAAACTGCAAAAATGCCAATAGCTGCACCTAGTGCAAATACTTCTGGCAGACCTAGCCCTACAAGAGCATCTCACGTTGAGTATGACTTAAAGGGCAAAATTGATATGATTATTGACGGTGGTAGCTGTGAATTTGGTTTAGAGTCTACTATTGTTGATGTTTCAGGTGATGTACCTTGTCTTTTAAGACCTGGTTCTATTACTTTAGGTATGCTTAGAGAGGTTTTAGGTGAGGTAACAGTTGATAAGGCTGTTGTTACTAAGCTTTCAGCCGGTGAATTGCCAAAAGCTCCCGGTATGAAGTATACTCACTATTCACCATCAGCAGATGTTGTTATTGTCAGAGGTGACGTAGATAATACAGT
>OFSC01002057.1_pt1 | contig 11043 bp, 9 predicted proteins | sample 1543201 | NCBI WGS metagenome assembly OFSC01 (sample SAMN04209228, study PRJEB22552) | human gut metagenome | biome: gut; material: feces | host: Homo sapiens | place: USA: Oklahoma
GCGTATTTTCTTCGCAAGAAATGCTTCGAAGACACCTCTTTTATACTTCTTGAGGGCATCGACAAAGGAACGCTGAAGATCAATTCGTTCGTTCAAGCATTCTAACAGAGAAGCGATTTTATCTTGTTCTTCTTTACAAGGAAGATCAAACTTTGCAGATTTTAACGCTTCGAACGAAAGAACAACTTGACTTGTTCCGACAGCAAGCACTGACAGCTTTTTTCGTGCTCGGGCTGACGAGTTGAGATATTCTGTCATAAAAGTGCTGTTCGCATTTTTGAATCGAAAGACCGGATAGAATTTACTTACAATAGCCTTGTCGCTGATTTTGTTAATGTTGAAGGTAAACCTTCCGTCATCGCTTCTATTTCTGTATGTGCAAAAGCCAAGAGGTATAATGTTATAGCCGTCTGTATCGTGCCTTTGTTGAGAGCCAAAATGATCTATTTGTCTTTGAAGTCCCTCACGAGAAGATGTAAGGACTTCAAAGTCATGTTCTCCATGAACTTTCTCTGAATATGGCTCAATAATTGTACCGAGGGAAGTACGCTGCCAGCTTGGAAATTCCGCTCCGCAATCATCTCTAAACGATAATGCTGGGCGCTTTTCGAGACCGTTACTTGAGGTTTATTTTTGCAGTCAAAATCAATGCAGTATCATAGCAAAATCCCTTGCAGTAGCAGAGGTAAATCCGCTATTGCAAGGGATTTCGGCGTTTATAGATCGTTTCTGCATACTTGAACAGAAGTATAAAAGAGGTGCAGTAGACGGGATTCTATCAAGAAAACTCAAAATTCACAAGACTACTCCTTGGAGCGAGATGAAAATATCCGAGCTATTCTCACCGATTAGTGACAAGGGACATGAAGAACTCACCGTTCTTACCATCGTACAAGGTATCGGTACTCAACCCCGTAACAGCGTGGATCGTAGAATAGCCTATGATAAGTCAACGACGAACACATATAAACGAGTATGTGAAAATGATTTTATACTTCACTTACGCTCTTTTGAAGGCGGTTTGGAAATTGCAAACAGCGAGGGAATAGTTAGTCCGGCATATACCATTCTTCGAGCGAAAAGGGAGATAGTCCCAATGTTCTACTATGCCTATTTCCGTTCCTATTGGTTTATAAGTAATAAGCTTCGAATCGCTGTTGAAGGCATAAGGGACGGAAAATCAATCAATATGGGCACTTTTTGGAATATAACGGTTCCATGTCCCTCTATTGAAGAACAACTCCACATAGCAGAACATCTGCGACGATTAGATGCAAAAATAAGTAAAGAAGAAGCATTGCTCACCAGATTGCAAGCGATTAGAGGTGGGCTTATGCAGCAACTCTTTATATAAAGAGCTGCTGTATAAAAGAGGATTTCATATCTTTTAGCCGGGTCAGCTTTTCATCCGAAAGAAAGCAGATGCTATCAAGGCTCTCCATGACTTCAACAATTTTGTTTTGCTCATCAAGAGATGGGCACCAAAACCCGACATTCAATATTCTGTTTCCTGATAAGTTAATACGGGATATGCCTTGTCCCTCTTTCATGATTTGATTGCGAACGGACTTTGAACGCATAACATAGCCCAAGTATTTTGGATTTAATTGTTTCAGCGAATTAGGACGAAGTGCCATACAGAATGAATTAAGGTACGGCTTGGAATTATGTAACCATACTGACGATAAGCCAACTTCTTCAACTGTTTCGGATGATTGTGTAAAGAGAATATCTCCATACTGAATACGATTTTGCCTTTCGTCTGATCCAATACTAACCGGCATTATTCCGTCTGCCGTGGCGAAAGCATTTTTGTAAACATTCATGTATGTGATAAATCTATCTGATCCGTGACCAAAATCGTCCTTAGTCTTTCCAGACAGTCCTCCCAAAAACTCGCCTATTTCTGATATAGTTGTCCATTTCCAATCAGCGAATGAAGTACCTCTGTTTGTGAAGCGTATTTTCTTCGCAAGAAATGCTTCGAAGACACCTCTTTTATACTTCTTGAGGCTGCCTATAAGAAGTTGCTGAGAGGTGATTCGTCGTTCAATAGTGTTTAGAAAAGCGGCGATTTTCTTTTGCTCTATTGCAGATGGAAAACGAATTGGCATGGAAAAGAAATCGGCATCTTTTATACTTACTCTGTCATGCCGTGCGCCACTATCGCCGGTCATATAGATATAACGATGCCATGCAGATGAATGGAAATACCACTCAAAAAAGTTCGTGTCTACATTTCCTTTGGCTCGAAAACAGAGATAGAGCGGCGAAACGATCCCTGCGTCTGAATAAGCATAACGACTTATAGGTCCGTATGGCGCATCGGATGACTTCCTTGGATTGTAAACAAAGTCATCATGCTCAATTATGTAGTAGCCGTTGGTATTATCGCTGTTTGCAATGTCCTTATCGAAGTAATCACGCTGAGGAATAAGTCCCATCTTTGCGGAGTTACAAATTACATTGGAAATACTCCCATCCGCATTTTTCTTTATGTTCTTTGCAAAACACGCTGATAACGGTGTTTCATTCCACGGCTCATCAAAGCCCGGGAAGCGCAGTTTCGGGCGCTTTTCGAGACCGTTACTTGAGGATACATTTGCCATGATTATTTGCCCTCCACATCAAACGGGAAATCCAATCCCAACTCATCAAAATATGGTTTCAACTCTGCGTCGATATCCTTGATTTCACTTTGGAGCTTGCGGATTTCCGCAGCTACTTCGTTCAGATCAATTTCCTCTTCCGGCTCAAAGGTGTCAACATAGCGGGGAATGTTGAGGTTAAAACCGTTCTCTTCAATTTCCTGCATCGTCGCCACATGAGCGTACTTGTCCACGTCTTCACGATGCTCATAAGTCTCTACGATTTTGTCGATGTCGCACTCACGGAGGATGTTCTGATTCTTTCCAGCTTCAAAGTCTTTGGAAGCGTCAATGAACAAGATGTTATCCGCATTGCCGTTGCGCTCCCTTTTGAGAACGAGAACACAGACAGGAATTCCGGTGCCGAAGAAAAGGTTTGCCGGAAGCCCGATAACAGCATCCAGCACATTCAGTTTTTGAATGAGGTGTTTGCGGATCACCTCTTCAGCCGCTCCACGGAATAGAACGCCGTGAGGCAGCAGCACGACAGCTCGTCCATCTTCATCCATGTGATAAACCATGTGCTGCACGAATGCAAAGTCTGCCTTACTCTTCGGGGCGAGTTTGCCATACTCATTGAAACGAGGATCTTCCATAAACCGCATGTCGGCTGACCAATGCGCTGAATAGGGTGGATTTGCTACCTGAACACGGAATTTTTTATCGCCAAAGTAGTCATGCTCCAAGGTGTCACCGTTGTAGATATTGAAATTGCGATAGGGAATACCACGCAGAATCATGTTCATTCTGGCAAGATTATAGGTAGTAGAGGTAAGCTCCTGACCATAGTAGTTGCGTACATTAGCATAGTTTTTGAGGCGTAGCAGAAGAGAACCGGAGCCGCAAGTCGGATCAGCAGCATCCTTAACATTCGACAGCCCAAGACAAGCAATCCGGCAAAGCAGTTCAGCAGGGCCCGAAGGCGTGTAGAACTCACCAGCCTTTTTACCGGCTGTGGCGGCAAATTGGCCGATCAGGTATTCATAAGCGTTTCCAAGCACATCAATCTTCGTATCTTCCACACCAAAATTGATTTCATCAAGAGATGAAATAATTTTGGACATAACTGCGCTTCTGTCCTTGACGGTATGTCCAAGCTTCGTAGAATCGAGCTGCATATCCGAGAACAGGCCATCAAAATCTTCCTGAGAATCATTGCCTATGGTGGACTCCATGAGGGAGTTGATGGCTTTCTGCAAAAACTCAATATCAAATGAACGGTTTTCCACCATCTTAACCATCTTGCGGAAAAGAAACTGAGGTTCAATCACAAATCCCAAGTCACGCAAAGCTTCCTCCACGACGGCTTCCTTGTACTCAGGATCAGCCCACGCCTCTTCATACCCAATTCCATCATCTTTCAAAAGATTTACCATGTACTTCTCAGTTTTGTCTGAAAGATAGTAGTAGAAAATCATGCCCAAGATGTAATTTTTGAACTCATAGGCTTCCATATTACCTCTGAGGGCATTGGCCATTGCCCAAAGCTTGTTGCAAAGCTCTTTTTGATGAGCTTGAATGGTGTTGTCCATTTTTCACTTTCTCCTTATTGATATTTTTCGGTATGCTTCCTGATAAATTCCACAATACGATTGACCAATGACCGTTTTTTCAAAAGCGGCATGGGTTTTGTTAGCCGGTCACGGATATTTCCGGCATCCATCGTACCGGAAAATTCATATTCCGAGATGAAGTCGGTAAGTATCTTAGCGTTGATGTCCTCCTGATGGGCAAAAGCTTCAATTTCTTTTTGCTTTTCAGCGTTCTCGAAGTCGTTGTAGGCAGCGTCAATTTCATCTGCGCTGTTAAGGCCAGCGACAACCGTGTCCAAGAACGATTGTAGAATCTCAACCTTTTTGAGCAACTGCGGGTTGTCCGTTCTGCCCAGCTCGTCCTTAATATGTTTGATGTCATAATCCTTCTGCTTTGCATCATCGAAGTGGATGTTGCGGATAAGGTTCATGATGTAGGCGACATTGATTCGGTCGCTTTCCATTAGCTCAATGCAGAAGTCCACATCATTCAGCACCGAAACAACTTCACGATCTGTTTTCTGCCTTGAATAGAGCATCAGATATTTACTCTTGTAATCCTGATACTCCTGTTCAGACATCGTGAGTGCATTTTGGTCAAAGCTAAACTCGATAAAGGTATGCAGAGATTGCAGATACTTCGTAAGCTCACGAAAAGTCACAACAAACTGCTTTTGATCTTCCTCGCTCTGCATGGTATCTACCGTAGCGGGAGTATCGGCGATTTCCTTCAGTTTAATGACCATTTCGTTGAATTTCTCGACGAAGTAATCATAGTCTGGAACAATAATGCCCGACGTGTCCTGTGCCTTTGAGAACAGTGTAAGCGCATCATCTGTCTGCTTTTTGAGATTACGGTAGCAGATGACTATACCAAACGGCTTTGTTTCCTTTTCCACACGGTTTGTACGGGAATAGGCTTGCAACAGATCGTGATACTTCAAATCTTTGTCCACATAAAGGACAGAGAGCGTTTTGCTGTCGAAGCCGGTGAGAAACATATTGACCACGAGAAGGATGTCCAGCGGCTTCGTCTTCTTACCCTTTACACGATCCGAAATGTCCTTGTGATAGGCGGCGAAAGTATCAGTCGAGAAGTTTGTACTATACATCTCATTATAATCTTTGATGATCCGCTCCAACGCATCACGGCTATGCTCGTCTTTTCCCTCCGCATCTTCATTCTGTCCATAAGAAAAGATACCGGAAATATTTAGGTCGTGTTTGATGCTCTTGAAGATGTCGTAATACTTGACCAGCGCCTCAATCGACGAAACTGCGAATATGGCAGTATACTGCCTATTCCGTGTTTTTGCCTTATGGTTCTGAATGATGTGATTGGCAATCAAGGACATTCGCTCTTCGGATAGGTAAAGTTCATTCACATCGATGGCATTTGCCAATGTGGGATCGTCCCAATCAAAATCTCCCTCCATCGTCTTTATGTACTCCACATGGAAGCCGAGGACATTGTTATCGAAAATAGCGTCTTTAATCAGGTAGTTATGGACGCACTCTCCGAACAGCATTTCTGTAGTCTGCGTGATTTTTCCTTCGACTTTTCCGTTGACCTCAAAACGAGGCGTTCCAGTAAAGCCAAAGAACTGTGCTTTCTGGAAATGCCGCACAATATCTTTGTGCATATCGCCGAACTGACTTCTATGGCATTCGTCGATGATGAAAACGACTTTTTCATCTTTATATGCATCCATAATCCTTGCATACTGAGGACGTTTCACAGCGTTCGCCATTTTCTGCATGGTGGTAACAATGAGCTGCCGGTTCTTATCTTGCATTTGTTGAACGAGAACATCGGTGCGGTCGGTTGCATCCACCGATCCGTTTTCAAACTTGTTGAATTCTTCCGTAGTCTGAGAGTCCAAGTCTTTGCGGTCAACAAGGAAGATGACTTTCTTGATATTTGGATTGGCTGCCAGAATCTGAGCCGTCTTAAAAGAGGTCAGAGTCTTACCGGCGCCGGTTGTATGCCAGACGTAAGCATTGCGGTTTGTCAGCGTTGCTTGCCGAACAAGCGCTTCAACAGCATAAACCTGATAAGGACGCATAACCATCAGCAACTTGTCCGTATCATTCAAAATCATATACCGTGTCAACATTTTGATGATATGGTCACGGGCAAGGAAAGCTATCGAAAAATCCTTCAAATTCGTAAGACGAACATTATCAAAGTCCGTCCAAAAGAATGCGAGGCTATGTAGCATCTCCCGATCCGAGTTTGCAAAATACTTTGTATCTACGCCATTAGAAATAATAAAGATTTGAATGAAGTGGTAAAGCCCATTGTAAGAATGCTTTTTATACCGCATCACCTGATTGACTGCTTCACGGATGTCAATGCCTCTACGCTTCAACTCCACTTGAATCAGTGGAAGTCCGTTGACGAGAATGGTTACATCGTAACGGTTGACATACTTCCCGACAACAGTAGTCTGGTGCGTTACCTGAAAAATGTTCTTTGTGTGATCGCTGTCAAAAAACGAAAGATAAACCTTCGATCCATCCTCACGTTCCAAGACAAACTTGTCTCTGAGTATTTTTGCACTCTGGAACACAGATTTGCCGAGCATCAGGTTGAGAATGCGTTCCCATTCTTTATCTGTGAGCGGTTTGTCCAGCTTACTCGCATTGAACGCCTCGAATTGCACCTTGAAATTCTCGACCAGTGCGTCATAGTCAGGAATTGAAATGGTATCATAACCTTGTTTGTATAACTGATCTATAAATTGCAGTTCAAGCTCTGCTTCACTTTGATATGCCATATCTTCATCTCCATTACTTGAGGATCATTTATAAATTGTCTTTAATGTGAGGGCACTTTATTTCATTTGCTCACCATATCTTCATAACTCACCAGTGTCACATTCCCCATCTCACTTGCCCGGTCGGTGCAGCCTTTAGTGAAGCCGATTTTGGCAAAGAGGTAGTAGTGGACATTTTTATAAGGGAACAGTTCACTGCGCTTTACAAGCGTTTCAAAAACGCCGAGATCAACTTTTTCATTCGTCCATTTACACTCGCCGAAAAGGGCGGTGTTTTTATCCTGTTCGGCGAGAATATCAATTTCCGCCTGACGCTTTTCCTTGGGATCGTTGCCCCACCAGCGGCCGAGGGAGGAAAACTCCACCGGGCATTCTCCGCTTAGCAACAGCTTCCAGAGATATTGCTTGCAAATCTCCTCGAACACCTTGCCCATATAATCGGACAGATACGGCTCGATGCGTTTGTATGCCAAGTCGGCAGCGCCACGGGCAATAATCGAATTATTTTCCGGCACAAAACGATACCAGAAGCGGAACATATTATCCGCAATCGAGTAAATCGCTTTCCGGGACGCTTTTTCACCGTATGGTGTTTCTTTTTCGATAATGCCAAGGGAGATCAGGTTTTTCACATAGGCGGAGCAAATGTTGGTACTTTCGCCAACCTTTCCGGAAATCTCCGACATACGGGAAGCGCCGGTGGCAATCGCCGTGATAATCGCATTGTAGAGCGCCGGTTCCCGCACCTCCTGCTTGAGCAGGTTTTCCGGCTCTTCAAACATGGCGGAGTTGGGATTCAGGAATGTGTTTTTAATATTGTCCTCAATGCTCAGCTTATCGCTCATCTGAAGCAGATACTGCGGCGTGCCGCCTACGATTCCGTACACATAGGCTTTCTCTTCATCGGTGAAATTTTTGAAATAATGGCAGGTCTCCTCAAAGTCAAAGGGGAGAATTTTCATCTGCGCCGTCCGTCTGCCGTAAAGCGGCGCTTTGTAGGCGAGGACATGGTCTTCCATATAGGACATAGACGAGCCGCAGAGGATCAGCATCAGCTTGGAGGTATCCTTATATTGATCGATCAAAAGCTGAATAGTGGAAGCGAGGCTTTTTGACGAACGGGCGACATAAGGGTATTCGTCGATTGCAAGAACAATCCGTTCCTTTTCGGAAAGTTTGAACACATACTCCAAAGCCGTCTGAAAGGACAGGAAAGAGGTTTCGGCATCCATCCCGGTATGGTAACTCATGATGCTCTTGCTGAAATTTTCGAGGTTCTGCTTGGCGTTGCTCTCAACGCCCATAAAATAGATGGCGTTTTTATCTTCAATAAAACGGCTGATTAGCGCCGTTTTGCCGACACGGCGACGGCCATATATTACTACAAATTCAAACTTGTCTGATGCGTATAACTTATTCAGCGCCGCAAGTTCACGCTCTCTGCCGATAAACATGACTGGTGTCCTCCTATCTGCTGATAGATTCTCTGAGTATAGTATATCACAAAATTAAAATTAGTCAAGTATGATTCGGCAAATCGCACTTGACTAATTTTTTTCTCACTTTTTATGTTGCTACGCAAAAATCAAGTCGGCACAAACGGTTTCTGCCACCCGATTGCGGATGTTGTTCATTTTCTGCACCCACTCCATTGGATTCTCCGCTTTCAGCTGTTCGGTTACGCCCTCACGCTCGGCGTATTCTTTGACTAGCCGAAGAAAAAGAGATTGCGCTTCTTTCTCCACATCAGCGAGGTGGAAACGGAGTTTGCCGGAAGTGAGCAGATTGTAGTACAGGATTTTGTGGTGCTGCTTCAGGTACTGTCTGCGGCGCTGCGCCCAGACACCGATGAGGCGTTCTTCTTCGGCGGGTAATGTAAGATCGGGCAGACCATAGTCGCCCTGCATGGTGTATGTGCCGCCCGTTTGTTCAAATATTGTTTTAGCCATAATGCAAAACCTCCTTTGATACCGTTATTGTACCAAAGGAGGTTTTGCTTTACGAATGTGCGATTTTTAAAATTATAGTTTCTACCCAAGCTCTCTTTTTCTATTGGAATAGTTGACTTTTCATCGTATGGTATATATAATTTGAATTGTAGGGTATGTTAATTTGAATCAGCTTGTATGCCGGATCGACGAGAAATCCCAAAGAACAACCGGGTTCAAAACGCCTACGATGAAAAAATTGTAATTCTGAGATACTATCAACATCGATTGAAATTCTCGTTACGATGCTGAGAACCCACAAGATAGGCTCCGAGAGATATTTATCTCTTTTGAGGTGAGCCCAAGTTGCTGTATCAAAGCTTTACACCATACAACATTAGGCAACGGCTTCGGCTGATGTCTTTGTTGCTATGTGTGTAAAGTTTCGACTCGGATCGTTGATGCCTGTACACACATGGTTGTGTATGGGCTTTTATTTTGATCCGGGTTGGAGGTGATACAATGAAAATATGTAAATCCAATGCGTTGCGCCTGTGGGACGCATACTATGGCAATGTTCGTTTCGCAGAGGATTTCCATGGCAACCTAATGTGCAGAGACGGATATGGAAATGCAGATTACTGCGTTATTCGTTGGGGAAGGACGGTATATTGCGGTTGGAATATCCACCATATACTGCCCATTGCTTGTGGAGGTACCAACGAAAAGCAAAATCTGATTTGTACAAATATCTATACCAATGATATGGCGGAAGATAAAATTACATATTGGATTGATGATTGCCTGTATCAGGTTCAACGCATATATGGTACACGAGAACATGAAATTGTTAAATTGAATTAGGAGGTCAAATATGGGAAAAAGTGTTTTTGACTACAATGACGGTGATTTTATCTTTTCTACATCTTCTTTGGGATTTGATTCCGACGGAAATATGATGATGCATTTAGGAGACAACATGGCGCTGGAAGTGGATTCCGGAGAACTTCACATAGTTTCTTCGTGGGAGAACGAAGAATAACGTGCTTTCATATTAAAGTATCAGCCGCCTCGAAAGGGGCGGCTGATACTTTAATATTTTTTCTCCGCACCTCCTTCGCTGTCTGCTGTGTGCAGGTCACGGATTTTCCGCCAGCTGGAAAAGCCTTGCAGGGTACGGATGTGCCACGGTGATTTGCGTGTGATGGTGCGAAAGTAGATGGAACAGAAAAACTCCACCAAATAAACCTTCGGAATGTGGTTGACATTGTTTTTTCGGAAAGCCTTGATGTGCCCCTGATTGCACCAGTTGTTGATTGAAGTTTTTCCGTAGCCGGTGATTTTGGAAACCACCTGCGTGGTCAGCACATCGGGATAGCCGGAGAGCAGCTCAGTATAATACAGCTGCAAATGCTCCTGCACGATTGGGGGAACCTGTTCCTCCATCTGGACAGTATAATCGCCTTTGTACCAGCCTGCCGGAGTGGAGTAGCTTTCAGGGAACACCTTGCGGTTTTCCAGATAGGCAATGACATCCTCCTTTTTGATTTTGTAGCAGCGTGTTTTCCTGCCCGTGTACTCGCAGGGGATTTTTCCGCTTTGGAGCAGGTACAGGGCGGTAGATTTGCTGATGTGGCAAATGCGATACAGCTGATCCTTCGTGATCACATCGGGGACATTGTCCCAGTTGATTGCGTTTTCTTTCATGACAATACACCTCATATCTTGGTAAGCTTTGCCGGTATTCGAACTGTCCGTGTATTGCCTTTTGATTTTTGTTCTTTCCGTTCTTTCCGCAGTTCTTTCCAAAAGCGGAAAAATTGCTGATTGGAACCGATGGGCGATTTCTCAGTATTTACGGGCTATTTTTTCAAAAAGCCCGGATTTCATGCGGGTTTGCGGGCGTACAAGGCTGACTGAAATTGACAGGAGAAACCATGTAAGTAACAGACGGAGGGAAAACTCGAAATCCATCGTGTGAGCAATCACCCGTGGGTTCAAATCCCACCCGCTGCGCCATCGTCGTCGCAAGCTTCATATCGCTTGTGGCGACTTTCTTTTTATCCTTTTATAGATGAATTTCAAAAGAGTTAAGTAACCCACTTGCTACGAAACAGTACACTGTACTGTTTCTCCCAAATTCACAAGTGAATTT
>OFSC01002059.1_pt1 | contig 11043 bp, 7 predicted proteins | sample 1543201 | NCBI WGS metagenome assembly OFSC01 (sample SAMN04209228, study PRJEB22552) | human gut metagenome | biome: gut; material: feces | host: Homo sapiens | place: USA: Oklahoma
TTACAGTAGCAATCAAGAGAGCAAGACATATCGCTTTAATGCCATACGTTCAGGATTAATCGAATATGATCAGAACAGGATTTCCGTTTTGGAAGTCCTGTTTTTTTACTGTTTTTCTGTCTGGCAGACGATTGAAAAAGGAGGCATTTGGGGTTAGAATAAGAAAGAGAAAGTTTTGAAATCTAAAAAAGAATTGGAGAATCAATTATGAAAAAACCAGTTTTAGTAATTATGGCAGCAGGAATGGGAAGCCGTTATGGCGGACTTAAACAGATCGATCCAGTTGATAAAGAGGGACACATCATTATGGATTTTTCCCTGTTTGATGCAAAAAGAGCCGGATTTGAGAAGGTTATTTTTATTATAAAGAAAGAAAATGAAGACAGTTTCAGAGAAGCAGTAGGAAACCGTATGGCAAAATATATGGAGGTTTCTTATGTATTTCAGGATATCAACAACATTCCGGAAGGTTTTGAAGTTCCGGAAGGCAGAGTGAAACCGTGGGGAACCGGACATGCAGTCCTCAGCTGCATTGATGAGATCGACGGGCCATTTGCTGTTATCAATGCAGATGATTATTATGGAAGACATGCGTTTGAAGCAATTTATAATTATCTGTCTGAGCATGAGGATGATGATAAGTATCGTTATGCGATGGTCGGATATCTTCTGAAGAATACAGTAACAGACAATGGTCATGTGGCAAGAGGAATCTGTACGACCAATGAAGAAGGGGAACTGGTAAATATTACCGAAAGAACCCGCATTGAGAAGCGTGACGGTAAGATTGCGTTTACTGAAAATGATGGGGAAACCTGGGAAAATTTACCAGAGGATACACTGGTTTCCATGAATATGTGGGGATTTACGAGAAGCATATTGGACGAGCTGAAAGCAGAATTTCCACAGTTCCTGAAGAAAGGACTTACTGAAAATCCGATGAAGTGTGAATATTTCCTGCCGGCAGTCGTAAGCAATCTTCTGGAGGCAGACCGCGCAACAGCAGCGGTTCTTCCGTCGGCAGACAAATGGTACGGCGTAACTTATAAAGAAGACAAACCGGTTGTCGTAGAAGCGATCCGCAATCTGAAAAAAGAAGGTCTTTATCCGGAAAATCTCTGGGAAGAGTAGGAATGTGTTAAAATTTAGTAAATAGTTCATTTGATTTACTAAAAAATACAAATAATTTAGTAAAAACACTTCCATATAGGCAGGATGTGTGCTATAGTGTGTAAAGAAAAGTAAATGATTCTAATTTCAGGAGGAAAAAATCATGGCAATTTTAGTAACAGGCGGAGCCGGATTTATCGGCAGTCACACATGTGTAGAGATGCTGAATGCAGGATATGAAGTTATTGTAGTAGATAATCTTTGCAATGCTTCTGAAGAAGCAATCAGACGTGTAGAGAAGATCACCGGTAAGAACGTTACATTTTATAAAGCAGATATCAGAGATAAAGAAGCACTGGATCAGATTTTTGACAAAGAAAGTGTAGAATGTGTCATTCATTTCGCAGGACTTAAAGCAGTCGGAGAATCTGTTGCAAAGCCACTTGAATATTATCAGAACAATATTGCAGGTACACTTACACTTTGTGATGTTATGCGTAACCATAATGTGAAGAACATCATCTTCAGTTCTTCAGCAACGGTATATGGTGATCCGGCATTTATCCCGATTACAGAAGAATGCCCGAAGGGAACCTGTACGAATCCTTATGGATGGACAAAATGGATGCTTGAGCAGATCCTGACAGACCTGCATAAGGCAGATCCGGAGTGGAATGTTGTCCTTCTTCGTTACTTCAATCCGATCGGCGCACATGAGAGCGGACTGATGGGAGAAGATCCGAAGGGTATCCCGAACAACCTGCTTCCATATATTGCACAGGTTGCAATCGGTAAGCTGGAATGCCTGGGGGTATTTGGTGATGATTATGATACACCGGACGGAACAGGTGTGAGAGACTACATCCATGTGGTTGATCTTGCAATTGGACACGTAAAGGCGCTGAAGAAGATCCAGGAAAAATCAGGCGTAAGCATTTACAATCTTGGAACCGGAGTGGGATATTCAGTACTGGATGTATTGCATGCATTTGAAAAAGCATGTGGAAAAGAGATCCCTTACCAGATCAAGCCAAGAAGAGCCGGAGATATCGCAACATGCTACTGTAATGCAGAAAAAGCAAAGAACGAGCTCGGATGGGTTGCAGAACGCGGAATCGACAAGATGTGTGAGGATTCATGGAGATGGCAGACAATGAATCCGAATGGATACGAAGCTTAATAAAAGAAAGAAAAATGTGTCAGGGTGTACGTTCCCTGGCACATTTTTTAGTTCCCTAATATCCGGAAAGGTGATATAATACAAATATCTATAGGTTTTAAGAGGGCTGAAAGATGAAAAAGGATATAAAGTTAAAGGGACAACTGAAATTGTATATGCAATGGCCGGGAATTATGATTCTTTTCCTTATCCTGATGAATATCTGGATCTTCAGGATGGATCGAAAGGCCGGGCTGCTTATGAGTGCGTTTGTGCTGGTTTATGCAGTCGTCATTGGCATTATGTATTTTTACAATAAGTCTCTGATTCTGGCAGACATGGTAGAGTTTGCAGCGCAGTACGGGATTGTCCAGAATACACTTCTGAAGGAACTTTCGATTCCATATGCGATTTTACTGGATGATGGAAAAATCATCTGGACGAACACACAGTTCCGGGAAGTCCTTGGGACGACTATCCGGAAGGATACCTATCTGAGTAAATATATTCCGGAGTTGAACCGGGGCGTATTTCCAAAGGAAGAGAATGAATCGGTAAGCCTGGAATTCAATTATCTTGACAGAGATTATCAGGCTGAGATCCAGTGCGTATCGGTCGAAGGTTTCAGTGAGACAGAGCAGCTTCTGGAGATACCGGAGGAAAAGGAATATTTTATTGCGATACATCTTCAGGATGTGACAGAGCTGAACCGGTATATCCGGGCGAATGAAGAGCAGCGGCTGGTGGCCGGACTGGTTTATATTGATAACTATGAAGAGGTCATGGAAAGTGTCGAGGAAGTAAGGCAGTCTCTTCTGGTGGCATTGATCGACCGTAAGATCAACCAGTATATTGCGGATTTTTCCGGTATTGTGAAGAAGCTTGAGAAAGACAAATATTTTGTTGTAATTAAAAAAGAAAGCTTCAATCAAATGGAAAAAGACCGTTTTTCTTTACTTGATGAGGTAAAAGGAGTCAGTATCGGCAATCAGATTCCGGTTACACTAAGTATTGGGCTTGGACTCAGTACAGATACCTATGCTGCAGGATATAATTATGCCCGTATAGCAATCGATCTTGCACTTGCAAGAGGCGGAGATCAGGTAGTTGTGAAGAATAACAAGGGAATCAGCTATTATGGCGGAAAGCGTGAGCAGACTGCTAAGAATACCCGGGTAAAAGCAAGAGTAAAAGCAGAAGCACTCCGGGAGTTTATCACCGGAAAAGAGCGTGTGATCGTAATGGGACATAAGATGGCAGATGTGGATTCATTTGGTGCGGCAATCGGTATTTACCGGGCAGCAAGTGCGATGAAAAAGAAAGTCAATATTGTCCTGAACGATATTTCTGTGACACTCAGACCGCTTTATGAAGCATTTACTGATGATCCGAAGTATCCGGATGATCTGTTTGTGACTTCCCATGAGGCGGAGGAACTGGCAGATGACAATACAATGGTAGTTGTTGTTGACACCAATAAGCCAAAGATGACAGAATGTGAACGCCTGCTTCGTCTGACGAAGACGATTGCAGTTCTGGATCACCACAGACAGAGTGATGAAGTGATTGAGAATGCGGTTCTGTCGTATATTGAGCCATATGCTTCCTCGGCGTGTGAGATGGTAGCAGAGGTTCTTCAGTATATCGGCGATGATCTGCGTTTGAATTCCATGGAAGCGAACAGTATGTATGCAGGTATTCTGGTTGATACCAACAATTTCATGTCCAGAACAGGAGTCCGGACCTTTGAGGCAGCTGCGTACTTGAGAAGATGTGGCGCAGATGTTACTTATGTAAGAAAACTCCTCCGTGATGATATGGCATCTTACCGGGCAAAAGCTGCAGTAATCAGCAGTGCTGAGGTATATCGGGATGTATTTGCGATCGCGCGAGGCGAACATCTGGGAATTGAAAGTCCCACTATTATCGGAGCACAGGCGTCAAATGAGCTTCTCAATATTGAGGAGATCAAGGCTTCTTTTGTACTGACTGAATATAATGGTAAGATTTACATCAGTGCACGTTCCATTGATGAGATCAATGTACAGATCATTATGGAGCGGCTCGGCGGAGGCGGTCATATCAACACTGCCGGTGCCCAGTTCCCATATTCCGATATGGAAAGAGCGATTGAAACTCTGAAAAAGACAATCGATATTATGATAGAAGAAGGAGATATTTAAGATGAAAGTTATTTTATTGGAAGATGTAAAATCCCTTGGGAAAAAAGGCGAGGTTGTAAACGTAAGTGACGGATATGCAAGAAACTTCATTTTCAAAAAAAACCTTGGACTGGAAGCAAATGGAAAGAATTTAAATGACTTAAAGCTTCAGAAACAGAATGAAGAAAAGGTTGCACAGGAGCATCTGGAAGCAGCGCAGGAACTTGCAAAGAAATTAGAGGCAGCAAAAGTAGAACTCAAGATCAAGACCGGGGAAGGTGGAAGAACATTCGGTTCTGTGTCTTCAAAGGAAATTGCAATTGCAGTAAAAGAACAGCTTGGATATGATCTTGATAAGAAAAAGATCCAGATCAAAGAAGCGATCCGTACACCTGGAATGCATCTTGTACCGGTCAAACTTCACCAGAAAGTGACTGCTGAATTAAAAGTGCACGTTGGGGAAGCTTAGGAGGATCTGAGACATGGATGAAGCACTCATTAAGAGAGTACCGCCACACAGCATAGAGGCAGAGCAGTCTGTTGTTGGAGCGATACTGATGGACCGGGATGCGATTACAGTAGCTGCCGAGATCATTTGTGGAGACGACTTTTATCAAAAGGCATATGGTGTAATTTTCGATTCAGTGGTAGAACTTTTTAATGAGGGAAAACCCGTTGACCTGATTACACTGCAGAACCGTCTGCGTGAAAAAGCTGTTCCGGAAGAGATCAGTAGTCTTGAATTTGTCCGGGATCTGGTAACAGCAGTTCCAACCTCGGCAAATGTAAAGTATTATGCTGAGATCGTCTCTGAAAAAGCAACGTTGAGGCGTCTGATCAAGATGAATGAAGCGATTGCGGATGAATGTTATCAGGGACAGGAGCCGCTGGAGGCGATCCTTGAAAGGACAGAGAAGCAGGTTTTTGAGCTGGTGCAGAACCGCGGAGGAAACGGTGAATACGTGCCGATCAAGCAGGTAGTATTAAATGCTCTTGAGAAAATTGAGAAAGCATCTAAGAGTAAGGGAACTGTTACAGGAATTCCGACTGGATTTATTGACCTGGATTACAAGACATCCGGTCTGCAACCCTCCGATCTGATCCTGGTCGCAGCCCGTCCTTCTATGGGTAAGACGGCGTTTGTACTGAACATTGCACAGCATGTGGCGTTTAAACAGAACCGTACAGTTGCCATATTCAGTCTGGAAATGTCAAAGGAACAGCTGGTAAACCGTCTGTTCTCGCTGGAATCCTATGTAGATGCACAGCTTTTAAGAACCGGTAATCTGAAGGATTCTGACTGGGAAAAGCTGATCGAAGGTGCCGGAACAATTGGGAGATCGAACCTGATCATTGATGATACACCGGGTATTTCGATTTCGGAAATGCGTTCCAAATGCAGAAAATATAAAATGGAACATAATCTTGAGCTGATCATCATCGACTACCTGCAGTTGATGAGCGGAAGTGTTGGTGGACGTAATGAGTCCCGTCAACAGGAAATTTCCGATATTTCCCGTTCCTTAAAAGCGTTAGCCAGAGAACTTCATGCCCCGGTCATTGCCTTATCCCAGCTGTCCCGTGCCTGCGAGACCCGTACCGACCATCGCCCTATGCTTTCTGACCTTCGAGAGTCCGGAGCCATTGAGCAGGATGCGGACGTTGTTATGTTCTTATACCGTGATGATTACTATAACAAAGATACTGAACATCCCAATGAGGCCGAAGTCATCATCGCAAAACAACGAAACGGCCCTATTGGTACTGTAAACCTGATCTGGAAGCCTGAATACACCAAGTTTGTAAATGCGGTGCGTCCTCAGGGAGGAAATCAGGAAGGATAATAGAATTTTGGCGCTTGCATCAGTTGGTGCAGGTGCCATTTATTTTTTAGTCATAATAGTGATTCTCAACGCATACATTGATAATAAACGGCGGCAAAAAGAGCCGCAGTTAATCAGAGTGATACGTGATATGAAGGAGAGAATGGCTATGGATGAAGTACATTATCTTATATCGGATGCATCCAGGAAGGTGGATGTGGAAGCCCATGTATTAAGGTACTGGGAGGAAGAACTGGAGCTTGGGATCCCCCGAAATGAAATGGGGCACAGGTATTATACGGATTTTCATATCCGGCTGTTTAAGCAGGTTAAAAATCTGAAGGAAAAAGGGTATCAGTTAAAGGCGATCAAACATGCTTTAGAACAGATGAAAAAGGACGGAAAGCTGGAAGGCGAACTGACAGATGAGATTTTAGAGCAGGACATGGATGCTGCTTTAAAAGAACTTAAGGAAGAAGAGAAAGAGGAAAATACAGCTATGGTAAGCACATCTGCAGATGGAAGTCCGCTGCCTGTAAGCGCAGAAGAGAAAATGGCCCAGTTTCAGCAGATGATGAACCTGATCATTGGACGGGCCCTTGAGGTAAACAATGAAAAACTGAGTCAGGATATCAGCTGCCTGGTAAAACAGCGGCTGGCAGGTGAATTGGAACTTCTTCTTCAGGAGTCCGGCCAGAAGGAAGAGGAACGTTTTCGTCTCCTGGATGAAACCATCCGTTCCTTCCAGAAAGCAGGACAGGAGGAAGCTGCTGCAACAAAAGTGCCATTTTTTAAAAGAAAACGCTTTGGACGGGGGGCTAAGAAGCTTTTTCACAGGGAAAAGAGAAGTTAAAGAAAATAAGAAAAATAATAAAAACAAAGAAAAAGAAGGACAAGCCAGGGAGCGCTGTTATGGAAGCTGTTTCTGGTTTGTCCTTTTTTGCGATTTTCTTAAGACTGTGAAAAATATCGAAAAATAGTAGGATATGTGCTATAATCTGATAAGCGCAAGCAGGCAGTAGAGCGCGCAAGCGCGTGGTCCTGAGTGAAACTAGTGGAAGCGAAATCTTCAGGGATTGGATTTACAGAAGCAACAAACAACAAGCGAGGATACATTTCATGAATGAAAAATATACATATTATCTGCGATATGCCTGCATATCCAGTGCGCTGGCGGCAGCGTTGGCGTTAGGAGGCTGTTCTTCAGGGGAAAGAGGAGTTGCAACTCAGAATGAGGCTGTAGCTGCAAATGCCCAGGACGGACAGGCAGCAGTTTCAGATGGAACAGATGAGACCATAGCACCTTTAGGAATGGATGGGCAGATCCTTCCTGGACTGGATGATGTAGAATTGCCGGAAGATGCACAGGCAGCGCCTCAGTATTTAAGAGAAGGTGTACGCCATGAGATCGTAAAGAAGTTACAGCAGCGATTAATGGACTTGGGCTTTATGGATAACGATGAACCTACTGACTATTTTGGTCAGGTCACTCTTACAGCAGTGAAACATTTCCAGAGACAGAATGAACTGCCTCAGGATGGTATTGTAGGTGATACCACCTGGAATGAACTGATGGCAGATGATGCCAAACATTACGCAGTATCAAAGGGAACCCAGGGGGATGATATCCAGAAGATCCAGCAGCGATTATACGAACTGGGCTATCTGGCTTCTGCAGACCAGGTAACAGGCAACTTTGACGATGCCACAGAAACCGCTGTTTTAAAACTCCAGGGCGTCAATGGCCTTGCAGAAGACGGCAAGGTAGGCCAGCAGACCTATAACCTGATGTACAGCGATGACATTAAGGCAAATATGCTTGCATATGGCGAAAAGAGCGATGTGGTATTAGCATGCCAGCAGCGTTTAAAGGATCTGGGCTATCTGACTACTACACCGGACGGTACCTACGGTCAGGACACTGTGATCGCAGTTAAGCAGTTCCAGGCAAGAAACGACCAGGTAGTAGATGGTTACTTAGGACCATCCACACGTATTGTATTAAACAGTTCTGACGCAAAGCCAAACGGCCTGATGATCGGCGAACAGGGCGATTCTGTTACCAGAGTACAGCAGCTGTTAAGCAAGTACGGCTATCTGCCGTCTTCCAATGTAACCGGCTACTATGGTGAAGCAACAGAAGACGCGGTAAAGAACTTCCAGTCACGAAACGGCCTGTCTGCAGACGGTAAAGTAGGCGTACAGACCATGGCAAAGCTGACCAGTGATAATGTTAAGAAGCCGGCGCCTACTACAGCAGCGTCAACTAAGAGTAATAAATCAAATAGCAGCAGCAATAAGAATAATAGCTCAAGTAAGGGCAACAGCGGTGGAAATACCAGCTCACCGGCTCCGAGACCAGCTTCCGGTGCAGGTGTTTCAGCTTTAATCTCTGTAGCATCTTCCAAACTGGGAAGTCCATATGTATGGGGTGCAAAGGGACCAAGCTCCTTTGACTGTTCCGGTTTTGTATACTGGTGCTTAAAGCAGGTAGGCGTAAGCCAGAGTTATATGACTTCTTCCGGCTGGAGAAGCGCAGGACGTTATACAAAGGTAAGCAATTTTAATGATATCCAGGCAGGAGATATCGTAGTAGTAAGAGGCCATGTAGGTATCGCTGCAGGCGGCGGAACAGTCATCGATGCTTCTTCCAGTAACGGTAAAGTTGTCCACAGAGGTTTAAGTTCCTGGTGGAGAAGCAACTTTGTCTGCGCTTGGCGTATCTTCTAAATTAAGTTGCCCCGCGCCTGCCGGCGCGGACGCAGGTGGTACAAATTGTAGCAAATTTGCGCCCGGCCGGGCGCAGAAGGATATATCAATAAAAGGAGGGACACTTATGCAGACGATTCTGGTATGTGATGACGATAAACAGATTGTGGAAGCCATTGACATTTATCTTACAGGAGAAGGCTTTAAAGTTATAAAAACATATGACGGTTATGAGGCTCTGGAATATCTGGAGACCCAGTCCGCAGATCTTTTGATCTTAGATGTAATGATGCCGGGACTGGATGGCATCCGCACTACTTTAAAGGTACGTGAGACCAGCAGTATCCCGATCATCATTCTTTCCGCAAAGTCAGAAGATGCAGATAAGATCTTAGGACTTAATATTGGTGCAGATGATTACATTACAAAGCCATTTAACCCGCTGGAACTGGTTGCAAGAGTTAAATCCCAGCTGCGCCGTTATACACAGCTTGGAAACATGAACCAGCAGGCGGAAGGACAGGTCTACAAGTGTGGCGGTCTTCAGATCAATGATGATAACAAAGAAGTTACAGTTGATGGAGATCCGATCAAGCTGACTCCTATTGAATACAATATCCTCCTGCTTCTGGTAAAGAACGCAGGAAAGGTATTTTCCATTGATGAGATCTACGAAAAGATCTGGAATGAGGAAGCCATTGGCGCGGATAACACAGTAGCTGTCCATATCCGCCACATCCGTGAAAAGATCGAGATCAACCCAAGAGAGCCAAAATATCTGAAGGTAGTATGGGGCGTAGGCTATAAGATCGAGAAACAGTAGGTGGCCTATGGAAAAAAGAGCGTTTGGTCTGAGAAAATGGAAGGTGCTTCTGTCAGTGTTTCATGTGATATTTCTTGTTATCACACTGGCAGGGATCAGCGCCATGTACTTAAACGGCGGATATGGAAAAGGGATCCGCTGGATCTATGATGAGACTTATGAAGACTCAGATGCCTTCTGTTCCCAGCTTGGCATAGATATCAGCAATATTTTTACCTATATCGGATATAAGGATATGTTTGAGACCAATGGTGTCCTGGATATGCACAAACCCATTGTGCGTATTATAGACGGTCCCGGTGTAGATGAGGATATGACACTGGATCAGATCGTCCGCTATGCCAAGATCCGGGGATATTATCTGGGAGAAGATTTTACAGTACAGGGATCTCCTATGGCCATGGATGATGATGACATGGAGATAACGGTAGAGTATAAATCCGCAAAAACGGACCTGGCAGATGTTGATGGCCTGGAGACCAGGATGACTAAAGAGGAAATGGCTCTTGATATCCTGGATCGTCTGGGAAAATATTATACGATCTATTATAATTTCATCAGTAATAATACAAATGTCCGGTTCCGTATCTTTTATAAAAGCGATAGTGGGGAAGAAGCGGTTTATACGAATGTCCCATCTATGTCTTTAGATGATCTGAGAGGTTTTGGAAAATATTTATTTATTCCTGGAAATACCATCCGTATGGAAAGCAATCTGGCTTTGATACCGGAAAATGCGGCTTCCCTGCTGGAAACCTGGAATCCATTTGACAATGACCAGAATTACATGGTAGTTTCTGTGGATACAAATTATCCATATGTTGATAGATATGCAAAGGAAGCAGGAGAATATAAAGGTGCCCGTTCTGCTTTTATTGTAGGAATGGGTGCTGTGATCGCCGGAATGGTCGGATTTTTCACTACGCTGGTGGCACTGGTGCTTTTATCCGGTCATGAAGATGAGCTGGGTGGTGAGATCCGCTTGTTCCCCATTGATAAAATGTATACGGAGTCCTGTGTGCTTTTGTGTGCGGCAGCAACAGCCGGTATTTTGTACTTTTGCAGAAAGCTGGGTATTCTGGTCATTGGCCTGTTTGCTTCAGAAGAACATCTGGCTTACTGGAATAAATTATTAAAATATGTGATACTTTATGGATGCAGTATTCTCTGTGGCTTCAGTCTTTTAAGGCGTTATAAGGCCAATACATTATGGGAGAAAAGCATTGCAAAAAAGGCAGTAAATGCTTCAAAAGATTA
>OFSC01002064.1_pt1 | contig 10994 bp, 9 predicted proteins | sample 1543201 | NCBI WGS metagenome assembly OFSC01 (sample SAMN04209228, study PRJEB22552) | human gut metagenome | biome: gut; material: feces | host: Homo sapiens | place: USA: Oklahoma
TAAGAATAAAACATTCTGTTTTACTAAACGCAAAAACATCCTGTTTATTGCCTTAAAAATGCTATTATTATCACTTCATAAAGCATTTTTTTCGATGCAAGCAAGAAAATCATGATACTTCTCCCTAATTTATGATACTTCGATGATACTTCTCCCTCCGTTTTTAGAGAAGTCTCATTTTGTTAATGCGCTGTGTATTAATGGTATAACCCTGAATTTCCGCGGTAGAATGATACTTTGATACTTTTTCCGAGGAAAAACTTTTTTGCGTGAGCGTATCAATCTTTCTTTTGTTTTACAATTTTCTGCTGAAAGAGTAGTTACCATAATAGCTTTCTATATTAAATAAGGTAAAAAAATAAGCGATGATTTGGTCGTATCGTAAGTCTTTTGTATCTTTGAGGGCAAAACAATTAACAGGAAAAGTCCATGCAATATCCTTTGATATCAGAATATGTGAGAGCCATACAAGATGCTAGCAATAATCTTGATGAGTTGGCTCATTTGGTACCAGTGCAAGATGATCATGGCGAGCCATATCGTAGCAGTGGTGCCTTTGCCGTCGTGTTCAAAATGAAAGATGAACAGACAGGGAAATGCTATGCCTTAAAGTGTTTTACTGAAGAGCAAAAGGGTAGAGCAGAGTCTTATCGCCAAATAGCAGATGAGTTGGAATTCGTGGATTCTCCTTACTTAACTTCCGTAAAGTACTTGGAGAAGGAAATCTTTGTAGATAGCAGTTGTGTGGAAGACGAGTTTCCTGTACTTTTGATGGATTGGATTGATGGTGAAACAATGGAAAGTTACATTGCAGAAAACTATCAAGACAATTATGCCATGGCTATGCTTTGCTATCGCTTCTGTAAAATGGCAGCGTGGCTTCGTTCTCAGCCATTTGCTCATGGTGACATCAAGCCAGACAATATCATGGTTCGTCCTGATGGAAATCTGACATTGGTAGATTATGATGGTATGTTTGTTCCTGCCATGAAGGGACAGAAGTCTCCAACAATTGGTACAAAGGACTTTTCTCATCCTTTGAGAACCGTCGATGATTTTGATGAAAACATTGACGACTTCGCTTTGGCAAGCATTGCCTTGTCGTTAAAGGCAATTTCTATGAAGCCTTCTTTGCTTGATGAATATGGTGGTGCAGATAGATTACTCTTTTCTGTTGAGGATTATCGTGATTTGAGCAATAGTAATGTGTTTGTATCCTTGAGTGAATTACTGGGGGATACGGATTTGCTATTATTGTATTCTATGTTTAATATTGCATGTGTAAAGAAAAACTTATCTTTCGTATCTTTTCGTATGTTTTATATTACTCTACCTGGTAATTGTTGGCAAGAGAAAATTCGTTTTGATGATTTTAAACAGGTTTTTATTGATGAATTTGGTGTTAAGTATGGTAGAAATGGGCTAATTTTGATACGTGCTCCGAAAGATATTTCTGGTACATACAGAATAAGAAAAGAATGCAGATTCATTAATACTAAAGCATTTAAGGGGTGCTCTAATCTAGAAAAATTGATTTTGCCTTATTCCTTAAAAACTATTGGGGTAATGGCTTTTGTTGGATGTAAAAAATTGAAAGAAATAAAATTGCCAAAGTTTGTGCAAAAAGTTGATGGAGCTTTTATGTTTTGGAATGGTAGATTAATCAATGAATCTGCTAATTTCATATACAAAGATAATGTCTTATATAATTCTAAGATGACAAAATTAATAGCCTATATGAAAGAAGAAAAGCAATATTCTAAGATTATTGCATGTCGCAGTTATAGAGCTGAAACTACAATAATGCAAGGATGGGCAGGAGCACATAGTTTTAATATTCCTTCTGGGATTGTACAAATTGCATTTGGTGCATTTGCAGGCAAGCATTCTTTGTTTTCTGTTTCTTTGCCAACTTCAGTCTGTCGCATTGAAAATGCCGCTTTTGTATGTTGTGAAAATCTCGGTTTTATCAATATTCCATCAACAGTTTCTTATATAGGAAAGTTTGCCTTTGGTAAAACTATTTTAAAGGATCAAATAAAACTAGAAATAATAAAACGTTTTGGAAAGGAGGTATTTGAATGATAGTAATTGATTCTAAACGAAAAAAGCGGGAGAATATCTTGAAGAAATATCCCGATGCAATAATTGCGGATGTAACAAGTCATGCAGAAGATGACTTGATAAAGTTGAGCCCATTTTATCCTCATGGTGGCATACCTGTGCCATTTAGCGAGGGTGTTAAAGCTACATGTGTTGGTGGTTGTGCTTTTATGTCATGTTGGTCCTTGCCATCAAGCAAAGAGGAAGAGATAATATCTCGATTCGGTGAAAGGGCTATGAAAGAGACCTTTGACTAATTTTTGTTGTGTAAATAAATTGCAAAAATGTGAATGAGGTTAAACCGTTTCTGTTAATTTACTGATTAAGACGCAGTTGTTCAATGTGATAAATATGATTGATATGTAAGTGGTCTTAAAGGAATTACCATACAATTGGTTGCTCAAACAACAAGAGTTTTATTTCGAAATATAGTTAAATGATGAGAAAAACTTTGCAAAGTTGTTCATATTTGTTTAAATTTGTAGAATCGAAAGCAGGCATTTTGCTGAACTGATAAAAAATAATATAAAATGAAGAAAGGTAATAATATAGATTTGGAATATGGGGAAAATCCTAATCCAATGAATGAAAGAAAACAAGTAGCTTTGCTATTTGGTGCTGGCTTTTCTGCTCCTGCAGGATTGCCAACTGCTAGAATCCTTAATGAAAACTTGAAGTCTAAAAGCGAAAGTTATCTAAATAATAGTAATAATATTCGTAATACAGATGTGTATTCTCAAGATAAGGATCAAAATGCGAGAAAGCTTCTCTTCGAAATAATATCTTTGTATAGCCGAGAATTTGAATGTTTTGACTATGAAGAATTTTATGATTTTCTTCATAGTAGTAGTGTTCGTGTTGGGCGATATGAGGAGGTGATTAATAAGTTTGTTACAGAGAGGATAACTCTGGGAGATTATGTATGTTGTATTACAGAGATTTATAATAAACTAATAAATTGTCAGTTAACGATACCATATAATAATTTAGACGTATACGATGGCTTGGAAGATTTCTTATCTCATGTTGCTAGGCAATATGTTATAAATGTACATATATTAAATCATGACTTGCTTTTTGAGCAGCTTATAGAGACTGCCAATTTGCAGATGAACTTTTCGGACGGATTTACAGAGATTGGATCACCTTATTATGGCATATATGAAAACAAAGAATACAATGTGAGATACCATTGTAGACTAGCAAGATTTACGAATAACTATAAAGATAAGGCAATAAGATTGTATAAGCTCCATGGCAGTTTAAATTATGTGTTACATTCAAGGGCTAAGGAGTCTATCGTATTAGAACCGGATGCTTGTCTCAAAATTCCTCTTGGGATAAACTACAAAATTATACTGGAAGAGATAGAAGGAAAAGATGAATATGGGGTTTATCCTTTTGCTGAACATCCGTATTTTTTATCTGGTACAAATACCAAATGTAAAATGTATGGTGACTCATTAATATGGAGAAGGTTGCAAGAAAATTTCAAGCAAAACCTAAGAAAGGCTAATTGTTTGATTATAATTGGCTACGGATGTAAGGATAAAGTAATAAATGAAAGTATAAAGAAAAATTTGGGTAATGTGTCTAAAAAAGTATATTTAATTGATCCAAAACCTTCAGAAAACGTTTCTGCTTTTGCTAGAGAAATAAAGGCAGAAATAATAAAAATGGGGGTTGGTGAGGTAGATTTTTCACAATTTAATTTGTAGCTTATGCAATACCCATTAATATCTGAATATGTAAGAGCTATCCAAGATGCAAGTGACAATCTTGGAGAGTTGACTCATTTGGTACCAGTGCTTGACGATCATGGTGAACCCTATCGTAGCAGTGGTGCCTTTGCTGTCGTGTTCAAAATGAAAGATGAACAGACAGGGAAATGCTATGCCTTAAAGTGCTTTACTGAAGAACAAGAAGGTAGAGCTGAGGCTTATCGCCAGATTGCAGATGAGTTGGAGTTCGTAGATTCCTCTTATATTACTTCTGTAAAGTATTTAGACAAAGAAATCTTCGTAGATAGCAGTTGTGAGGAAGACGAGTTTCCTGTCCTTCTGATGGATTGGATTGATGGTGAAACTATGGAGACTTACATTGCTGAAAACTATCAAGATAATTATGCAATGGCAATGCTTTGCTATCGCTTTTGCAAAATGGCTGCATGGCTACGTTCTCAACCATTTGCTCATGGTGATATTAAGCCAGACAATATCATGGTTCGTCCTGATGGAAATCTGACATTGGTAGATTATGATGGTATGTTTGTTCCTGCCATGAAAGGACAGAAGTCTCCTACAATTGGTACAAAGGACTTTTCTCATCCTTTGAGAACCGTCGATGATTTTGACGAAACCATTGATGACTTTGCTTTGGCAAGTATCGCTTTGTCATTGAAGGCGATTTCTCTGAAGCCTTCGTTACTTGATGAATATGGTGCAGCAGATAGATTGCTCTTTTCTGTAAATGATTATAATAAGTTATGTAAAATAAATCTATGGAATAAACTGTCTAAAATCAAAAATATGGAAATTAAAAAATTACAAACTTGTTTACGGTTGGCTGAAAATCGCCAAAATTATGATAATTTGTTAATTAGTTGTGTGAAAGAACCTACAAAAGATACTACCTTGGAGAAAGTTGATTTCCTAAAAGCAAGGGCGATATCTGCTGTATGTTCAAGTAGACAATTGCAAGAGCACTTAACTTCTAATACTCATTATGATTTGATTGATTTGACATCTCAGAAATCAGAAAACTCATACCCGATAAAAGAAATTTTAGCATTATTGGCAGTGTTGTCTTTTTTTGCTTTGTATTTCATAGACGAGGAGTTGTTTTTAAACGTGTTCCTCTTTTTTATGGCAAGTTCATCGGTTATATTTATGATTATAGGTTTTGTTATTTATGCTGGAATAATTTTATTGGGTGGTTATTTGCTTTTTGTAATAATAAAAAAGATATTGAAAAAATAAGAATGCAACTATGATACTGATTGAATCTAAGCGAAAGAAGCAGGAGAATATCTTGAAGAAATATCCCGATGCAATCATTGCAGATGTGACAAGCCATGCGGAAGATGATTTGATAAAGTTGAGTCCTTTTTATCCGCATGGTGGAATACCTGTGCCATTCAGCGAGGGTGTTACTGCTACATGTGTTGAGGCTGTGTGGCAAGGGCTAAAGGTATTTGAATCGGCTGATGTAGATATGAAAATGTTTAAGAATGAGTCGATGAAGAATATCAAGAGAACTGTTCGCAAGTTTGGTAAGCCTCTTGGACATCGCAAAGGAGTAAACGGAACTGAACTGCTCGGATATATTGAGGCTCGAAAGCAGATTTATATCCCTACTTACAAGTGGGTACTTGAACATAAGGTTCAAAGTATTATCGAAAGATTACGAGAGGCTAGCCAGACTAAGACCATCGTACTTTTGGATTATAATACAAATTGTGATGTGGATGACCCGAAGAAGCCTCTTTCGCATGCCTTTCTAATCAAGGCGTACGTAGAAGGTCTATATCCTTTTGGTGATAAAAAGTGGAAACCACAGACAATAGAACCAAAGCAACTAACGTTATTCTAACATACATATATTATTGGAGGACAAAAACAATGAACAGAAGAAGTAACTGGGAGGATTTTAAGAATATCCTCGAACAAAATCATATCACCAAGCTCTATCACTTCACAGACCGTGATAACTTGGAGAATATTATCAAGAATGGAGGGCTCTATTCTTGGAAGGATTGTGAGGAACGTGGTATCAATATTCCTAAACCGGGAGGTGGAGGACCAGGTTCTCCATCATGGTCGTTGGATAAGCGTGATAATCTGGAACATTATGTTCGTGTCAGCTTTACCATGAACCATCCAATGATGTATGTGGCAATGAATGAGGATAGAATTTCTAACCCTGTCATTCTGGAGATTGACCCAGAGGTGATTTATGATGAGGATACCAAGTATGCAGACAGGAATGCTGTGCGCAATGGTGCTCATGTGGGTGGAAGTCTGGAGGATTTCAAGAAAATTCATTTTCAGACAGTCAAGGCTCGTAATCACTTCGATTTCGATGTGGATGAGCAACCGTTCTATCAAGCAGAGATATTGGTAAAGAACACCATTCCTCTGAAGTATATCAAGAACATCGGCAACTTTGGCATTCCAATTCCAAGCCAACCACAGATGTTACAAAGCAAGAATGCATATACGGCTCGTGTTGACCGTGAACATCCTACAGCATTCATCTTCCTGGTGGACCAAAGTGTTTCTATGCGCAGAATTACCACCTTTAATGGTGAGGATATGACTTTATCTGAGGCCGTAGCCCGTATCGTAAATGCCCAAATCAACGAGTTAGTGGAGCGATGTGTGAAGAATAATGAGACTCGCCATTACTTTGATATTGCCATGATAGGTTATGGCACTGAGGCTTATAGTGCCTGGAATGGCAATCTTGAAGGACGAGACTTCGTTACTCCAGAAGAGATTCGTGATAATCCTTACCAAAAGAAAATGGTGAAGGAAGAGGTGCGTACTCGAAAGGGTATAACCATCAAAGAAGTAGAGAAGAAACAATGGATGGTAGCTCGCCATGATGGTAGTTGGACACACATGGATAAGGCTTTCAAACGTGCAGAAGGTTTGCTCGAAAACTGGATGAAAGACCATCACGACAAGGATTGTTATCCTCCTACAATTATCAATATCACAGATGGTGAGTATAATGGCACCTCACATGATGAAATGCAACAACTTGCTAATCAGTTGAAGTCGATGTTTACCAATGATGGTAATGTATTATTCTTCAATATTCACGTTGTACCTGGACATGCAGAATCTGTAGTGTTCCCTGCAACTGTAGATGAACTGAACGGAAATGGATATGGTGAGAAACTTTATAATATGTCGAGTCTCTTGCCACTAAATTATAATGAGCAGATTCGTGCCATCTTTGGTGATAAGCAAACGGACATCCGTTATCATGCCATGGGTGTGAATACCGGTATGGAGCGATTGGTCAAGATGATGAAGATTGGTACGTTGTCGAGTATGCTCGTTAATCAAAACTTATAATGTATATGAATAGAGGGGTAAGCATAGCAAAATGGAATGACCATGTAGCAAACGAAGATTCCTTCTTCTCATCTGATACCTGCATAGCGGTATCGGATGGGGCAGGAGGCTGTGGCTTGTTTGCTGATGAATGGTCGCAATATCTCATAGAGCAGTTACCAAAGAATAAACCTATCACGTCTTTTACTGAACTTGACGAATGGGTGGATAACATCTGGGAATCATTTTATAATGAGCATGAGGAAAAGGCAAAGCAAGGGGATGGCATTCTTCTGAATAAGTTCTATAACGAAGGTTCGTGCGCTACTATTGCTGCTGCATGGAAGATTCAGAAAAAGGTGGCAAAATGGATGGCTTATGGTGATAGTGTTGTTTTCCATTATAGTTTTCAAACAGGTATCTTGGAACATAGTTTTACGAAATTGGCAGATTTCAGTAATCCTCCAAGATTGGTTAGTTGTAAAGATCCCCTGGAAGAGGAAGGTTTCAGTTGTGGTGACTTTTATCTGGATGAATCTTCGGTAGTCTTTGCTGCCAGCGATGCCTTATCGCATTATATCATGATGATGTATGAATTGACAAAAATCAAGGAATATGGTGAGGAACTTGCTGAAGAATATCTAAAAGCATCTGGCAATTCACAACTTTTGAAAACAGCAGAGACCATGAAGTTTGAATTTGGGCAGGATGTGCTCCAATCTTTGTTGGATGCAACATCATCTAACAGTCGGTTTGAACTATATTTGAAAAAACTGAACTCGGAAGGAATTTTAGATTTGGATGATTTCACGCTTGTTTATTTTAAAGGCTAGCGCCCATCTTCTTCATATTCCTATTTGTTGTTATTAAGATTTGTAGAAACAGATAAAATTACAGTACACAATATGCAGTATCCATTGATATCAGAATATGTAAAGGCCATTCAAGATGCAGGTGATAATCTTGAACAGTTGGCACACCTGACTCCTGTACTGGATGATCACGGAGAGCCATATCGCAGTAGTGGTGCTTTTGCCGTGGTGTTTAAGATGCAGGACAAGCGTACCGGGAAATATTATGCCCTGAAGTGTTTTACGGAAGAACAGCAGGGGCGAGCCGAAGCCTATCGTCAGATTGCAGACGAACTGGATTTGTTAGATTCTCCATACATTACATCAGTAAAGTATATGGAGAAGGAACTCTTCGTTGACAGTCAATGCGAGGAGGATGAATTCCCTGTATTGTTGATGGATTGGGTGGATGGAGAAACGATGGAAGCTTACATTGCAGCAAATTACCGGAATCAGTCAGCCATGTCGATGCTTAGTTATCGTTTTGGCAAGATGGCTGCTTGGCTCCGTACCCAATCTTTTGCTCATGGTGATATCAAGCCAGACAATATCATAGTCCGTCCCGATGGTTCTCTTACATTGGTGGATTATGATGGGATGTTTGTGCCTTCTATGAAGGGTAGTAAATCTCCAACTATCGGAACCAAGGATTTCAGTCATCCTCTGCGTACTGTTGATGATTTTGATGAAACGATAGATGATTTTTCATTGGCAAGTATAGCCTTGTCATTGAAGGCTATATCAATGAATTCCAGTTTGTTGGCCACCTATGGTGCTTCAGACAGACTTCTCTTCTCAGAAAATGATTATCGAAATTCTGCTAGTAGCAAGGTTATATCTGCCTTGCAGAACTTGATGTGTGATAAGGATTTCTGCACTCTTTACTCTCTTTTCATGCAAGCATTGGCAAGAAAGGATCTTTCTGCATGCTCTTTTAGATTGTTTATTGGCGAAAAGCCTAATATAACTTCTTTGATGGATGAAGAATTATCGACAGAACCAACAGAAGAAGAGTTAAAAGAGGCTCTTGTTGATGAATGGGGAGCGAAATATAGCAAAGATGGAAGAAAATTGTTGAAAGTTCCAGGAGAACTAAGTGGAGCTTATTCGGTCAAAGAGGGAACTAGAATAATATGTGATAGTGGATTTTTTTGTTGTCGTTCTCTGTCAGATATTGTCATCCCTTCTAGTGTGACTAGCATTGGTGAATGGGCATTTTGGGGTTGTAGTTCTCTGTCAGATATTGTCATCCCTTCTAGTGTGACTAGCATAGGTGATGGTGCTTTTATGTGTTGTCGTTCTCTGTCTAAGATTGTCATCCCTTCTAGTGTGACTAGTATAGGTTTTAGTGCATTTTTTGATTGTAGCTCTCTGTCTGAAATTGTCATCCCTTCTAGTGTGACTAGCATTGGTAATAGGGCATTTTTTAGTTGTCGTTCTCTGTCTAAGATTGTCATCCCTTCTAGTGTAACTAGTATTGGTGATTGGGCATTTGAACGTTGTTGTTCTCTGTCTGAAATTGTCATCCCTCCTAGTGTAACTAGCATAGGTAATGGAGCATTTAATTATTGTTCCTCGTTGAAATATATATCCATTCCTAAAAGCGTAATTTGTTTAAACGGAAACCCGTTTTATAACTGGGATGGCAAGTTAGAATGTTTATCTCCTAACTTTATTTATGAGGATGATGTCTTGTTCAATAAAAGTAAAATTATTTCTTTTAGAAATAAAAATATGGAATCATATGTCATCCCTTCTAGTGTGACTAGTATAGGTGATAGTGCATTTTTGGGTTGTCGTTCTCTGTCTGAAATTGTCATCCCTTCAAGTGTGACTAGCATTGGTGTCAGTGCATTTAGTTGTTGTGGCTCTCTATCTAAGATAGTCATCCCTTCTGGTGTTACTATCATAGGTGATAGAGCATTTTCTAGATGCAAATTCCCAGACAATCTTAAACAAGAATTAATCTCCCGGTTTGGAGATAAAATATTTTAGAATTTATGATATTAATAGAATCTAAGCGTAAAAAATACGATAACATTTTAAAGAAACATCCCGATGCAATCATTGCGGATGTAACTAGCCATGCCAAAGATAGCTTAATCAAATTAAGTCCATTCTATCCACATGGTGGAATACCAGTTCCATTCAGCAATGGAGCTACAGCCACTTGTGTAGAGGCTATATGGCAAGGGTTAAAGGTGTTTGAAGGAGCAGATGTAGATGTGCAGATGTTCCAGAATGACACGATGAAGAATATCAAGCGAACTGTACGCAAGTATGGAAAGCCGTTGGGACATCGCAAGGGAGTAAATGGCAAGGAACTTCTTGGATACATAGAAGCTAGAAAGCAGATATATATTCCAACCTACCAATGGATGTTGGAGAATAAAGTGCCAACAATCATTGAACGATTGAAGGAGGCAAGTAAAACGAAAACCATTATCTTGTTGGATTATAATACCAACTGTGATGTGGATGACCCAAGCAAACCTTTGTCTCATGCCTTTTTGATCAAGGCATATGTGGACGGAATTTATCCTTATGGTGATAAACCAGATACGGAGGCAAATGTAGAGGTTAATAAGCCACAGGAATTAGAACTTTTTTTGATAGAATAATACAGAACATAAATTATGAGTAAACGAAATAATTGGGAGGATTTTAAAAAGATCCTTGAACAGCATCATATTACAACGTTATATCACTTTACTGATCGTGATAACTTAGAGAATATCTCTTAGCTTCAGTGGCAGGAAGTCAGCCAAGTCTTTCGAATAATCATTATCATACTCATGTATATGAGTCAAGAAGTAGGTTGTCCATTTTCGGAAGTCAACACCAGTCAGCTTGCAGCTTCCTATCATAGTGTACATGATGGCTGCTTCCTCAGCCGCATCATGGTTTCCACAGAACATATAGTTGTATCTGAAGGAGCATAAAAGGGAATAAGTGTTGTCGTTAAAAAAGTGGAGCT
>OFSC01002067.1_pt1 | contig 10966 bp, 6 predicted proteins | sample 1543201 | NCBI WGS metagenome assembly OFSC01 (sample SAMN04209228, study PRJEB22552) | human gut metagenome | biome: gut; material: feces | host: Homo sapiens | place: USA: Oklahoma
CCGGCCGCCTCTATATTGCCGCTCCACCCCATCGACGCCGCCGTACCTTTTGTGACAACTCCCTTTAAAATATCGGTCATCAGCACGGCGCTGCTCTCCTGGTAAACCTGAACCGATTCATAATCTTCAAAAATATCTTCGCCCTGGTTATTGATCATCTTGATAATACAGGTCGGTTCGCGGTACTGTCCCCGGTCTGACAGCGCCGCATAAGCGCCCGCCATCTCCTCGGTCGTCATACCGGTGGTAAAGCCGCCCAGGGAGGTCGCCGGATAATAGTCCGCCGCTTGCACACTCGCGAAGCGCATCTGGGTTAAATATGCCATGCCGACATCCGGTGTGATATCATCATAGATATACCATGCCACACCATTTTTACTTCGCTCGACCGCATTTCGAAGCTCCAGCCTCTCGCCGGAAAGGGACTTCACATCCACGCCCTTCTGCTTCGCCGCGTCAATATCGATATTCGGAATCCTTGTTTCCGATGTGTAACCATTTTCCAGTGCCGGTGTATACACAATCAACGGTTTGATAGAACTTCCCGGCTGTCTCGGGCTCTGGAACGCACGGTTTAATGTGTAGGTATCCGTCTCCTGACTGCGTCCACCCACAATCGCCACGACGCGGTTCGTCTTGTTGTCAATAACGGTGGACGCGCCTTGCAGCTTGTAAACGCCGTTTTCGGATGTATTGCCATCAAAGGACAGAACTCCATCTAATGCATCCTGCAGGATCGTCTGCTTGTCCGGATCCAACGAGGTATAAAGGTTATAGCCGCCCGTATAGAGCGCATCGCGCTCCTGGTTGTACACCTCGTTGTAATTGGCATTGTACTCTTTGTAAGCCTCGTCGCTGCGGAATCCATACTGGAATTCAAAACCGTCACGGCGCATCAGATAGCGAATCGCACAGTCGATCGCATACGTCGTCTCATAGTTGTGCAGCGGCACTCTCTGACGGTTGACCGTGATCTCCTCCGCCTTTGCCTCTTTGCACGCTTTCTCCGTAATAAATCCCATACTCAGCATATCTTCCAGAATCTTATCGCGGCGTGTCAGCGCATTTTCCGGATGACGGTACGGGTTGTAATACGTCGGCGAGTTCGGAATCGCACACAAATATGCCGTCTGGCTCAAGGACAGTTCATCCGCATCCTTGCCAAAATAACCTCTTGCAGCCGCCTGAAGCCCGTAGTACGTGTTCGCGAAGCTGATATCATTGATATAGAACTCCATAATCTGCTCTTTGGTGTATTTCTTCGTCAGATCTAAGGAAATCAGCATCTCCTTGATCTTCCGCTCCATCGACACCTCGCGGGTCAGAAAACGGTTTCTCGCTAACTGCTGGGTGATCGTACTCGCGCCGTGCTTTTCTGCTCCCTCAGTCAAAAAGTAATTGATTGCGACACGGAAAATACCTTTTATATCAATGCCTGGATTTTCCCAGAACGTCCGATCCTCGATCGCCACAAATGCGTTGACTGCATTCTGCGGTATCTGGTCATACGTCAAATAACTGGAATCCTCGTCTCCCGTCAGCTTCGCCAGCACATTACCGTTGGAATCATAAATATAACTTGCCTCCTGCAAACGGAACGTATCCAGCGTACTGTTTTCCACCACTCCCTCTATCTGGCTTTTATAGTCCTCATAGAGCGGAATCAGCTTATATGCGCCAAATCCGGCACCGCCAATCACCAGCAGTACCAGACACACCAGAAGCGTCTTGAACATGGTTCCAAAGATCCTTGCCATCGCATGGAACACGATCTGCCCACCGCTCCGGCTGTTATTTTTGCCCGCTTTCTTTTGCTTGCCGACATCAATTTTCCCGCTTTTCTTTGCGGTGCCCCGCCTGCCCGAAGATCGTGCGGATGAAGCTGCCGGCTTCTTTCGAACGCCGGAGGCGTCCTCTCTCGTCTGTTTCTCCCTCATCTCTTCCCTCATCTTCCTATGTATCTATGGTTGCTTCCATTCTATTTTCATGCGGCACCTTAGACTTCAAAAATGCCTGTCTGCGGACAGCAACTTTTTATACTTTTCTGACAAAATCAGCTTGGACTCCCTTTTATTATAAGTTTTTTTGTCCAAAAGAACAAGCCTGTTTTCGAAATCTGCTCAATCTCCTGCCGCGTGTTACTGTTCGCGCATACGTGCCCAGTAACGGAATTTGCCGGGGCTTCAAAAATACCTATCTGTAAACTGCATTTTCGCTGTATCAATGCCGTTTCCGAAGAAGAAATGCTAGAAGTTCATGCACTAACAGCGGCGTGGCGGATAACAGGAGAAGCGCCAGCCACTCTGCCGGGTGCAGCCGCACCGTGTGAAGGAGTTTCATCAAAAAAGGAATCTCCGTCACCGCAACCTGCATCAGAACCCCCACAAGGAATGCCGCAAGCATCAGCGGATTTTTCCCAAGACTGCGCGAAAATGCCGAGCCCGTGAGCGAGCGCATGCCGACCGCATGAAAGAGCTCCGACAGCCCCAGAACGGTAAATGCATACGTCTGTGCCCGCAAAAGCTCCTGTCTGCTGAAAAATGCCCCCAGCGTGACTGCTGCAATCAGAGACCCGTAAAATACCATGCAGAACCACCCGCCTCCGGCAAACAGCGACTCGCCCGTCCGGCGCGGCGGCTGACGCATCAAGTTCTCCCGGTCGTTTCCATCCATGCCGAGTGCCAGCGCCGGAAGCGAGTCCGTAATCAGATTGATCCAAAGGATGTGCCCGGCTCCCAGCGGCGCCGGTATTCCGATAGCAACGGCGGCAAACATGGTTAAAATCTCCCCCAGATTGGAGGAAAGCAGAAACAGTATAGATTTTCGTATATTTTCATAGATGCCGCGCCCTTCCTCAATTGCCCTCTCGATCGTCGCAAAATTATCATCCGTCAAAATCATATCCGCCGCCTGCCGCGCCACATCGGTTCCGCCTTTTCCCATCGCGATCCCGATATCGGCTGATTTAAGCGCCGGCGCATCATTTACGCCGTCCCCGGTCATCGCCGTCACGCACCCGGCGCGTTTTAAAGCCCGCACAATCCGGACTTTATGTTCCGGCGACACCCGTGCAAAGACTGATACAGAACCGATTCGTTCCTCCAGAGCTCCCTCATCCAGCGTTTCCAGCTGCGCCCCCGTCATGCATTCTTCCCGCCGTTTGGCAATCCCCAGCTGCCTGGCGATCGCAAGCGCCGTGTCTGCATGATCTCCAGTGATCATGACCGTCCGCACAGATGCCCTGCGAAATGCCTCAACTGCCCCGGCTGCTGCCTCCCTCGGCGGATCCATCATGCCTGCCAGACCCAGAAATACCAGGTTCTGCTCCAGCTGTCCCACCTGTTTCTCCCACTTTCCATCCGGCATTTTTCCTGTTTGAAGCTCCCTATACGCCCCCGCGAGTACTCGCAGGGCACGCGCGGACATACGCGTGATCTCCGCCTCAATCTCTGTCCGCCTCTCCCTGGTCAGCGGCACAATTTTGTCCTCTTCCATCTCATAACGACACCTTTTAAGAATCACATCCGGCGCCCCTTTTACACAAGAAATCCAGTTTTCTCCCTGCTCATGCACCGTCGTCATTCTCTTCCGATCCGAATCAAAGGGAATCTCCCCTTTCCGCGGATATCTCCGACGCAGATGCTCCGGAGAAACACCACAATTTTCACAAAATCCGTACAGCGCCCGCTCGGTGGCATCCCCCACCGTCTCCCCGGCATCGCTGCACAGCGCAAATACCTCCAGAAGCCGTTTTCCCACTTCTCTTTCCTTAGAGCGCGCCAATTCCTGTTCCGTATACTCCTGTCGATTTACATAACATGTCGTCACCGTCATCTCATTTTTCGTCAGCGTCCCCGTTTTATCTGAGCAGACCACGCTGACTGCCCCCAGTGTTTCCACGGACGGAAGACGGCGCACGATCGTGCCAGCCCGCGCCATTTTCGTCACTCCCAGCGCCAGCACAATCGTCACCGTCGTCGGAAGCCCCTCCGGCACGGCAGCTACCGCCAGGGAAATCGCAGTGAGCAGCATTTCCATCACGTCGCGCTTCTGCCAGACGGCGAGGGCAAATAATAAAACGCACAGCCCGATCGTAAGAATACTCAATAGTTTCCCCAGATCCGACAGCCTTTTTTGCAACGGTGTCTCCTCCTCCGGCGCCTCGCGGATCAGAGAAGCAATCCGCCCTACCTCCGTATTCATGCCGGTGGCGATGACAATTCCCTTTCCCCGCCCTGCCGTCACGTAAGAAGTCATAAATGTCTCATTTTTACGCTCTGCCACCGGAAGCGCACCGGCGGCTAAAAAATGGCTGTTTTTCTCAACCGCCCGCGATTCGCCGGTCAGCGCTGATTCTTCTGCCCGCATTTCAGCTGTCTCGGTAAGACGCAGGTCGGCTGGAACCTGCCGCCCGGCATCGAGCACGACCAGATCCCCCGGCACCAGCTCCCGCGCGGCAATCTCCCGCTCTTTTCCTTCCCGGATCACAACCGCCTCCAGCTGCGTCATCCGTTTTAAGGATTCGAGCGCTTTCTCCGCCTTCCCCTCCTGAATCACGCCCACCGTGGCATTTAATACGACAACCGCCAGAATTACCCCCGCATCGCCGTACTCGCCCAAAAGCAGGGAGATCCCGGCTGCCGCAAACAACACAAAAATCAGGGAGTCGCAAAGCTGTGCCCCGATGCGCACAATCAGACTCCGCGGTGGTGCTTCCCGCAGCTCATTTTCCCCATAATGGCGCTGCCGCACCTCCACTTCCGCTGCCGATAAGCCTGTCCGCAAATCGACCGAAAACTCCCTGCACACCTCTTCCACCGTCCGGTTCTCATACATGCGCATTTCCCCCTTTTTCTGTCCCTGTTCTGTACTTTTCACAGACTGCATTTATTCATATGCGGAAAATAGGGGGGATTAGAACTGAATGGTTGGAATAAAGAAATGGAAAGCATAGTCCTGTTTGATGCTCAAATGGCATCGGAACTCTTATTGTTTCGATGCCATTCTATAAATTCTATGATTTAATTTTATCGTTCTGTTTCGGTCACATACCTTACACCTGTGGTTCCGGCTCCTGCGTCTGCGCGGCCGGTTTGCGCTCCATCGGCATATAACCTTCTTTCTTCCGCTGTATCGGCTGTACAGGCACCGTTGCTGCCGTATCCCGGAACGCCGGGAGGCTGCCTGTCTCCATGTAAGCGCGGAACGGAAGTTCGCCCTGCGCCGGATCTCTCACGACCTCATTTTTCTCCACTTCTGGTCGTTCTCCTCTGCGCGGTGGACGGCGCTCAAACCGCTCCCGTCTTCCAGAAGCCGGGCGGTCTTCCCGTTTCTCATTTTCCGGCACCGCGCGGTTTCCGCTACGTCTGTCCGCTGCTCTCTCGGCTCCCGAAACACGCGCTGCCCTCTCTCTCTCTGAGCAAGCTCTTTCTCTGCCCTGCGTGCGCTCAGTATTCCCCTCAGCAGCACGATCCGCTGTACGGTTCCGATAGCTTCTCTCCGATCGTTCCGGTCTGTCACTGCCAGACGGACGTTCTTGTGCGCTGCGCTCCTGTTCCGGCTTTTCGGCTTTTTCCGGTGTTTCCAGACGTGTTCCCCTATTCGGACCACTTACGCCTCTTGGCGCCTGTGTCCGCTCCGAAAGAGGTCGAACCTGCATCTTATTTTTCTTTTCCTTCTCCCGGAAGCTTTTAAGTACGATCGCCGCCGAATACTGGTACGCATAGATACAGCTTTTCATCAGTTCCTGCTCTTCCTCCGTCTTGCAGGAACTCAAGAGCATCTCTTCCTCTTCTTTTTCCAGATATGCCTCTCCGTTCGTATCGCGTTCCTTTACCGGCTTGTAGATCCGGTATTTCTTGTAATACGGTGGACATGGAAACTGCTTATTCTTAACCGGTTCCGGTACAATCCGCAGTTTGTAGGTATCGGACATGCGCGCCAGAACATTATGTATTTTCTCACAATTCTCTCTCGTATTTGTCTCCCGCGCCGGGATACAAAGTAAATAATCCATCTATTTTCCCTCACATCTATCAAACGATCCTTTTCAAAATCGTTTTCTTCTCAAATTTTCTACATTTACGCCAATCTTTATTGTATCATGTCAGAGAAAAACGGGCAAGTGAAAAAGAATGTGCCTCACGACAATTTCCTGTTACACAAAAAAAGGCTGCCACACGAATGCCAAACGAACGATTTCCGTCCGGGGCCTTCTGTTTGTGACAGCCTGTCTTCCTTTATCTAACGCAGCCATATTTACCTGCGTGTTACTGTTCATGCATACGTGTCCAGTAACACCTGCGTTCCTCAGTCTCTTACACCATCCAGTCTTTCAGCACGCCGTGATCGCGCAGCAGCTTTCCAACCACCGTCTTGTCAATCTTCCGGAGAATCGGCTTTTTGAGTGCTTCAAGCGGCATCGGCAGCTTCATTTCCAGGGGCGATCTGCCGTCCATCAGCTTGACCGTGCTGTCCAGAAGCTCGCGGATATCGTAGACACTTCCCCATACCTCCGGTACGCCGCGGTCTACGCCGCACAAGCCGTACACCGCTTCCATCGCGGTGCGGACGGAATACTCGGTCGTGAAAATAGTATCACGCGGGGTCTCCGCAAACTGCCCCAGAAATGCCGCATTGACACATCCATCCGGGATAACGTCCGGGCGGTCTCCGGCACGCCGCGGCATAAAGAATGCTGTAATATACGGCATCATCGTCGGCGTACAGTTCGCATGGTTCTCAGCCAGTTCCTCGATCTGATCCTCCGGGATTCCGAGATGGTACAGCCATTCTTCGGTGATCTCCTTGCCCGTGCAGGCGCGCATCGGCTTCTTCACATAATCGCCCGGTACATCCGTAAATAAACTGTATACCCAGACGCAGATCTCGTCCTTATCCTGCGCTTTGAACTGTCCCTGACGGTTGATCGTCCAGCTGAGCAGCCAGCTTGAATCACGGCAGCTCACGATACCGCCTGTTACGACGCGTCCACTTCTCGGATCCCTGCGGCAAATCTTGCGGATCTGGGAAATGATTGTCTCATCCGAAGTCGTGACCGTCGCAGACTCCCAGTTCGTCTTCTGGATATCCGAGCAGAATTTCTCCGGATGTCCAAATGCCGGATCCTGCGCAGCAATCTGACGCCACAGACTCCAGCAGCCGCTGGTACGCACTTCCGCACCTTCTACCGGTGCCTGATTCTGGTCGCCGTAGATCGTTCCCTCAGTACAGCTTCCGTTCGTAATAAAGACAAAATCATCCTCAGTCAACGCGATTTCCTTCTTCTCGCCGCCCTTCACGTACTCGATCGCCTTCGCAACCTTTTTCTCACCCTGGATGTCAAACCGCACATTCGTAACCTCAGTGCCAAACTGGATCTGGACGCCTGCCGCCTCCAGATATTTCTGCATCGGCAGAATCAACGACTCATACTGGTTGTAACGCGTAAATTTGAGTGCCGAGAAATCCGGAAGTCCGCCGATGTGGTGGATAAAACGCTGAAAATAGCGTTTCATCTCTAATGCACTGTGCCAATTTTCAAACGCAAACATTGTTCTCCAGTACAGCCAGAAATCCGAATCAAACACCTCATTATCAAACACATCCTCAATGGATTTGTCATACAGATCCTCATCCTTCGTGAAGAACAGCTTCATGATCTCCATGCTGCCTTTCTGGCTCAAGCGGAATTTGCCGTCCGTGTGTGCGTCCTCGCCTCGGTTGACCGTCGCACGACAGAGCGAGTAGTTCGGATCGTGTTTATTCAGCCAGTAATATTCATCGAGAACTGATGCCCCCGGCACCTCCAGGGACGGGATGCTGCGGAACAGATCCCACAGGCACTCAAAATGATCCTCCATCTCGCGGCCGCCGCGCATCACATATCCACGGGTCGGATCCTGAATACCGTCACATGCACCACCTGCTACCTCCATCGCCTCCAGAATATGGATATTTTCTCCCGGCATCTGTGCGTCTCTCACTAGAAAACACGCCGCCGCCAGAGAAGCCAATCCACTTCCGACGATATAAGCCGATTTGCCCTCGATTCCCGCCGGTTTCTCCGGACGTGCAAATGCCTCATAATTTCCCTTTGAATAATAAATTCCCTTGCTGTTTTTCTCCTGGCTGCCGCGTTCCGTATTCCGGTAATCCGAAGCCGACTTAACCACTTTTCCTGCCTTTTTCCGCTTCGACGCCGCTGCCGCCAGCCCCGCTCCAACTGCCAGTGCCGATACCGCACCCGCTTTCCATGCTTTCTTATTCATGTCCTGATCGCCCCTGCCTTTCTTCAACTTTCAAACCACTTCTTTTTTACATTACCCCGATATCTAGTTTTTAATACTATCTAATAATGATTTGATAGTAAAACTTTTTTGAAGAAAAGTCAAGGGCATCATCTTCTGGCACTTCCCGCTTGCCTTTGGTCATTCCATTTTCTTACTACCTTTTGTACTGACTTTTCATGAGCTTTGGCTTTATACTTCTTGGCTTTGAATTGATTGTAAAAAAGCTTTCATTTATTATTTTTTTGCCTTGCAAAAATAAAAAGCACGATTAATAAAATAACCGGGAACAATAGCCCAACTCCCATACCTGCACGAATATTGTCTCCTGCACTTTGTGTAACACGTCCAACAATCCCCGGACCTATGCTTCCACCCAGGTCCCCCGCCATAGCAAGCAAAGCAAACATAGCCGTTCCACCTGCCGGAAATCTTTCTGATGAAATACTGATTGTGCCGGGCCACATAATCCCAACAGAAAAGCCACAGATAATACATCCAATCAAACCTGATATCGGATTCAACGATACAGAAGCAAGCAGGTAGCATATCACACATAAAATTCCAGATCCGATCATAAATTTCATCAGATCCATTTTATCACCATATTTTCCGAAAATTATACGACTGATCCCCATTGTAACAGCAAACATGCAGGGACCGGCCAGGTCACCAACTGTCTTTGACAGCCCCAGAGCAGCTTCCGCATAAGCAGATGCCCATTGTGCCATAGCCAGTTCTGATGCACCGGAGCAAATCATCAAGCATATGGAAAGCCAGAAAAGAGGTTTTCGAAACAGTTCTTTTATTCCCATTCCTTCCCCCTCATCTACCAAATGCTCGATCGGACAGGTTGCAAAATTATAGATATTTATGGCCGGAACAAGCGCCCATAAGACAGCCAGCCATTTCCAGCTGTCCATGCCAAACACCGCAAAAAACAGTGTAGAGATCACAATCGTTCCCACTGCTCCCCAACAATAAAAAGAGTGAAGCAGACTCATCGTTGCCTCTTTGTTATCAAATGGACACGCCTCCACGATCGGGCTGCAAAGCACTTCAATCAGACCACTTCCGACTGCATATACAATCACACTCAGGATAATTCCAACAAGCGGTTCCGGCAAAAGCTCTGGCAAAAAAGCCAGACCAACCAATCCTGCTGCGGAACATACCTCAGAAGTAACAATACAGATGCGATACCCTATTTTGTCCACAAACTTTGCACAAAACAGGTCTACCAACAACTGTGTAAGGAAAAAGCAGGTAGAAATCAATGCGATTTTTCCAAGTGCAATCTGATAATCATTATGAAATTTCAAAAATAACAATGGGGCAAAATTAGCTGCAATTGCCTGTGTAATAAATCCCATATAACAGGCTATTTTTGTTTTCCGGTAATTTGGCATGGTCATCACTCCTCGTTTTTTATTGAATTATATAACATAACATCTTTATTTTCATTGATTTATTTCCGAAATTTATTGTATAATATCGTAAAGTATGTTTCAAAGAGTGGGGTTTCTATGAATATAAATACAACCTATACCAAAATCATTACAGGTGAAGATTTGATGGAGACAGCTCAGCACGGAAGCACTCTCTATCCTTTCCAGTTTTATTATGAAGATCTGTCCGTTTTCGATTTCAACTGTATCGAATGGCACTGGCATACTGAATTGGAGTTTATTTATATTGAATCCGGAACCGTTACTTTGTGGATTGGAGAAGACCAATTTCATTTAACCGAAGGAAATGGCGTATTCATTAATACAAAGGTACTCCATCGCCTTTATTCTCCCTCAAAAGCCCTCATTCCCAATTTTGTATTTATGCCTTCTTTTATTGCCCCTTGCGACAGCCTGATTTATCAGAAATATATTCTGCCGATCATTTCTTCCTCATTGCCATTTCTCGTATTTCATAAAAAAGTATGCTGGCAAGCAAAGGTTTTATCTATCATGCGGCAAATTATTTCTGCACAGGATTCCGTTTTATCCAAAGAACTCCTTACCAGTTCTCTCCTTCAGAATCTCTGGCTGGAAATATTTGAAAACACAGACATTTCATATCAGGAAGAACACAAGGATCATTCAACCGCTTCTCAAGCCCGGTTACAGCTCATGCTGCAATTTATCCATCTAAATTACTCACGGAGTATCTCATTGGATGACATTGCAGAACAGGCAATGGTCAGTAAAAGTACCGCTTTGAATCTGTTTCGGAAATATTTACATATAACGCCGGTTAACTATCTCATTAACTACCGTTTAAAACAGGCCGGTCAGTTGCTTTCAAAAACCGAGAAAAAAGTCAGTCTCATTTCTTCTGAGACAGGTTTTCATAACGTTGACTATTTTTGCAGATTATTCAAAAAACGCTACCAATTAACCCCAACGGAATACCGGAAACAGAAAAGCCGCTGATTGGGACGGCGCTGCATTTCCGGCTGCCATCCGCGGGATTCTGGTCAATGCCTCCCACAACGCGGTGAGGAAGATAGGGTTTCAAGTGCGTGTTTGACCACTTTCTCTGTTTCATCCAGCGTCCAGTCGTGCATGGTCCCTGCCTTGCCGAAACTCATGCAGCCGACACACAGCTTGGAGATTTGAATATCCGTATTTCCTAAAGTTGTATATTCCATTGCAAAACCTCCTTCAGAGCTATTCCTGTGCCGG
>OFSC01002070.1_pt1 | contig 10955 bp, 9 predicted proteins | sample 1543201 | NCBI WGS metagenome assembly OFSC01 (sample SAMN04209228, study PRJEB22552) | human gut metagenome | biome: gut; material: feces | host: Homo sapiens | place: USA: Oklahoma
TAAACTTAAATTCCACACCATTGGTACAGGCATTTTCTGCCATAGCGATATTCAGATTAAAAGGACATACAATACCGCCGGTGGGTGCATAAAGAGCTGCTACTGCCTCATCAGAAATATTAGGCTCCATTTTCACCAGCTCATCCCGCTCAATAATCCGGAGACCTTCTACTCCGTTTTTGATGCCCCGCTCCAGAAGCATCTGCAGCCCCGGACGGTTTTCTTCCTCTGTGCAGACAACCAGAGAACCCGCTTGCATAAACTCAAAATCCAGATCCTCTGCCAGCTTAGCCATCATTTTGTTTCCCTGAACATTCAGCTTAGCCATCAGAGAACCGCTTGCAGCATCGTATCCTGCATGGACAATAGCGCTGTTTGCTTTTGAGGTTCCGCAGCACACATCCTCTTCCTTCTCCAAAACGCAGGCCTTTACCTGGTAACGGGACAGCTCTCTTGCAGAGGCCGCTCCGGAAACACCTGCGCCGATAATAATTACATCATACATGTTTCTTATTCCTCCTTAAAAACAGAACCCGGCATCTTCGTATCTTTCGATATCCATTTGCCAGGCTCCGCTCTCAAAATTCACTATTTAATTTGAGTCAGGTACTCTGGCTGTTTTGTCTCTACAGAAACCTGCTAATTTTTTTTGCACCTGTGTCCAGCGCTTCCTACCACGGAATTGCTCCATACAGAAGTACAGCTGCTACTGCGCCAAGCAGCGGGCCCACCAGCACAACCGGTGCATAACCCCAGTTGGAATCGCCTTTTCCTTTAATCGGAAGGATTGCATGTGCCAGACGGGGACCCAGGTCGCGGGCCGGGTTGATTGCATATCCAGTCAGTCCGCCCAGGGACATACCAATGGAAACAATAATGCCAAATACCATAAATTTCTCAACGCCTGCAGCTGCAGTTGCAGGGATTCCCTTAATTGCAAATACCAGAACGAAGGTTCCGATTGCTTCACTTAAAATATTCAGAGGCATATTGGCAACGGACGGGCCAGTAGAGAAAACGCCCAGCTTTGTTCCGGGATTGTCGGTTGCATCAAACTGATCTTTAAACAGAATGTATACAAGGCACGCACCTAAAAATGCACCTGCAAACTGAGCAACAATATATCCGGGAACCATGGACCATGCAAAGCTGCCATCCACTGCAAGAGCGATGGTCAGAGCCGGGTTAAAATGTGCGCCGGATGCAGCGCCGAAAATAAATGCCGGAACCATAACAGCAAGACCCCAGGCAAAAGTAATCTGAATGGAGCCTGCGCCCTTCATTCCGGATTTGTTCAGGGTTACGTTTGCTACTACACCATCACCTAAAAGAATCAGAAGCATCGTCCCAATAAATTCTGCGATATATGGCAACATAATTAATTTCCCCTTTCATACAGTATGAATTTTGCTGTTACCCTTTTTTCCTGTTTTCTTAATTTTCTTTTGCCCAGCCATAGGAATACTTCACTGCCTTATTCCAGCCGGCAACCTTCTTGGCCCGATCCTCTTCGGAGATCTCCGGCATAAATACCTTATCAATTGCCCAGTTATTGATAACATCTTCCTTGCTGGACCAATAGCCAACTGCAAGACCTGCCAGATAAGCCGCACCCATAGCGGTTGTTTCTACGCATCTGGGACGCTCAACCGGAGCATTGATAATATCCGCCTGGGTCTGCATCAGGAAATTATTTGCACTGGCGCCGCCGTCTACCTTCAAAGCTGCCAGCTCAATTCCAGAGTCTGCCTTCATTGCCTGCAGAACATCGTTTGTCTGGTAAGCCAGAGATTCCAAAGTCGCACGGATAATATGATACTTGTTCACGCCTCGGGTGATTCCTACAATGGTTCCTCTTGCATACTGATCCCAATGGGGAGCGCCCAGTCCGGTAAATGCAGGAACAACGTAGCAGCCATTCGTATCCTTTACCTTACTTGCCATATATTCAGAATCCGGTGAAGAATCAATCAGGCGCATCTCATCACGAAGCCACTGAACTGCTGCACCAGCTACGAAGATGGAGCCCTCAAGAGCATATTTTACTTTTCCGTCCAGGCCCCATGCAATTGTGGTAACCAGACCGTTTTTAGAGAATACCGGCTTGTCACCTGTGTTCATCAGCATAAAGCATCCTGTGCCGTATGTATTCTTTGCTTCACCAGGACGGAAGCAGGTCTGTCCAAACAGAGCTGCCTGCTGATCTCCGGCTGCTCCTCCAATGGGGATAGGACCGCCTAAGAAGGAAGGATCTGCCTCGCCGTATACGCAGCTGGAGGGCTTTGCTTCCGGAAGCATACATTTCGGAATATTCAGCTCCGCCAGAATCTCATCATCCCACTCCAGTGTATTAATGTTAAATAACATCGTACGTGATGCATTCGAATAATCTGTCACATGTGCTGCACCTTTTGTCAGTTTCCAGATTAACCATGTCTCAACAGTTCCAAATAATAATTCTCCTCTTTCTGCTCTTTCTCTTACTCCCGGCACATTATCAAGGATCCATTTTACCTTTGTTCCCGAGAAATATGCATCGATGACCAGTCCGGTTTTTTCACGGAATTTATCTGTTAATCCTTTTTCTTTTAAGGAATCACAATATTCTGATGTTCTGCGGCACTGCCATACGATCGCATGATGTACCGGTTCTCCTGTTTCTTTATCCCAGACGATTGTTGTTTCACGCTGATTTGTGATACCGATCGCTGCAATATCTTCTGCCTCTGCATTGATCATATTCATTGCTTCTACCGCAACACCAAGCATACTTGCCCAGATCTCATCTGCATCATGCTCTACCCAGCCCGGTTTTGGGAAATACTGTGTGAATTCTCTCTGTGCCACACTGCACATCTCACCTTTCTCATTAAACAGAATACATCTGTTACTGGTAGTTCCTGCATCCAACGCCATTACATATTTTGCCATATTCATTTCCTCCTGATTTTCGTTTCATTTTATTTGTTACTTTTTCGCATGCGTTCTATTTAAATTGCTCCCTCAAGCAATTAAATACTCTGTTTTCTCTTATACAGTTATTACATCTTCCATACTTGATGATTGGTTGATGACACTGCAATTGCTCCGGCTGATAATGCAGCCATCACGTCTTCTTTATCTGTGATCAATCCTCCTGCTATGATCGGTGTCTTCACTGAACCACAGATCCGTTTGATCACTCTTGGCATCACACCCGGAAGTACTTCTATAAAATCCGGTCTCACCATATGTTGTTGCTGTCTGATATTTTCAAATGCCATGGAGTCCAGCAGAAAATATCTGAGAACCGTATACATTCCAAGTTCTTTTGCTTTCTTGATCAGTGACGGCTTTGTTGATATGATTCCATCTGCTTCTGTATGTTCTTTCAGATATTCTACCGAAATTTCTTTCGGGCTGAGTCCGCTGATCAGATCTACATGTACCATCGCAACCTTTCCGGCATCTTTCACCCGTTTTACAATCCTGTCTATCGAACAGACATCTCCAAATAATATGAAAATCACCTGTATCTCTTCTATTGCACAACTTACTTCTATATCTTCCATGTTCTTCACAGCCGCAATAATCGGATTATTGCCAACCGCATCATAAAATATCTGATTCATTTTATCTGTCCTCATTCTACTTTGCTAAACTTTTTTGCTTTGCACTTATTCTATTACACTCTGAATTAATTTTCAAAAAAAAAGAGTGCGCCTAAAAAGTAATCGTCCGATTACTTTGTATTCGCTCTCCTATCTCAGCTTGCTTGTTCAACTGCATCTACTATATCATGATGCACAAATCATTTCAATGACATTTAGTCATTTTCCATCTTTTCAGCTAATCTACACAATTATTCTCTATTTTCTTTTCGTCATTATGCATTATTCTTGTGTCTTTTTAACAAATATTTTTAGTTATTTTATTAACATTCCCGTTGTATTTCTGACGAATTAATTTTTCAGGAAAAATACCCACGTATCTTCGCCTCATTCATCTCTTCTCCGATTACGATCACAACCTCTTGTCCTTCCGGAATCGGAGCAGTCCTTATCTCCTGATGCGTTGCGTTTAATTCCAGCCATTTTTCTTCTTTATCTTTCAGGAATCCTTTGACACGGAATACCTTGCCGCATTCTCCGTCTTCCAGGACTTTTTTTGCCGCTTCTGTAATCTCATCCTTTGTCTTATCCAGATTCATAAAATACAGCGATTTGAAAGTCTCTCCCTCTTCGATATGCATTTTCCGGTAACTCTCCGATACATATCCGCAGGATAACAACTTTTCATAATCCGTATTGTCGAATGTATCCCAGTCTTTTATTATAATGTCATTTTGAAATCTCCGCTTACACTGTACTTTTTCCATTGCATGATTCAGGTGCGCAACCGTATTTTCTATCTCTGCATCTTCTGCTTCCTGGCTTCTGCTAAGTACGATACACCCTGCATTCGCAGCCTCGGATGCCAGAAGGTAATCTGCTTGATCGGATAATTCCGGTTCTAATTTTGCGTCAACAACTGTGATCACGTTTCCTATCTCATACCATCTGTCGATCGGATCATCCCGTAATACATCGAAAAATTCATCCACATCATAGATACCCGACGGCTCTACGATCACACGGTCATAGCCGCACATTCCCATTGCAATCAGTTTTGTGCGGAAACGTCTTCTGTGGCATTCCGCATCACATCCTCCGGCAATCATCTCCAGTTCACAGTTCTCGCCTTCCAGATCTTTTAACAGCATCATATCTACGTTGACTGCACCGTAATCATTTTCCAGTATTCCGATATTTGCCCCACTGTCGATCAGATGTTTTGCATATTTTTTTATAAATGTTGTCTTTCCGGATCCTAAGAATCCTGTGATCAGATCTATCTTTACCATTTCACCCTGCTACCTCGAATATTTTCTTTCCCGCAAATTGCAATTCCTTAATTCCGGTTTAGCGATGCTTCCATATACATCTTATTATTAACTGTCATGTCAAACAAAAAAACATATTATAAAGTATAACCTTTTTTTCAAGGCTATGCAAGAACACAAAGAGCGGCTGCCCTACAACAAGCAGCCACTCTTTATTATTTTTTATTATTTTATTTATTTCTTTCCACCAAAGATAAATCCCATAAATCGGATATAAGTATACACAACCAGAACAACCGCAATAATCGTCTCGATCAATACCACATATTTCAGGAACGGCATCGGATGTCCCATATTCATTGCACATGCCATCGTCTGTTTTGAAGCGATCGCACTGATGACAAATGGGAAGGTGAATGCCGCATAGCTTGGAAAAAATGGCATCTTCAGATAGCCGATTGCTTTTACAAGTGCAAAGATGTAGATCACCGTTGCAACTACAAACATTCCCATTAGGAATCCGTAAGATTTCGGCATGACAGACTGTACATATCCTGCGATACAGAGGCTTGTCGGTGCCGCATAGATACAGATCAGTGGTTTTGCCGGATCCGGTACTTCTTTCACCGTCACATAGCGGTATGTAACCAGGATCAGTAACAGGATCAGTGTCACAAATCCAAACCAGAATGCTGCACTTCCGATTGCAAGTTTCTCATAAGCAGGTGCCGTGACTGATGCAACGACAATTCCAACATATACGATATAATAACTTGCGAATACCTTTGGCATCTGCAATTTGAATACAAATTTCACCGTAAAATAAATGATCAGCACGATATGTAATGCGATCGCAAACAGCCAGATATAATAAGCCGCCTGTCCGATGAATGGTTTTACATAGGTACTTAAGATCATAAGTGCCATCGGAAATGTTCCTGATACGCTTGCCATGATCGGATTCTTCATATCTTCCTTCACAGCTCCCGGAAACATAATTAGCTTCAGAAGTGCCAGGATCAGCAGAAATGCTGCGAACACTCCACACACATAACGGATTCCTTCTGAATAGCTCTGAAGCAGGTTCCCTAAAGCTGCTGCTCCAAGCATGACTCCGCAGATTGGAATCGGTACTTTTTTGATTACATCTTTCATAATATCTTGTCTTCCTTTCTAGTCTGGATCTATGTATTCTAGATATCTGCAATTGCACAACGTTCTGCCGGTTCATCAATTTCATCCAGGTTCTTGATTCCCAGTTCACGACAGACAATCTGTGCTACTTTCCATGCGCACAGTCCTGTGAAAAAGATACACTGTTCTTTGTGCTCACCCTGTCCCATGTTGAATTCTTTTGTCAGAACTCTGCAGCAGATTGCATTCTTCCCATTAGCTTTCTTGAACCAGTCATGCAGTTCGTGAACCAGTTCCATACATTTTACGCTCTTTGGATTGGTTGGCCCGTCCTGCTCTGTTCTTCCGAAGAACATTCCAAGTGCAAGCAGACCTCCGTTGAATGCGCCACAGACACATCCCGATTTGCCTGCTCCGACAGCCATACCGGATGACATTGCAATGACTTCTTTTGGTACATCCAGTTTGAATTCATCACGGATGGTGCACATCAATGCCTCGCAGCAGTAATACCCGCTTTTAAAATTCTTCTCTGCCGCTCTCTGCACCGCTCTTGGGCTGATTTCTGTTACTCCGATGTTCATAAGTAATTCCTCCTGTTTTCCTTTTATTGAATATTTTCAAAAAACTTCTGTTTTTATTATATATAGATACAACTTATTTGTTAAAATGATATTTTTTATATATCACATTACTTATCATGTCTCTCTATATCCATAAATACATATACAAAAAGTCATATATCAGATTCATGCCATTATAATCTGATATATGACTTCTTCTATATTTATTCCATATTTATCCAACCAGATGCATCATATTGATCAGGAATATCCAGCTCAGTCCATAATATGATATAACTGCTACAAGGTCGTTGACCGTTGTGATAAGTGGTCCGGATGCTACCGCCGGGTCTACATGGATCTTCTTGAAGAACAGTGGAATCAGTGTTCCGACCGCTCCCGAGATTACCATTGCCAGCAGCAGTGAGACTCCGATACATCCGGATACCGCATATGCGAATACAAACGTCTTTCCTTTGAATAATGCAATGTAAAGTCCGATCAGTGCAAACGACAGAATTCCCAGGATCGAACCGTTCGAGAATGCAATCTTCATTTCCTTAAATACCAGCTCTGCCTTCTGCTTTCCGGTCAGCGATTCATCCATCAGTACGCGGATTGTTACAGCCAGTGACTGGGTACCTACGTTACCTGCCATATCCAGGATCAGTGACTGGAAGCACATGATAATCGTAAGCTGGCTTACCACTTCTTCAAATAGACCGACTACAGATGAAACGATCATTCCAAGACCTAATAATACCAGCAGCCATGGAAGTCTCTTCTTGATACTCTCCTTTAACGGCTCCTTCAGATCTTCCTCTGCGGTCAGACCGGCGAACTTCGCATAGTCTTCACCCATCTCATCATCGACCAGGTCTACCATGCTCTGGGATGTGATGACTCCTAGGAGCTTGTTGTCATTATCCAGTACCGGAATCGAATCCTCGGAATAATCTTTCAGTCTCTCAATACAGTCATCGCTCAGCTCATTACCATATACATATGGATACGATGTTGCGATCAGATCCTCCAGCAGGGATTCTCTTCTCGCAATGATCAGATCTTTCAGATCCATTGCTCCGTAAAATGTATTATCTTCCGTTACCATAAATAACGTAGAAATGTTATCATTCTTTGCCGCCTGGTCTACCAGACTGCTCATTGCCTGCTTCACCGTCAGATTCTCACGGATCATGATGCAGTTTGTTGTCATTCTGCTTCCGATCTCCTCCTCATCAAAGGAAGCGATGATTGCCATATCCTTTCTGGCATCGTCATCCATTAATTCTATCAGAAGATTCTTCTTCTCCTTTGGCATCATCTGCAGAACATCTACTACAGCATCTGTCTCCATCGCAGACAGGATTGCTGCTGCTTTCTTGATATCCATCTCATCCAGATATTCGGCTGCTGCCTGTTCATCAATATGCTCAAAGATGTCTGAAAGCATGTCCAGATCCAGAATTCTACAGATTTTTCTTCTTTCGGTGATCTTCAGCTGCGGAAATACTTCAGCAAGGTCATTCGCATGATAATCTTCCAGTCTGCTTCTCATAATCCCCGGTGATGTATTGCTTCTGATGATTTCCAGTATTTCAACTGTGTAATCTTTATTTTCCATACCTTTACCTCCTACCCTTTTTTCCTCACGTGAAATATAACCATGGCACAGATTGCCCGGTTTTCTTCACCACAAATACACTGCAGGATATGTAACGATCATATCCTCCATCAACGACTGCTACTATTCACTTGTCATACTCATTGGGAAATAGGATAAGAAATAAAAGAAATCTATAATGTATATCGCAGCGATACTTACATCTAACAGAACCGACTGTTGCTTAATAAACTTTTTTGTTCCCATCCTATGCTGCTACTTCGCCCATGACTATCGCAACCGTCCATTCTGTTCACCTGCCTTTTTCTTTGAATTTTATTATTTATTTTCTAACTATTTTGTGCGGCATATAACTGCCCGCAACATATTATAAACGCTCAGAATATGAATTTCAAGCTTTTCCCCGATACTTTTCCTTAATCTAACATAATGTTTCCGGAGATTTTACTTTTCCGGAATTGTACATAAATATAAACATCTCAGTTCCCGGTTTTTGCAAATTGCTTCCTATGTTATACTGAATTGTTGTTTTTATAGATTAGAGGAATAAAAAAGAGAGAGAGGGTAAAATCAACATATGAACTCATTAAAACCAATGTTACTGACTTCACTGAAATCTTACGACCGTTCCCAGTTTGTAAAAGATGTGACCGCAGGAATCATTGTCGCAATCATTGCACTTCCGTTGTCCATAGCACTTGCACTTGCATCTGGTGTCGGACCGGAAGCCGGAATCTTCACTGCGATTGTTGCAGGATTTGTCATCTCTGCACTTGGCGGAAGCAGTGTCCAGATTGCCGGACCTACTGCTGCATTTGCAACTATCGTTGCAGGTATCGTTGCAAAAGACGGGTTAGACGGACTTGTGATTTCAACCATCCTTGCAGGTATCTTTCTGATCCTGATGGGATTCTGCCATTTTGGAAGCCTGATCAAATTCATTCCATATACGATCACAACGGGCTTCACTTCAGGAATTGCAGTTACGATCGTGATTGGGCAATTGAAAGATTTCTTCGGCATAACTTATCCCGACGGCGTAAAACCAATCGAAACGACCGAAAAATTCAAAGCATTTGCAGAAAATATCTCTACGATAAATACAGATGCCTTAATCGTCGGAATCGTAAGTCTCGCGATCCTGATTATCTCACCGATGCTCTTAAAGAGAATTCCGGGATCGCTGATTGCCGTTATTGCCGGAATCCTGATGGTACAATTCCTGCCGCTTAAGGTCTCCACGATTGGGAATCTTTACACGATCAGCAATTCCCTTCCTTCATTCCATCTGCCTGAGGTTAATGTACAGATTGTCCAGAATGCGATTCCAAATGCATTTACCATTGCTGTACTTGCTGCCATCGAATCACTTCTTTCCTGCGTTGTTGCAGACGGAATGATCAACGGGAAGCACCGTTCCGACATGGAACTGGTTGCACAGGGTGCAGGTAATATTGCTTCTGCTTTATTTGGAGGAATCCCTGCCACAGGTGCAATTGCAAGAACTGCTGCCAATATCAAAAACGGCGGACGTACACCCGTTGCCGGAATAGTCCACTCCGTCACACTGGTCATCGTACTTGTTGTCCTGATGCCATTTGCCGGAATGATCCCGATACCGACTATTGCAGCGATCCTGTTCATCGTTGCCTATAATATGTGCCAGTGGCGTACATTCACCCATCTGGTGCGCACCGCTCCGAAGAGCGACATCATTGTATTGTTCACCACATTCCTTCTGACCATCCTGTTTGATCTGGTGGTTGCGATTGAGATCGGTATGGTACTTGCATGTCTCCTCTTCATCAAACGTATGAGCGAAGAAACTCATGTAGACAGCTGGGTCTATGTAGATGATGACACCCCGGATGTTGATGAACAACTGAAGGAACTGCCATTGCAGATCCGTGTCTACGAAATCACCGGACCATTATTCTTCGGCGCTGCAGATGCAATCGAACACATTGTTGTCAAAGACTTTACACACTGTCTGGTTCTTCGTATGCGAAGTGTTCCTGCAATTGACAGTACTGCTATGAACGCATTATTCAATCTTACAAAGGTATGTGAAAATAAAGGAATTACGCTGGTATTCTCGCATGTAAATAAACAGCCTCTGAATGTTATGAAAAAATCCGGATTCGTAGATTTGGTTGGACGTGAGAATTTCTGTCCAAATATATCAGCCGCGCTTAAACATGCGGAAGAGTTAATTCAGTAGTAGATAGAATCTACAGGTATACAAAAAGGCAGAGCACTCTCTGCCTTTTTTGTTTCGCCCGCAACTTCAATTTTCCATTCTGAACGTCCAGATCATCCTCATCCGGATAATTTCCTATCAGTTTTTCAGCTTTTTCTTCTTCCCATTCAACTTCACTTTCCTCTTCTTTTAAATTACAGAAGACTGCTAATTTCTGATTATCCGTTGTTCTTGTATAAGCCATCACTTCCTCTTTATCCTCTTCCAGGAACTGAATCTTTCCTTCTGAAATTAACGGCATTTCTTTCCTTAGAGCAATCAATTTCTTATAGAAATTTAAAATAGAATCATCGTCTTTTTCTTCTGCTTCCGCATTAATCTGCTGATAATTATCTTCTGTCTGTATCCACGGTGTTCCATCTGTAAATCCCGCATTTTAATTGGGATTTAATTCAGGAAGGCTGTGGATACCCGAACCGGAATAAAGCTTGAAAAGGCAAATGCGTAACCGTAGTGGTTTCCACCGGGTTACACTTCCGGGCATTTTATTTATTAACATTCGCTGCCAGTCAC
>OFSC01002074.1_pt1 | contig 10943 bp, 2 predicted proteins | sample 1543201 | NCBI WGS metagenome assembly OFSC01 (sample SAMN04209228, study PRJEB22552) | human gut metagenome | biome: gut; material: feces | host: Homo sapiens | place: USA: Oklahoma
CATTGATCTGTCTGCAAAAGCAAATGGTAAATATATCTTTGAAAGTGAAAAAAATACCAACATTTCCATTACAGCAACAGGTTATCCACAGGTTGACGGAACGGTAACAGCGCCGATCCGTTATCAGTATGTACTGATGAACATTCCATATGCTGAGTTCTATGCAAATGAGTCAGAGAACAATACTATTGAGGCAGATGCAGTATCTTCTGCAACAAAGAAAAAGCCTTTAAATAAGAGTATGACAGCAGGAACCTACCATACAGAACTGGATGGAAGCGTTATAAGCGGCGTTACCTATCCTGTAAAGATCAATGAGAAAGCACTTGAGTCCTTTACAAAGGCTAACAACGAAGATGACTTGTATGGAAATGCAGATCATGCATATTATGTACTGGACCAGGAGCCATCTTATTATAAAGAAGCAACAGTTGAAAATGGTAATGTTTCCTTTGGAAAGAATGTAAATGAAAAAGAAGTAAAAGAATATACTTCTGATGCAAATGTAAGCATGACACTGTTAGAAGGTAATCACAATATGCATGGAGATTACGAAATGCGTTTCAGTGATCTGCCAGATGACTGCATTTTAAGAGATACCAATACAGTTGTATATGGTGCTGTTCTCCATACTTCTTTAAATGGTACAAGTAAAGATTATGGCCTGCGTTATCAGGAGAATATTTTCCATCATAAGAAAAATAATTTTGAGATCGCTTGGGCAACAGGAAGCGGTGATGGTTTCCAGACAACTGTTAAAGGGGCAGAACTTTCTTATGAGCCTTATGCAGATATGATGGGACGCAGCTTAACCGGTCTTACTGTATATACCGATCAGGGAATTATTGAGATCACTCTTCAGAATGAGAAATATGTACCGATTAAACAGAATTACGATATTACAGTAACTGCTCCGGAAGTGAATGCAACAGAAACCACATATGCAGGAACAGAGCCGTTTGCAAATGCACAGATTACAGTAACGGATGCTGATGATCAGGAAGTAGAAGGAATTACAGTAGATACAGTTAATAAAAAGATCAGTTGGACAGAAGATCTGGCAGCAGGAACTTATAAGCTGGTATTTACAGATCCAAGTGGAAAATATGCGTCTATCTCTGTTCCGTTTACCGTTAAGTTCAGCACTGTATATGTACTGATGAACATTCCTTATGCAGACTTTTATGATAGTGAGATAAATGGAAATGATGAAGATGTAGATGCCGTTTCTTCTGCAACTCATGCTAAACCTAGAACGGGAAGCCTGGTTGGCGGTTCTTATCATGTAAATTCAGATGGAAGTGATATAAGCGGTATTACATTCCCTGTAAAAGTATCAGATGCTGCAGAACTTGCAGGTCTTAAGAAAGTAACAGATGAGGACTCTGTAACGATCACTGTAACAAATCGTGGACAGACCAATACTACAACTTATACAGGAAAAGATGCTTTATTTGAGAATGAAAACTTTGCTTATTATGAATTAAGTGAAACTCCTTCCTATTATAAAGAACTGACAGTTTCCGATGGTGAACTGACTTTCAGCGAAGTAAAGGGTGCAAAAGAAGATGCGGATAATGTAACTGCCCGCTTATTAACAGACAGCTCATATGGTGATTATCAGTTATCTATGTCAGGACTTCCGGATTCTTTATCTGAGGATAGTACAACCGTATATGGAGTAGTACTGCATACAGAAGAAGGCAGTGACTATGGTATGCGTCATCTGGAAAATATCTGGCGCAAGACAAATATTGCCTGGGCAAGTGGATTTACAGAAACCGTTCACGGCTGCCCGTTAGCACCGGATCATTATAAGTCCATGATGGGCAAGCATCTTACGGGTGCTACTTATTATACCAACGAAGGTATGATAGAGATTTCATTTGAAGAAAAGGTATATGTACCGGTAAAATTTGAACCGGTTATTGAAGTGCCGGAGGTTAAGGCAAGCAGCAAGGAAGCAAAGATCAATGGACTGGAAACTCTTCCTGAGGGTTATGTTCCGGAATATGTTGTAACAGATGCTAATGGTGAAGAGGTCTCTGAATTTAAGGTAGATAATGATACGATCACCTGGACAGACGGCATAGCAGCAGGAAGCTATACTTTAAATGTAAGCGACCAAAGCGGTAAGTATGCATCCTTTGAGAAAGATTTTGTATTATCCAGTTCCGTTGAGAGCGTTACGATCAAAGGAAATAAGATCGTAATAGACGAAGATGAATTAGATGCTTACCGTAATGCTGTTTCCACTGTTATTGTGGATGGAAATACAGTAGCAGGAGTCAAGGGAACAGAGCTTATCAATGAAGATGGATCTATCAATTTTGATGTAAAGGCAGGTACTCATGGAAAACCTTCAGCAGTATTTGCAGAGGGAGCAGAGGACAATTACAAACTGGAGATCAAGGCTAATGGATATCCGGATGTAGAAGCAACAGATGTTGGCAAAGATTATGGATCAGATGTGGAAATTGAAGCCAGCGCAGAAGTAGAAGACTTTGAGTATACTGCAAAAGTAAAAGTAACTGTAAATTCCAGAGGCGAAGTTGTATCTGTAGAAGATAATGATACAGACACAGATGGAAATGATTCATTCTGGAAGAGAGCAAAGAAAAAATTTGATATCTTTAAGGGTGCAACCAAGGATACGATCAGTGATGTGGATGTAGATATCAAGAGTGGTGCTACATATTCACTTACAGCAGTAAAGAAGGCAGTAGCAAATGCTCTGGGTGCAGATATTGATACACAGCTGGCAGCAATCAATATTTCCGCTGCTCCTGCAGAAGTTAAGTTCTACAAGAACGAAGAAGTTGTAAAGACCGTAGAAGTAGATGCAGATGAGTTAGATGCACTGGGAAGCCTTGAGATCCTGGATGTAGCTCTGGATCCTAAGTACGAGAAAGACTGGAATGAATTTACAGTAGTTGTTGTAGATGAAGAAGGCAACGAACTGGAGAACGAAGCAACTGTTGTAGATGATACATTTACAGTAATCTTTGCAGACGGAAGAGAGATCGTCATCAGCTTTAACTTCGACACAGAAGAAAAGGAAGCAGAAGAAGTTCCTGCAGCTGACAAGGCAGAAGAAGTTTCTGACTCAGAGGTTTCTGATCCGAAAGATCCTGAAAATGAAGTAAAAGAGGAAGAAAAGGCAGATGATCCTTCTTCTGATGAAGAAAATGAGGATGCTGACGCAGCAGATGATCAGGATACCGAAGAGAAGGAAGATACTGAGGAAGCAGAAGACAAGTCCGAGGAAACTGAGGATCCTGCAGAGGATGTAGCAGAAGAGGATAAGTCTGAAGAAACTGAGGATTCTACAGAAGATGCAGCTTCTGATGATAAGGAAGATGCACCTGAGGTTCCGGAAGTAGGAGAGTCCACAGAAGGCACCGCTGTAGAAGAGACAGAAACTCTTTCTAAAGATGGCGAATAATCAAACTGCGATAAAAGAATAGTAATTTTATACAGGGCTTTTGGAAAAAAATTCCGGAAGCCCTGTATTTGCAGGAGGAATCATATGAGGAAAAATCTGAAAAAACAGACAGCTGTACTGATCGTATCCGCGGCATTGGCAGCTCAGACAAGCCTGGCAGGTTATGGCGCACCCCTGACACCAGGAGACTGGAAACAGGAAGATGGAGCGTGGAGATTCTGTGATCCTGAGCAGAACGCATATGCAGGCTGGGTCCTTACATCTTCTGGATGGTACTATATGGATCCATCAGACGGGAAAATGGTCACTGGCTGGAAACAGATCAACGGATCCCGGTATTATTTTGAGACCCAGCAGGGAAAAACAGAAGGAAAGATGCATACCGGCTGGTATCAGGATGAGCAGGGAAAATGGTATTTCTTCAATAACAAGTCAGGTGAAAAGACAGAAGGAACCATGGTCACCGGCTGGAAGTGGATCGATGGCAAATGTTATTACTTCTCAGAAAATGAAGATGCAGGAGTTCTGTATGTAAACACAGTTACACCGGATGGATTTTCTGTAAATGATCAGGGACAGTGGGTAGATGAAAATGGAAATGTTAAGACCCGCAGCGAGTCTGACTTTACTACGATCCAGAAATCAACCACGACGGTAACCAGATCTTCAGGATCAGGCGGCGGAAGTAGCCATAGTAGTTCCAGCAGTTCAGGAAACTCTGGCAGCTCAGATAACTCAGGCAATAGCAGTAATTCCGGTAAGGATGACACTGGCAAGGATGACACCGGCAAGGATGACACTGGCAAGGATGACACCGGCAAGGATGACACTGGCAAAGATGATTCTGGCAAGGATGATTCTGGAAAAGATGACACCGGCAAGGATGATTCTGGAAAAGATGATACCGGCAAGGATGACTCTGGAAAAGATGATACTGGAAATGGCGGAGACTCCGGAAAAGATGACTCCGGTAACACAGACAAACCAGATGATAAGCCAGAAGAAACAAAGATCCTGACAGGAGAAGCAGAGGTAGCAAGCAATGAATATGGAAGTGTAAGCGGCACTTATCAGGTTAAGGTTAAAGTAACTGTAGATAAAGATGGAAATATCATTTCCGTAGAAGATGACGGAACTGAGCCGGGAAAAAGAAATTCATCATTCTGGGAAGATGCTCTGGAGTTATTTGAAGAATTTGGCGGTGAAGAGGGAGCAAAGACAATAGAAGAAGTAGATCAGGTCGAAGCTGTATCAGGAGCAACGATCTCTTCCAACGCTATTAAGGCAGCTGTAAAGAAAGCGCTTCAAAGTGAAGATCCAACAGAAAAGCCAGATGCACCTGCTATAAAAACTGCAGATCAGAGGACCCGTTTTGTTTTCAGCGCAGCAGAGCCGGCAGACCTGCTGATCACAGCACCGGAAGGCACACAGATCCGTTATACAACAGATGGAAGTGATCCGGCAGGAAACTCCCAGGCATTTGTTGCAGAAGGAACCGGAGCAGAAACAGCTGTTTCCGTTTCAGCAGCGGAAAATGCAACGGGCACTATGATATTAAAGGCAGTGGCAGTAAAAGATGGTCAGGCATCTGATGTGACAGAAAAAGAACTTTCCTTTATCCAGATTCCGGAAGTACAGGAAAAAGGTATAAAAGTCTATGAAGCAAGTGGAATGATCACATCCAAGACCAATAAACCATATGAAGGCAAGATCCGTATTACCGTTGTAAACGGAAAAATAGCCAAGATCGTTGATAACGGAACTGTACCGGTAGCTCTTCAGGATGAAGTATACTGGGGTTACCTTTTCCCAAGCAGCAGCAGCTTTACAGGCATTTCAACGAAATTTGCCGGCAAAGACCTGTCTGATCTGATCAATGCAAAGACCACCCCAGGTGGAGGCGATGAATATGCTGCAGACGCAGTAAGCCGTGCGACTATTTCCACAGATGTGATGAAATATGCTGTGATCCAGGCACTTCAGGGTGAGCCGGTAGAGTCAAGTGATGAAGAAGTTCTCGCTCCAAAGATCACCAGCAGATATGGATTTTACAGCAGCCCAAGTTCTACGATTTATATGAGCATTGATAAGGCAGAGAATACAACTGTCCGCTACACAGAGGATGGAACAGATCCGGATGTCTCCAGTACAAAGGCGGAAACCAATTCTGTATCATTTTACAGCAATACTCCGGAATTCAAAGAAGTACGTTTTGCAGCCTTTGATGAAGAAGGAAACCGCAGCAAGGTTGTGACTGTATGGTGCTGCTTTATGAAGAAAGGACCGGCTGTATTAGAGCGTGGAAGTTATTCAGCAGAAGTGGATGGAATTACAGCATCTGTTGATGTAAATTATTCCGGTTATATCTCATCAATTCAGTTAGATGAGGCATCACAGGAAAAATACAGTGAATTCCTTACAGAGCTGCTGGCGCATGTATATTATGAGCAGTCAGCAGATATTGAAATACTGTCGCAGTATGAGGAAGAAGGCAAGAAGGAAGTACTTTCTGCTGTGGGGGCAGCTATTAAAAAGGCAATCAGCGCAACTCCTGTATTTACAGTAGACCCGGTAAAGGGAACTTCCAGTACAAGATATGGAACCTATGAATATGAGGAGAAGCCGGTGGCAACCATCAGCTGCCTGGCAGAAGGCACAGAGATCTATTATTACATAACAGATACTTCCTCTACTGTAAAACCGGATAAGGATACCTGGACAAAATACGAAGGACCCGTGTCTGTTTTATTTGATAACGAAAAGGGCGGCTCTAAATATCTCTGGGCAGCAACGACCACAGATGACGGTGAAACCTGGCTGAAAACTTCCAAGATCCAGTTTGTATACAGCAAGAAACCAGTGGAAGATGCAGTTGTGATCGGGGATCAGGCTTATACAAGCTTTGAAAAGGCCCTGGCTGCAGCACAGGACGGTGATACACTTATTTTAAATGATGATGTAGAGCTTACAGACGAAGTGACAATGCCGGAAGCTTCTATTTCTATCCAGTCAGGTGAAAAAGGCCCTTATCTGATCAAGTCAACCAAGCCATTAAACTTAAATGGTGACCTGACCATATCCGATGTCAGCTGGAATGCAACCACTTATGCAAACGGCTATAATTTCACAGCAGGAGAAAATGTAACCTGCTCTTCTACAAAAGACATTTATGCCGGGTCTGCATCTGGAACAGCGCAGGCAAAGGGAGAAGATAACACCTGCTATATCACTCTATCATCAGGCAAGTTCTATGTATATGGAACAGGCGCAGCTGGCAGCACAATGGAAGGTGATGTAGAAGTCCTTGCAGAGAAAGAAGCACAGCTTCAGTTTGCAGGAACAAAGGGCAAGTCTGAATTAAATGGTGATTTTACAGTTACGGTTGACGCTACAGAGGGAAATGCAGCTTTAAGTTCTTCCTATGGACGTACTTCATCAGGAACTGTTTCAGGAGAGTTCACTCTGACTATCAAAGGAGCTCCGAAGCTTTCAGGAACTATTTATGCAGTTCAGTATAATTCTTCTGCAAGCTGGGGTACTCTGGACGTAACAGAGGCAGAACTTGAGGAGCTGGAACTGGATACTCTTGAGAAACTGAACAAGAAGTTCCAGGGCTTTGAGACCGTAAACAGCGAATTTGATGAGGAAGACGAAAAGACAGAGGAAGAAGTTGCTGCAGAACTTTTGTCAAAAGTGAAAGAAGATGAGCAGGAAAACAGCCAGGAGAAAAAGGAAACAGAGACTGTGATCCCGGCAGAAGATCCTGAGACAGAAGACAAAGAAGAGGCTGAGGATAAGTCTGAAAATGAGCTTGAAGATAAGTCCAATGAAGATAGATCCGATGCAGCAGAAGATGTAAAAGAAGAGGAAAACTCTGACGAAGAGGATAAATCTGCAGAAGAGGAGGATCCTGAAGAAACAGAAGATGCAGATTCAAAAGAGGATGAGGAAGAAGATGCACCGGAAGTTCTGGACGCAGATGAAACCACAGAGGATACTTCTTCAGAAGAGGCAGAAACCATTTCTCAGGATGAAGAATAAAAAATTATCTGAAAAAACGGTTTAAACATGGAGGGCGGGGCCGATTGGCCCCGCTCTTTTGCCATAAATCTGCCTAGCAAGTTTGATGCCAAAAAAGATTAGTATAAGGCAAAAAAATTTAGTCTTCAAATCCATTGAAAATTTATGCAAGGTATATTATAATGCTATCAATTTGGGCTGAGGTCTATAGCAGCGCACACATTTGGAAGCGCAATCGGATGTCAAGCTTGCTTGTAAATCTCCCCCTACACAACATAAGAAAGGACAGGTATTCCCCCTATGAAAGCATACCTTATATTGGAAGACGGCACTGTGTTCACTGGTACCAGTATTGGTTCCCAGCGTGAAGTGATCAGCGAGATCGTTTTTAACACATCTATGACCGGTTATCTGGAAGTATTGACTGATCCGTCATACGCAGGACAGGCCGTTGTTATGACCTATCCTCTGATTGGTAATTATGGAATCTGTCGTCAGGATATGGAGTCTTTAAAGCCCTGGCCAGATGGTTATATTGTAAGAGAATTATCAAGGATCCCAAGCAACTTCCGTTGTGAAGACACAATTCAGAATTTCTTAGAAGAAAATGATATTCCTGGTATCTGTGGTATCGATACAAGAGCCCTCACAAAGTTATTAAGAGAAAAAGGTACAATGAACGGTATGATCACGACAAAAGAGTATTCAGACCTGTCTGAGCCTATCAGCCGTATGAAAGCCTATACAGTAGCCGGTGTTGTTATGGCTACTACAACCAAAGAAAAATACGTTCTTCCAGGAAATGGAAAGAAAGTAGCTTTAATGGATTTCGGCGCAAAGAAGAACATTGCCCGTTCCTTAAATGAAAGAGGCTGCGAAGTTACCGTATATCCGGCAGATACACCTGCAGAAGAAGTGCTGGCAGCAAATCCGGACGGCATCATGCTTTCCAATGGCCCTGGTGATCCAAAGGAAAATGTTGAGATCATCAAAGAGATCAAAAAAATGTATGACTCCAATGTACCGATCTTTGCAATCTGCCTGGGACATCAGTTAATGGCACTGGCAAACGGTATGGATACCTACAAATTAAAATACGGCCACAGAGGCGGAAATCATCCTGTAAAAGATCTGGAGACCGGAAGAGTTTACATTTCTTCCCAGAACCATGGTTACGCAGTAGATACCAACACTGTAAAGCCTGAGATCGCAGTTCCTGCATTTGTCAATGTAAATGACGGAACCAACGAAGGTTTAAAATACACAGGAAAGAACATTTTCACGGTACAGTATCACCCGGAAGCATGCCCTGGACCACAGGACTCCGGATACTTATTTGACCGTTTCCTTAAAATGATGGAGGTAAATGACTGATGCCAAAGAATCCTGAAATTAAAAAAGTACTGGTTTTAGGCTCCGGCCCGATCGTAATCGGACAGGCAGCAGAATTTGACTATGCAGGTACACAGGCCTGCCGTTCTTTAAAAGAAGAAGGGATCGAAGTTGTCCTTTTAAACTCCAACCCGGCTACCATCATGACCGACAAGGACATTGCAGACCGTGTATACATTGAGCCATTGACCGTAGAAGTAGTAGAGCAGCTGATCTTAAAAGAAAAGCCGGACAGCATTCTGCCAACCCTTGGCGGACAGGCCGGATTAAACCTTGCAATGGAACTGGAAGACGCAGGATTCTTAGAGAAGCACAATGTGCGCCTCATCGGTACCACTGCTCTTACCATTAAAAAAGCAGAAGACCGTGAGATGTTCAAGGAGACCATGGAAAAGATCGGTGAGCCGGTTGCACCTTCTGACATTGTAGAAGATGTAAAACATGGTCTAGAAGTAGCAGCACAGATCGGTTACCCGGTAGTTCTTCGTCCTGCTTATACACTGGGCGGTTCCGGCGGCGGTATTGCACAGAATCCGGAGCAGTGTGCTGAGATCCTGGAAAATGGTCTCCGTTTATCCCGTGTAGGACAGGTTTTAGTAGAGCGCTGCATCGCAGGCTGGAAAGAGATCGAATACGAAGTAATGCGTGACGGTGCAGGAAACGTGATCACCGTCTGCAACATGGAAAACCTGGACCCGGTTGGCGTTCATACAGGTGACAGTATTGTTGTGGCTCCTTCCCAGACATTAGGGGATAAAGAGTACCAGATGCTGCGTACTTCTGCATTAAATATCATCAGCGAACTGGGTATCACCGGCGGCTGCAACGTACAGTATGCTTTAAATCCAGACAGCTTTGAATACTGCGTAATTGAGGTAAATCCTCGTGTAAGCCGTTCTTCCGCACTGGCATCTAAGGCAACTGGATATCCGATCGCAAAAGTAGCTGCAAAGATCGCTTTAGGATATACTCTGGATGAGATCAAAAATGCAGTAACAAAGAAAACTTATGCAAGTTTTGAGCCAATGCTTGACTACTGCGTAGTAAAGATGCCAAGACTTCCATTTGATAAGTTTATAAGCGCCAAGAGAGCCTTAGGAACCCAGATGAAGGCAACTGGTGAGGTCATGAGTATCTGCACCAACTTTGAGGGCGCCCTGATGAAGGCCATCCGTTCCCTGGAGCAGCATGTAGACTGCCTGATGTCCTATGACTTTACCGGACTTTCCTATACAGGACTGGTAAAAGAGCTGGAGATCGTAGACGATATGCGTATCTGGAGAATTGCAGAGGCTCTGCGCCGCGGCTTCCCATATGAGCTGATCCATGAGATCACCCGTATCGATATCTGGTTTATTGACAAGCTGGCTATCCTGGTAGAAATGGAGAAAGAATTAAAGGCAGTAGGAGAAGGAAAGAAAGAGCTTACTACAGAGCTCCTTGCAGAAGCAAAACGCATTGAGTTCCCTGATAATGTAATTTCCCGTCTTACCGGTATTCCTCAGGAAGAGATCAAGAAGCAGCGTTATGACAATGGCATCCGCGCTGCATACAAAATGGTTGATACCTGTGCAGCTGAGTTTGCTGCAGAGACACCATATTATTACTCCTGTTTTGGAAGCTTCAATGAGGCTGAAAAGACAGAAGGAAGAAAGAAAGTCCTGGTTCTTGGTTCCGGCCCGATCCGTATTGGACAGGGAATCGAGTTTGACTTCTGCTCCGTACACAGTACCTGGGCCTTCAGCAAAGAAGGATATGAGACCATTATCATCAACAATAACCCGGAGACTGTAAGTACAGACTTTGATATTGCAGATAAGCTGTATTTTGAGCCATTAACACCAGAAGATGTAGAGAGTATTGTAGATATTGAAAAACCAGACGGCGCTGTAGTACAGTTTGGCGGACAGACTGCTATTAAGCTGACCGAGGCACTGATGAAAATGGGTGTGCCTATCCTTGGTACAGCAGCAGAAGATGTAGATGCAGCAGAGGATAGGGAACGTTTTGATGAGATCCTGGAGCAGTGCCAGATCCCGAGACCAAAGGGACAGACAGTATTTACTGCTGAGGAAGCTAAGAAAGC
>OFSC01002087.1_pt1 | contig 10898 bp, 7 predicted proteins | sample 1543201 | NCBI WGS metagenome assembly OFSC01 (sample SAMN04209228, study PRJEB22552) | human gut metagenome | biome: gut; material: feces | host: Homo sapiens | place: USA: Oklahoma
GAGCCATATCAATTTTTAATGCATAATTGTTTGCAATCGTTATGGCTCTTTCTTCCGGGAAACCATACGAGGTATAAAGCGCAATCGTTTCCTCTATTGTTGGAAGTAAATCCATGTTTACCACATGTCTGTTTTTAATATTCTTGATCATCTTTTCTTCAGAATCATAAAAACTTGTAATCGATTGCTGTAGTAAACTTAATCTTGTCTGAGAGAATAATGAATCCTTAAAAAACATACTATTTCCAGAATCATATATTGGCGCCGGACCTAAATATTGCATTGTGTTCGAATCTCTTAGAATTCCAAAATTTCCAAGATGTTCGTCTGTATTACTGATAATAAAATCTGTCAATGTCTGATAGTCCATAAAATTACGAATCTGCTGTTCTTCTATTCCTAATTCTGCACATATCCGGATATAATTATCATACACAGATTTATCATTCTGTTGCTTCGATCCTTCGATAACTTCATATGCGGATACTAATTCAACAGAATCACTTGTAAATGCATCACATCTACAATAAAGGCCATTATCCTCTGTATGCCCAACAAGATAAGAAACATAAGGAATTGCCGTTTCTTGTAAATCATGCAAATAAGTTGCAAATGCTTCATTCATCGCCTGCTGCCCAAAATATTTATAACTTTCTTTCACAAGCGTTGGAAAATTTGTTTTGATATCCCAATATTTTTCCATTTGTCCGCCTAATGCGGCATTCGAATCATATGAAGTTGCATTGTGATATGGAACCTTATTGTCAGAAAACAAATTCATATTTGATAATTTTACATCTTCATACTTTAAATCTAAATCCAACGGACGTATCCAATATGAGTCGGTCATAGAAAGTGCTAAATTCTTTGCCAGATACATCTTTGTGTTTGCACATCCTGCTTGTTTCAATACTTCCTGCATCATTTTTCTTGACGCCGGAACTGCCCTTCCCTCCCACCAGTGTTTCATTCTTCTTGTGTCTGCATTTCCTAAAAATGGGGATAAACCGCTGCCATTATCTTTGTATACTCTTAATGATCCGGTTTCGTCATCAATAACCAAACTTCCGCACACATCATTTTTATGCATTAATGCGTATTGACTCATAATAACCCCTCCCATTCCCGTTTTTCTTCGTCATAGTTTTCAATCATCATTTCAGGAACCTGCTTCATATAACAATCATACAAATCCGTACACATTGTTTTAAGTGTAAGCAATGTCAAATCTTTGTTATTGTCTGTTATATGCAATTCGATTCCTTGATCTGCCTTTTTCCATTGATAATGATACCCAAGATAGTTTCCTTTTCCATTCTCAAGAAAAATGACATCATTTAAGATATCACTCATATCACATTTTAGATATAAGCACAGTTTGTATACCGTCTCCGCTGATGTATAATTGATATTCTTCTTTTCGTTAACCAGTTCATTCAGTGTTGTGTAAGGAATCCCACTCTCTTGACTTATTTTATATATACTTTTCCCGGTTTCTTTTATCATGTGATTAAAATTATCATTCATAATACTCCCTCCAATACTCTATTATAACGTAATTTCGTTATGTTTCAAGTGTTCTTAAAAGGAATAGTGCTTCTCTCTGTTACGATTCTTATTGTTGTTATTGTTTTGCACGAAAAAAATAATTGCCTGATTGTCGCAAACATAACAAAAATCTTTTTGAATCTGGCTGTTGCATATCGCAACCTTTTTCAAGAAAAAACAACTCAATCATCATTTCTACACAAGGAGGATTTGCCTATGGCAGAAACAAAGAAGCTTTACACCCTCGCTGATATTCTCGGTGAACCAATCACGGAACAGGAAGCACAAAATCTCATCCGCAAGGAAACGAACTCAGATGAGCAGACTTTCCAGAACTACGTCAATCTCAACGAAACTTATCGTAATAAATTATTGCATTTTATTATGGGTAAAAATGGGCTTTCCATCACTTATGACACAGTTTTCCGACATGTCATGCTTCCGGGAGGAGACACCAAACGGCTGGAACATTTTCTTTCAATCATTTTTGACCAGCCAATACACATTAAACAAATTCTTCCACGCGAAGGCAGCCAGATTGTCGAAAATGGCAGCTTTGTCATTGCAGATATTATTGCATCCATGGAAGATGGCTCCATTATCAACGTTGAGATTCAGAAAATCGGGTACGCATTCCCCGGGGAACGGAGCAGCTGCTACACTGCTGACATGATCATGCGACAATATAACTATCTGAAAAATCAAAACAAGAAATCTTTTTCCTATCAAGACATGCGTTCCGTGTACCTGATTGTTTTCATGGAACATAGTCCTGCTCAATTTCACCATACTAATGAATACATTCATAGGAAAATATCATGCTTTGACACTGATGTACAAATAAATCTTCTTGACAACATTACATTCATTTCACTTGACACTTTCCGCTCAGTAGTTCAAAATATAGATACGGAACAGAAAGCATGGCTGAGTTTTCTTACCGCAGATGATCCGGATGAAATCGTCCGTCTCGTCAATGCCTATCCGGAATTTCTTCCATGCTATCGGGATATTATTTCATTTCGAAGGAGGCCGAAAGATTTGATTACTACATTTTCAGATGCACTTCGTGAGATGGATCGCAATACGGAAATCTATATGGTTGAGCAATTAGCTAAGGAAGTTCAAGAGAAGGATCATGCTCTTGCCGAAAAAGATAATGTCATTGCTGAAAAAGACAATGCTCTTGCTGAACAAGCAAGACTTATCGAGCAACTCAAAAAGCAGCTTGCCGAAACTCGTTCTACAGATTAATATAGCAAAAATGTTCTTTTTCAAAAGAGGAAACTCTCAAAAATATTATAACCGATTTTTCTTTATCCGAGGAAGATGCACGGAATTATATGGAAAAATATTGGTAAAATGACAGATCAGCCCTGCTAAGCTAATGCTTGCAGGGCTGATTTGTCATCTTTTGATATATCAATTCTGTTGCATTACATATGTCATTTTTCCAGAAATGCACATCGTACAACATTCCTTTTCTCGTCATAAAGAACTTCTCAATCTTATTAATAATCTCATCACTTGTTTTAGCAATCTCTTCTTCATCTATTTTAGTCATGAAATCCACATTCCTGTTTTTCCAGCATTTTGTATAACACATCACTTTCCAGAAAAGCTTTGGTTTCCATGTAATATCTTGAAGAAAGGAATTTCTTATCTAATGCTTTCCAGTCACCGTTTACATTTTCACCGACCAGATAGCTTCGCCATGATGGTGCATATAGAATTCTTTGCTTATCAGATTTATTTGCTTTATGCAATTCATCAAATCTTGGCAGTCCAACTTTCCACAAATCAGTTTTAGCAAAGCCATTCTTACGAAAAATCCGATAATCTACATCACATGCAACAACTATCTTATCCGCAATTATTTTTTCAGGAGAATACTTCCAAGGCATATCAATATGTAAAACCCCATGCTGCAAATATATGGTTTCAAAATGCATTTGATTCGCATATCGGCTATATTCTTTTTCGGGAAACGGAAACACATTGTTATTTTCAATAAAAGCTGTAATAATCTTTGAAGCTTGCAATAAAAGTTCCACATGCTTTTTAGAGCCAAATATTACGGTGTTTGCTTTTGGTGGAATATACTTATTTTGTTTTTTATCCGTAAGCACGTAATATCGATCAATGCCATCGCTCATTGCTATATCATGACAAAATTGTTTCAATCCATTATCTATCGTAACTCCAGAACAATCGTAATACAGCCAGATTTCTTTCTCTGGCTTTTTCTCTTCAACTTCTGATAAATACCATTGATTTTCATGATATATGATTTTTACCCGATCTTTGATATATTCCGTCAACTCCGCATGAATTGGAATAAGCGGCATAAAATAATAGCTTGTCTTAAGCTCCGCTGTATCAAATTTAACTTTGAACCATAAATTCTGAACCTCTCTCGCATCACACTCATATTCAAATTTCCAAAATCTTTGTGTCGGCTCGTGTGACAAATAATAATTGTGCGCACTAGGGGAAACAGAAATTGGACTGCCCTGTATTCCATTTTCTATTGCATAAAGCTCAAATGAACCTTTATAAAACTGAAAAAATACACTTTTTAAGAAACCCAGCAATCTCACTTTTGTTCCATGTACGGTAAGTTTTGTAACCACAATCTCAATATTATCAGAATTAAGCACTACATTACCTTTGCTGAATAAACTGACACTATCTGCTATTTTTTATGATGTTTTAATATTTTTTCTCTTTCATTATGACGCAAATATAATAATCCAAGCTCTGTTTCTATCAATTTTCGAAATGATGGAATAATCTGTTCAAATAATATTTCTTCGAATTCTGCCTCTGATCTAAATTCATTTTCATCATAATAATCATAAAACTTCTTTCCATATGTGGATATAATTAAATAACCTGTACAAAACGTATAATTATTATGTTTAAATGACATTTTATGTGCTGAAATCGAACCATATTTTTTATGTCTTCCATCTTTTTCACTAACATAATAACGTTGCTGATTAATCAACTTAACTTTATCATTTTCAAATGATGCCGTCTTATCATTTGCTACCAAATAATGATAATATGAATCTTTTCTATTAACAAGTTCTTTCAAATCAAAACTCGCTGTCGAATCCTTTCCTGTAATCCATTTCCATCCATTCCATTTTTCAGATTCGCTTTCGGTCACATTTTTTTTAGAATGCTTAGGATACTTGTATATAAAAGATACGGATACATACTCTAAATCAATATGTGTAATATCAGAAACCAATGTTTTTAGTTCATCACATACTCTTTCTAAATATCTATGTGGATTATATAGTAATATATTTTCCTTATAATTATAATGCAGCTTATTGGTTTCATCTTTTATAAACTCGCCCTTTATTTTTTCGCAATTGGCTATTCTATCCAATACTTTTCTTGAAATATAAAACCTTTTATTCGTATCAATTATATTTTTTGCATCATTCAATTCTTTACAGTCACGCACTGTGATCTTGAACACAAAATATGTATCAATTGCAAATAATAGCAATACAATTATTATCTTGCCTGCGTTATTAATAAAAGTATTCGGTATTATTTCAAAAATTAGTGGAATTGCAAAGGGTAAAACAGTAAATATTAATGCCTTACATATACTCTTAGAAATATCGTTCTTCATATACTTTTCTCCCTTGCATTCATTTGCTCATCCTAAGAATTAACATCATTTTCTCTTAACTATAACTTCATCATCTCACAGATTTTTTCATAAACTCTTTCACAATTTCTTTTATCGTTATACACAAAAAATTGATCCATTCTTTGACGATATATGCCTTTCAATTCATACTGATTTTCCTTATATCCACTTCGATATTTTTCATTGCAATATGGTGTTATGGTCAAAAGAGTTTTTAAAACTCGCTGACTTCCAACATATAGTACCTTGAAAATTTTACACAATCGTTTTGGAATAGATATTAGGTATTTTTCCCTTGTATTTCAGTCAGTCCCTTGACTGGATTTTCAGGCTAATACCGGATTTTGCGCATGATGTCCTGCGCCCTTTCAAAATGTGAAGAGCTTCTTGAAATTTAATGTTGCTATTTTACATCCGAAGAAAAATCTTCCCCGTACCGGCATCCTGTCAACATGATATTTTCTTTGCAATAAGGATGGAACTGTTTCTACACCATTGCGGATCCGAAAGAGATTTTTAAATTCTTCTGTTCCCATCATCTATTTTTATTGTAAATGCAGCTGTGAGGGAATCTCTACAACCTTCTCGTATAACCGCTGATATTTTAAGTTTGCTATATTTTCCATCCAAAACAAACGTGATATCGCTATTATGCCCATTATTAATAAAAGCATTAGCATGAGAATTATTAAACGATTCCTTTACTACTCCGTTATCTAACACTCCACTATTTTTACTGTTTACATATAATCCAAACAAGTCTGTCTTATCTGCCAATACCCTTCCAACATTGATGTTCCCGTCCTCTTTAGAATAGGACTCCGTCTCTGGCAAAAGATTTATTGCAATCTCACGGCTCCAGTACTCTCTGCTATTGATGTTTACTATAGAGTTATTAGTATCAACTGGATTTTTCTTATCATCTATAGACAATCCCAACGATTCAAACAATAAATCAGGACTTCCGCTTACCTGTGATTTAAGAAATTCATTTAATTCCTTTTTCTCTGTATAATCACTGAAGTATTGCTCATTTTGCTGTTTTAATGTAGAGTTATCCTGTTTTAATGTAGCATTTTCCTCCTGTAAATCGCTATACGCATCCGCCAAGTCTTTCCAGTCATTATTTGTTCCGTTTAGCCTTATCTTTCAAATCAACTTCTAATTTATATCTTATTTTATGTCACTAAATTTTAGCTTCTGTGGCTTTTGGTTCCTACCTTCCTACACTTCACTTTAAACCATTTTTCCGCAACTCTCCATGAAATAGCATTTTTCCACTTATTACCTTTCATATTAAGTAATCTTCTGTGATACCTTTCAGAATCAACATGCTTCAACCATTTCAATCCTTTTAAAAAGTCAAGCATACCACGAATTACATAATATTCTGAAACAAAATCACCTGCTACATGATAAGAAGTAATCGTCTCATGCCACTTATTCAAGACAGCCTGTGAATCCAGCCACGGAAAATGAATGGCATTAACAAACAACGGATTTCTTGTATCATAATAAAGCATAATCGGTGTCTGTCGTTTATCAAATATCTCATGCCACACGTGCACACCCTCAATGATAATGGGAGTTCTGCCACACCGAAGTCCATACTCTACATCATCACAATGTATGAAAAAAGGTAAAACATCATTTTCCCTCACAAAGCTCATTGGGAAACAGCAAAACCACCATCCTCCATAATCAGCCCCAGAATCATAGACCACCTTTCCATAACAATAATCATCTGGTGTAATCTTCCTCATATATTCAACGTGTTTTAAGTCACCATAATTCCATATTTCCGCAGCAGTATACTGAATATCGGGTTTATCCAGACAGAACATCCGACCAGCCACCGGATTAAGTTCATACTGTTCAGGCACGCTTACCAGAAAATCATACAGAATATAAAAAGCATCCAACTCAAACTTCACATCATCATCCATGAAAATAACATGTGAAAAATCAATATTGCTGTTGCGTATTTCCTCTATTCCTCTCTGAAAGCCACCTGAACCACCCGTATTTTTGTTGTGAAACACATGCAAAAAATCCCCATCATGACATTCCAATTCACAGCCATTATCTATCACGAAAATATGCAGTTTGCCATAATAATCTCTGTCAGTCAAATCAAAAAATTTAGACTGTAACAATTTAGAAATATTATGCTCCACAAAATCATTTCTGTGATATGTACAAATGTTTACAGCAATATTTATATTTTTCACATTTTCTCCTCTAAAACACATATGCTATTTAATCTTATATCAGCTCACGCTCACACATATCCAGTGCAGAGGCAATAACAGCATCCATATCATAGTATTTATATTCACCAAGTCGACCACCAAAAATAACCTTCGTTTCCTGATCTGCAAGCTTCCTATAATCTTCATATAGCATTCCGTTTTTCTCATCATTTACCGGATAATATGGCTCATCACCCGGTTTCCACTCTGATGAAAATTCCTTTGAAATAACTGTCTTAGGCAGATCATCGCCATCTACATCCTTACCAAATTCAAACCATTTGTGCTCTATAATTCTGGTCCAAGGTGTCTCTTCATCTGTATAGTTCACTGCTGCATTGCCCTGAAAATTCGGAATATCAAGCAATTCTGTCTCAAATCGAACTGAACGATACTCCAACGTTCCAAGTTTATAGCCAAAGTAGGAATCTATTGCACCAGTATATACAATCTTATCTGCCATGGCATCCCACTTATCCTTTGATACAAGATAGTCCTCATTCAATTTTACCTCTATGCCTTCCAGCATATTCGCAACCATCTTTGTATATCCGCCAATTGGGATTCCCTGAAATAGTGCATTAAAATAATTATTATCAAATGTCAAACGTACCGGCAATCTCTTGATAATAAAAGCCGGAAGCTCATTGCATGGACGTCCCCACTGTTTTTCTGTGTAACCCTTAATCAGTTTTTCATAAATATCACGACCAACAAGTGATATTGCCTGTTCTTCCAGATTTTTGGGTTCTACAATTCCTGCTGCTTTTTTCTGTTCTTCGATCTTTGCTGCTGCCTCTTCCGGAGTTATAACACCCCACATTTTATTAAAAGTATACATATTAAAAGGAAGTGAATATAATTCACCGTTATAATTTGCGATCGGAGAATTTGTAAAACGATTAAATTCTGCAAACTGATTTACATACTCCCATACCTTTCTATTATTTGTATGAAAAATATGGGCTCCATACTTATGTACCTGAATACCTTCCACTGCCTCCGTATAAACATTTCCTGCAATATTCGGTCTCTTATCAATTACCAGAACTGACTTTCCTGCCTTCTTTGCTTCATGTGCAAAAACTGCTCCATAAAGTCCAGCGCCTACTACTAAATAATCGTATTTCATATTTATCTGCTCTCCTTTGAAATTTATAAAACAATGAATTTATTGCTTCCGCTTCACAATCCCTTTATGAATCAAATGCGGACGAGATTACAAGAGAAAAATGCCGTGCCCGTGAAAACTATATATGCCTTGAGCGTACTCTGGCAGAACAGGAAAAAAGATTAGCTGAGCAGGAAGTTGAATTAGCTAACAAAACTGCTGCATTGGCTGAGCAGGAAGCTGAATTAGCTAATAAAACTGCTGCATTGGCTGAACAAAAAGCTGCACTTTCTGATAAAGATAAGATTATCGAAAAACTTAAAAAACAGCTTGCTGAAATTCAGTCTGCTAATTAATATTGTTGGATTAAAATCCCACCACCTTGAAAGTTGTGGGATTCTAACTCTTATGTACATATATATTTTCTTCTAAAATGCAATAATTCTTCTAAAATAATCCTGTGGATCATAAACTATAAAATCAATAACCCTATGAATATGCTTCTAAAATGACTTCATATCCCCAATAATGAATATTTCAATTGATCCTAATAATAAATCCAAGCGTCATCGGTCCACTAAAAAAATAATTCGGGATACTTTTTGTGATATTATCGTTGATTACTACAATATTTTGAAATCCTTTATTTAATAAACAATTACCTTATCACTATCATAAGATGGACTCATTACTTTATCATTTACAGCTCTTACTGTATAATAATATGTTTCGCCATCCTTTGCAGTTACATCTGTATAACTTGTATCAACCTCATTACTTGACAAAACTATCCAGTTCGTGCCTAACTGTTTTCTATATACTTTATATAATTTTGCTCCTTCTACTCCTTCCCATGAAATTTGTACACCATTATCTGTATTCACGAAACCTTTTAGTTCTACATTATTCAGTTTCTTTACACACTCAATATTTTTACTACCATCAAATGATGGGCTCATTACATTACCATTTATTGCTCTTACCGTATAATAGTATGTCTCTCTATCTTTCGCTGTCGTGTCCGTATAACTGGTTCCCATTACATTATTAGACAATACCACCCAATTTGTTCCTGATTGTTTCCTATATACTTTATATAATTTTGCCCCTTTTACTTTTTCCCAATTAATTTGTATTCCAGAATTTGTATTAATAAATTTTCCTAATTTTACATTATCTAACATCAACACTTGCGCTGATAAAATATTTACTTCGACATCTGGTGAAGCATAATAATTTTTTGTTTCCTTAAATCTTACAAAATAATTACCTGGTGAAAGATTACTGATTTCCTTTCCATCAATATCTTTGTATAATATTTCATTTTCACCACGAAATTCCATAGTAGAATCTACATCTTTAATTTTTCCGTCATTAGCACCCACAGATGACTCATCAACTGTTGAAACTTTCGGTAAATCTCTTTCCGCTTTGTTTATTGTGTAATTTACAATTATATTTTCATTAGGCAATGCATAATTTCTATTAGTTACATCAACTGCAATTGCTTCATATGTTCCAGCATCTGTTTGTTCACCATCAACAATAACATCACATTCTTCTCCATCTGCAACTCCATTTGCTATCGCTTTCGGCAAATGTGCTTTTCCATCGTATGTAAACATTGTATTTTCCCATTCGACTTCTATAATCTTTGGTTCAAATTCAATTGTTTGATCATAATAATCATTACATTTTTTGCAATAAAAACGAAGTACGCCTTCTTCTCCATATGATGGTTTTTTTATTACCTCGCCATTGTTCCATTCATGACCAATAGGTTCTGTATAATCATGATACTTTGTTTGTGAGCAGATAGCACATTGCTCTTTTGTATAACCATATTCAGTACATGTCGGTTCAACTCTACTCGTTATCCATTCATGTTGCTCCACTTCCATATACTTTTCTAAATTGTATAAATATTCTGCCCAATTTTCTATTTCATCAATGTGTTTTGTCCAACTGTCTTTTCCGTCCAACCATGTAAGATAATTCAAAATATTCGAAAAATATGTATTATCTGATATTGCAAACTCATTATAATCCATCACTGTTCTAAAAATTTCATCAGATGAAGATTCATAATCCCCTCTATTTTGCAGATAACAATTAAAATAGGATGATCTCCCATTTACATCCATATTTAGCACATATAGTCCCGTTTCAAAACCAGCCACTACATCATCTACAAAATTATTAATCTTTTCTGGAAGCGAACTAATTGAATCTATCGTTGAAATCACTAAATAAGCCTCATCAAATATTTCATCTGTTATTTTTATATCTGTGTACTCCGATACATCAGAAT
>OFSC01002103.1_pt1 | contig 10834 bp, 9 predicted proteins | sample 1543201 | NCBI WGS metagenome assembly OFSC01 (sample SAMN04209228, study PRJEB22552) | human gut metagenome | biome: gut; material: feces | host: Homo sapiens | place: USA: Oklahoma
AAAATCAACACCGCTGACCTTGATCCAGTCGCCCTTGTCAATTTCCGTGACAACTGTATCACCCAGTCCACGGACATTGATGCCGGCTTGGTCGGACATCATCTCCGCCGGATTCTTGACGTAGGGATTCACAGACTTCTGCTGTGCAATTCCTTTCATTGTGCCGGTAACCATATTGATTTTCGTACCGGTCATCGTGATCTGATCCACCTGCGGACTGCGATAATTGCCCTCGATCCCCATTGCCTTTTCTACGCCGCGGTTGTGATAGAACAAGTACAGCTGTCCATTTACCGCACAGATGGAATGATGATTGTTGCCGTACAGTCCGAAAAACTTTCCCTGATTCGGGAACAGTTCTCCGCCGTAAGTATACGGACCGAGGGGGTTGCTGGCAGTCATATACTCAATGGCACCGCTGGTCATTCCGTAGGAATTTCCGGAAGTATTCCAGTTGGAGCAGTAGGTGTAATAGTAGGTGTCACCAATTTTATTGATACCGGAATCCTCGAACAGATACGGTGCTTCAATGGTCACCGGCGTTCCGGCAAGACTAATCATATCCTCGCCCAGTTTCACCACGCGGGAAGTTCCCGGCATAGCATCTTTTCCGTCCGGCACACCGCCGCCGAAACAGAAATAACCGGTTCCGTCATCGTCTACCATAACTGCCGGATCAAACAGCCATGTTATATCACCGCAATTGGGTGTTTCTCTGGTAATCAGTGCCTTTCCCAGCGGATCGCTCCACGGACCAGTGGGACTGTCTGCGGTCAGCACGCTGACACCATTTCCGCCGTTACAGAAATAGAGGAAAAACTTTTCCTTGCCATTGATGGTCTTGTGTGCGGCACAGGGTGCCCAGGAACAAGTTGCCCATTTGGCGATTCCCTCTGTACCTGCCACCGGAATCGCACCATGATCGGTCCAGTTTACCATGTCGTCGGAGGAGATACAGTTGATCTTGTTGACTTGTGCGTAGGTATTTTCAGTGACATTTCCATTGCTGTCATACTCAATGACATCGTTGGTGGTGTAGACATACACTCTGCCGTTATACTCCATGACACCAGGGTCAGCTCCGAATCGCTGGGTAAACAGCGGGTTATTTTCCCCTTCTGCTTTATAGCTGGCAGCTGGCGTAATTCCGGCAAACAGCTTTTCCATTGCTGCTGTATCCACTATTTTTTCTGCAATCGGAAATTCTGTGATTTTTCCCAGCAGATAATCCTGAATCAGCTGGAGGTCTGTACCGTTTACGCTGCCGCTCTGGTCTACGTCTGCTGCCAGACTTGCTGCATTGCCGGAGAATGCACCGGAAACGCCCTGTCGTGCCAGTGCCAGATCTATGCCGTTAATGACACCGTCTGCATTGACATCACCCCGATGAAACGGCTTGGATTCTCCTGCACCGATGATGGACGTTCCACCCACAGCACCGATTGCCTCGTCCAGATAGAAGTTATTTGTACTTTCTGCGGTTTCCACATACAGCACCATATTCGTGGCATCTGCCGGAATCTGATAGTTTTTGTTGGCAAGCTGTACCCACTCACCCTTGATGGCAGTTCCCTCTGCCACGGTGGCGTACTGTGCCTCGCCGTTGGCATCGGTATATGCCAGTTTCAGGAAAAACTGGTCAGTTGCATCGCCGTCAAAGTATTCCACGTTAACGCTAAAGCTGTATTCTTTTCCCGGCACAAACACCTTGGGATTCAGTGTTCTTCCGGCACCATTCCACGCAGCCGTCCGATTCTGCACCAACAATGCTTCACTGCCCACATAGGCGGTTCTGCCGCTGGTGAGAACATCTGCACTGCCTCTGCCTTCCCAGCTGTCTGTATCGCCCTCAAATGTGCTTTGGAAATACCAGCCGTATTCATTCGGTTCAATGGGTTTGTCATTGCCGCCGGGGTTGCTGCCGTCGCCCCACTCCGACTGGGGGATCATAGAGGTCAGTGTGGTATATGCCAGCTTCGGCTGATGATTGGTATCGTACAACAGCGGGGTGTTCTCCGTTTTGATCCATGTGTTGGCATCGTTCGGCCCCCAGATGCACACGGCGGTCACTCTGCCGTCTGAGCTGGGATTTTTGTTCCAGTCCATAGCAGCCTGAAAGATCGCCTTGTACTTATCCGCCTGCTGCTGGAGAGTATACTTGCCGTTTTCCATAGTGATGTCCAATTCTGTGATCTGCAAATCGCAGCCAATGGACAGGAACTTTTTCATTGCCGTGGTGTATGCCGACACGCCGGAGAATCCGTCATAATCTGCGTTGATGTGGGACTGCATGCCAATGCCGTCCAGCAAGCCTTTTTCATAGAGGGACTTGCACATACTATAAATAGCATCCCGTTTGTGATCCCAATACTCATTGTAATCGTTATAGTAGAGAGCACAGCTTTCCGGTGCATATTTCCGTGCATAGGTAAAGGCTTTTTCCACGAAGGCATTACTGCCGTAGACTTGTACCCACGGTGATTGTCCGCTGATGTTCTCGCCCGGTTCTCTGGTGCCGCCGTTGTTGGCGGTGCGGTTGCTGTCGTCGCTGATACACTCATTCGCCACATCGTAGGCATAGAGATTCAGATCCGGATACTGGGTCTTAATTGCCGCAAACATATTTTTGATGTAGCTTTCCATACGCTGATCCATGACTGCCGAGGAAACCCAGTTTCCGCTGGCATTGAAGTTTTCCTTGAAAAACCACAGCGGTGTCTGGCTATGCCAAACCAGTGTGTGACCACGCATGGCAATGTTATTATTGACGCAGAAGTCCATGATGCTGGCAGCATTGTTCAGAGAAACACCGATATTCGTTTCGCTGCACTGGGACTGCACCAGCGTTGCATCTGGCTTGGTTTCGTTCTCGCACTCGATGCTGTTATAATCCTTCAGCACGCTGGCAGTAATGGTGGAGTTCTTTACAGTACTGCCATTGAGAATATTGCCCACCCGAAAATAGTCGGCGAACTCGTCTTTCAGTCCCTTTTCCGCAGCCGCCGCAGAAACCTCACTGCTGTCCGACTTTCCTGTTACGGTGACATCATCAAACACAAAATCGTTGGTGCTGTCTGTGGTAATGGTCAGCCGGAATTCGCCGCTGTTTTCCGGTGCACGATAAGAAGCAGAAAGTTCTGTCCATTTGCCGGCTCTGGTCTGTTTTGCCGTCAGTTCGATTTCCGTTTCCTGTGCAGTGTCCAGATCTGCACAGGAAAGGGACAGGTGAAAACGCTCCGCAGTTTCACTGTACACCCACACGCTGTATGTGTAGGTTTCTCCGCCGGAAAGATAGAAGCCTTTTTCCGCACTGGCACCGTCAGATGTGCTGGTTCTTCCGGTAACAGACATACCACGGGACATGTTGTGACCGATGCCGTCTTCTGCTGTCAAAGCTACAGCATCAGCACTGCCGTACCAGCCGCCGTAGTTGACTTCAAAGTCGTTGCTGACCAGTTCTGCCGCAGATACTGTTCCTGAAATTGCCGGAAAACAGGATAATGCACCTGCACTGCACAGTACCGCAGTCAGTCCTGCCAGCCATTTTTGCTTGTTCATACAAAAAATTCCTCCTTTTGTTGATGTAAGTTTCGATTCAAACTACATTTATTATAACAGAAGGAGGTTTTCTTGTATTGCAGGATTGTCATGTAATTTGTATATCTGTAAAGCTAATTTTATTTTTGCGATTTCCGAAATTCTGTCGGTGTCATACCGTGAACTTCTTTGAAAACTCGTGTAAAATGGCTCTGGGACGAGAACCCCAGCAGACTGCTGATCTGGGAGAGATTTTGCTCTGTTTTCAACAGCAGTGTTTCCGCCTCCTGCATTTTTTGCTGCTGGATAAAATCAGACAGCGTCCTGCCTGTTTGCTTTTTGAATTCCGTAGTCAGTCCGCCGCGGCTTTTGCCGCAGTATGCTGCGATGTCTGCGGTGCGGATCGGTTCTGCCATATGGCTGCGGATATACTGCAACACATTTCGCACCAATCGGGACTGGCTTCCGCCGCACTGTTTCAGCTTTTGCACCTGATCGGCATAGTCCAGGATCATGTGATACTGCAAGTTCTTGATTCGTTCCATGTCCGGCAGGGATTCGCATTTGGAAATGTAGTGTTCCTCCGTTTCCAAAACTTCTTCGGCAGGCAGACCAGCCTGGATCGCCGCACGGGAAACAATGGTTTCCAGCCGAATGAAAAAATTCCTGTGATGCCGCAGCAGCTGCGGTGCAAGCTGTCCGGAACGAACTGCCGGAATTTTTGTTGCACCATCGATCAGACCGTCTACGTCGCCCTGCTGCACCTTCCGAATGATGTCCTGTTCGATCGACAGAGAACGCATGTGCCCTTCTGGATTTCTGTTTTCCGGACCGGACAGGATCTCATTTTCTTTCATTTCTGCTGTAATGGTTTTCTGTTCCTTTTGCTGGATCCGCAGATTAGAAATGTCATACATGGTTCGGTTGACTGTGAAATTGTACAGGATCATTGCCTGCAAAAGGGTGTCCGGATGCATTCCCGAAAGCGTTTTCATCTCGGCTGCAAACACAGAAAACTGTTCCGGCTGCAAATGCAGCGAACCTCCCAGCTTTTTCAATTCGTGTTCTGAAATCGCCAGTTCGCTGACTGGTCCGGCGACAAAGCAGTACGACTGATGCCGGACATAGCCATAGTAAAACATATCGTGATAGGAAAAATAGCCCAGTGGTGCGGTTTCCTGCAAAAGTGCATCAATGCAGAGGGTCACAGGATCTGCTGCCAGCTGCACCGGAGAATAGGTGTAGATCTTCTCCTGCTGTCGGTAGAGGCGTACCGGCAGTCCAAACATATTGGAAAACTGCCGGCTGAAATAGCAGAGCTGCGATTTGGTCAAAACGTGCTGCACAGAAGATTGTTCAGACATGGCAGAATTTTCACTCCTCTCTTTGTAAAATTCTCACTGGCGAAGCTTTAGGCAATACGATTATAATTGATAACAATATTATACTATATTTTGTAAAGTATGTCAATACAAAAAATCCACTGAAATTCGTTACAAAAGGAAAACCCGAGATCCCACATGAGAATCTCGGGTTTTTATAGGAAATCAGATGAAACAAAATGTCATAAATTAGAGAAATGCTGTGCAATGCTCCTACAGGCTTTGCGTAGCGTACAGCCTTGCTCATTATGTCTATTATAGCAATTTCACATTGCGGTGTATATCATTTTTGTCATGTACTTTTGCATTATTGTCATATGATCTTGTGTAAATGTATATCTGCGGAACTTTATGCAATCTGCCGAAAAATTTGTCGACGCATCTTATGCACAGGCTTTGTGCGGTATTGCCTTTACTTTTGAGCATCTTTTGCGAGAACCTCATCAATGGTATTCTGAAGTGTACTGAGATTTTCGTCATTGTCAATGCCGCCCATAAGTGCTTCGCCCACGATATTGCCGTTTCTGTCAATGACATACGTTGTCGGGAACGCAGTGACACCCAGTGCAAATTTTCCGGCATCGCTGTCAGAATCAAAATAGATGTTCCGATATTTCGCTCCCTTTGTTTCCAGAATTTGTTTCGCCGTTGCAATATTCTGCTCGTCACCGTCAAGTGCACCAACATTTACACCAAGCACTTCACCGCCCTGTTCTTTGATGCGATCATTCAGAGCATTCATTTCACTGAGCTCCTCCACACAGGGTTTGCATTCGTTGAACCAGAAATTCACCACTGTCACAGCATTCTCTGCGAAAACACTGCTGTCCACCTTGTTTCCGTCCAGATCTTTTCCCTCAAACTGCGGGAATGCAGTGCCAGATGCATCGCTGGTCTGCTCCTCAGAAGAATCCGTCGGAAGTGCTGCGATCTCCTCTTCAATTTTGCGGATCTGTTCTGCATCTGATTTCAGCGTTTCATATTCTGCATCAGTAAACTGATCTTTTGCACCGTCTACAGCAGCCATCAGCACATCGCCGTAGTTTGAACTCAGCGTGTCCTCTGTGACATTTTTGCTCATAGATGCAAACACCTTTTCCCACAGATCATTGTTTTTCGCCATGATCGCATTTTCCTCATCCAAAAGTTCCTGTGAAGATTTTCCGGATGTTTCTGCTTCGCCGGATACTTCACTGGACACGCTTGAAGAAGTGTCCTTTACCGTACTGCCGCATCCGCTGAGCGGGACAGAAAGTGCCAGACAAGCTGCTAACATCATCATCAGATTCTTTTTCATTTTCATTTTTTAAGCTCCTTTTTTTCTGTTGAAATTTCTTTTGCCTTTGATAGATCTCCAAAACCATATTGATAACATATGGCATGGGTCGGACAGGATTTCATACACATGCCACAGCGGATACACTCGGCATGGTTGGGCTGTCTGGTGACATCGACATCCATTTTGCATGCCTTTGCACAAGCTCCGCAGGATACGCATTTGTCTTTGTCCACCTTCATCTGAAAAAGCGATACCCGATTCAAAAGTGCATAAAATGCTCCCAGCGGACACAGCCATTTGCAGAACGGGCGGTAGAAAAACACACTGCCAAGTATCACAGCCAGCAGGACAAATGCTTTCCATGAAAAAAGTGTACCAAGTGCCGTGCGGATTCCTTCATTGGTGATCGACAACGGAATCGCACCTTCCAGCACGCCTTGCGGACAAAGGTATTTGCAGAAGAACGGATCCCCCATTCCCAGCTCATTGACGACTACCATCGGGAGAAGAATCACCATCACCAGCAAAATACCATATTTCAGATAACGCAACGGTTTCAGCTTTTGAGTAGAGAGCTTTGGCGACGGGATCTTATGCAAAAGCTCCTGAAACCAGCCGAACGGACACAGAAATCCACAGATAAATCTCCCCAGCAAAACACCAAGCAATATCAATATTCCGGTGACATAGTAAGAAAACTTGAATTTCGATGACCCTACAACTGCCTGAAATGCCCCGATGGGACAAGAGCCTGCTGCTCCCGGACAGGAATAGCAATTCAATCCCGGCACACAGGCGTATTTTCCCTTTCCCCGATTCAGAGAACCATTCAAAAAATTGGGGAGATGCATGTTGGTCAGAAGTGCTGCTGCTGCCTGAATCCAACCGCGAAACCGTGCAAGAATGTGCACATTTTTTTTGTTGATCTGTTTGTTCTTAGCCAATTCCAACACACTCCATACACAGGCGAATCGCTTTTGAAAAAACTGTCTGGGCTTCCTCCCGCCAGATGCCAAAGATGAGCATCGCTATTCCCGCAAGAAGAAGCAGCACTTGCACTGCCGCTTTTTTAAATACCATTTGTTTCCCTCCAATGCTTTGATGACACCAGTATACATCATGCGATATAAAATCTGCGTTAAGAGAAAATTAACACAGATTTTATCTGCGTCTGTTATAATAAAGGTAAAAATTATAAGAGCCTGTTTTGTATCCTGCCCCGAACACTGCTCCATGGCAAGGCTTTTAACGGTAAACCGTGCGGCAAAAGATACAGAACAATCTCTGGGGAGCATGCTATGAGACTTTTCGTGATAGAAGATGAACAATCCCTGCGGGAGGACATCACAAAAAAATTACAGCGTTCAGGATATGAAGTCGATGCCTGCGGCGATGGAGAAACAGCTTCAGAATATCTGTCTGTGGAATATTATGATTTGATATTATTAGACCTGAACCTTCCTAAGATCGATGGAATGACGCTTCTCCGCAGCTTCCGGAAAGAAAATCAGGAAACGCCGGTATTGATCTTATCCGCACGAAGCGAAATTGCTGACAAAGTGGAGGGACTGGATGCAGGGGCAAATGATTACCTTTCGAAGCCATTTCACCTTGCAGAACTGGAAGCCAGAATCCGCAGCCTGACACGCCGGCAGTTCATTCAGCGGGATGTACGCCTGCAATGCGGACAGATCGTATACGACACCAAAAGTCGTACTGCAACAGCAGACGGCGTTGTAATCAATCTGACACGCAAAGAAACCGGCGTACTGGAATATCTGATGCTGCATCAGGGCAGACCCGTCAGTCAGGAGGAACTCATTGAACATGTATGGGACAGCAGCGTGGACAGTTTCAGCAATTCGATTCGTGTCCACATTTCTGCACTCCGGAAAAAACTCCGTGCAGTTCTTGGCTATGACCCCATTCGGAATCGAATCGGAGAGGGTTATGAAATAGAAGGAGAATCAAAATGAAGCGAATGAAACGACTGTCCTTTCAATGGAGAATCACACTGCTGACTGCCATTTTGATTGCCGGAACTTGTATATGTTCCAATCTTCTGCTCTATCGTTCCGGTACGGTCGGCATAGATTCGCTGAATGGCTTTGTCATGGAATATGATCCTGAAAGTTCCGATGTTCTGAAAATTGAATTTGATGATCAGCAGATGTCCGCATTTCTCCATCAGTTTTCGCAGGAAATTTACGATGTGAAAGCAGAATTCGGAAGAAAATGCTGGTATATCACAGCCGCAGTCACACTGCTTAGTGCAGCGATCGCATATTTTGTAAGCGGCAGAGCACTCAAACCGCTGAAACAATTTTCAAAGCAGACAGAAAACATCAATCAGGACAATCTTACCAGCACCCGTTTTGATGAAAACACCGCAGCAGAATTTCAGCAGCTGAGCTGCTCGGTCAATCATATGCTTGACCGGCTGGCACTTTCCTTCGACTTACAGCGTCAGTTTGCAGGAAATGCTGCACATGAATTGCGTACACCGTTGGCAATGATGCAGACAAAATTGGAACTGTTCGCCGAAGAACATTCTGACAGCTGTGCAGAAACCGCAGAACTGGTTCAATTTCAAATCGATCAGGTAAACCGCCTGACTGCCCTTGTCCGCACGCTTCTGGAAATGAGCAATTTGCAGTCTGTTTCACGTTCCGATGAAATCGAATTGGCACCGCTGGTTGACGAGATCCTGACGGATCTCACCACACTTGCGGAACAGAAAAATATTACACTGCATCAAAACTGTGAGGACGTTCATATGATCGGCAGTGATACGCTGATTTACAGACTGCTGTTTAATCTCGTTGAGAATGCGATCAAATACAATCATACAGGCGGCAGCGTAACGGTTTCTATCCGGAAGGAACAGCATCAGGCATTGCTGCATATTACAGACACAGGCTGTGGGATTCCGGAAGCATACAGAGAGAGTATTTTTCAGCCGTTTTTTCGTGTGGATAAATCAAGAAGCAGGCAAATGGGCGGTGTCGGTTTAGGGCTTGCCCTTGTGAAAGAAATTGCAGTATTGCATGGCGGGAATGTCTGTGTGGAATCAAGTTCAGAAAAAGGAACGACTTTCGCTGTAAGATTGCCATTGATCGGGAAAGTGGAATAGGACTGTTTGACAGATATACGGATTTTTCAGGCGAGCCATAAGGGAATAAAATCAACACGACAGTAAAAGGAAGGAACGAATTATGGGTGCATGGGGTACGGGACTGTATTCCGATGATTTTGCACTGGATGTGAAAAGTGAATTTTTAGATGCAATCAATTCTGGAAAGCCATATCGAGAAGCATTTGAGGAGTTAAAGAAAACATATGTGGATAATGCATATAATGACGATCCGGACATACCAGTATTTTGGTTTGTATGTGCGGACATTTTATGGAAAAAAGGTCGCTTAGACGAAGATATTAAACAGACGGCATTAGCATATATCGAAAGCAACTCAGATGTTGAACGTTGGAATTTAGAGTCATCTGCTCTGGGAAAGAAAAGAAAAACAGTTTTGGAAAAATTAAAGGCTAAATTACTTTCACCGCAGCCAGAGGCAAAACCGATTCGGATAAAGAAATTTTATGAGTGCCCCTGGAATATTGGTGATGTGTTTGCTTATCCATTGATTAGCAATCTTGCAAAAGAAAACGGGTTACATGGAAAATTTATTATATTTCAAGTTGCTGCAAAGAGAAAAATGAAAAAGAATGTCGATGAGTATCCTGTGGTTCGCTGTTGGATTGCAGAGGAGTTAACGTTTCCTCCCAAAACAACATGTGTGAAATGGAGTAGTATTCCAAGGAATGATGGAAATTATAATTACGGTTATTTTATGATTGCATCTTCTATACGCTCCGTTCCTAAAAGCATTCGTTTTATTGGAAATTTTGCTGAATATATTCCCGTTGATGATGGTGGAAATATTGAAGAAGCTTCAGATGGTGTTATATGGAAGTGCTTTGAAGAAAAGATTGTAAAAGATTATCTGAGAGATATAGAATGACAGTGACTGGTACAGCACTGAGGTTTATGTTCGTGGTACAAATCTGCTGGCGAAATTCAGCAAGCAGAGCGGCAATGTCAAGACGGATTATCAGTATTATACACAGAATGCACATGGAGATGTGGTGAATCTGACGGATTCCACTGGTACGGTTGCGAAGTCGTACAAGTATGATGCGTTTGGTGTCGAGCAGAATATTGATGATGCAGATAGCAATGTGTTCCGGTATTGCGGTGAGTATTATGATTCTGAATCGGGTACAATTTACCTGCGGGCATGGTATTATGATCCGACGATTGGACGGTTTATTTCACGAGATTCCTATACTGGTAAGAACGAAGATCCACTTAGTTTAAATCTGTATACGTATTGCGGAAATAACTCATTACTTTATTTTGATCCCAGCGGTCATTCGTTTGCATTGCCGATGGAAGCGGTGTATGTTACTGTAGGACTTCTTGCCGTTACAACATTATCGATAGTTGCTATTAATGCAAATAATTCGCAAATACAATCATCTTGTAGAAGCCTTTCAAATACTATAGCTAAGGAAACACTAATTAAATCTTCCCATTAGGCAGCAAATATGGTATAATAGAAAAAAGACGAAAAAG
>OFSC01002108.1_pt1 | contig 10797 bp, 10 predicted proteins | sample 1543201 | NCBI WGS metagenome assembly OFSC01 (sample SAMN04209228, study PRJEB22552) | human gut metagenome | biome: gut; material: feces | host: Homo sapiens | place: USA: Oklahoma
GCCCTATCATCTTCATATGCCATCTTATTTTTTAGAGACATTTACTGAATATCCCAAGTTAAAAGAAAAGCGTGAGACACGAATGTTCCACGCTTTTTTGTAAATCGTATTAAAATGAGGTTATTTTTCAATTCCAACCAGTTCTACTTCGAAAATCAAAGTAGAGAAAGGTTTAATCTGACCGGCTTCACGTGCACCATAAGCCAAGTCTTGAGGGATGTAAAGTTCCCATTTAGAACCTACTGGCATCATTGTCAGTGCTTCAGTCCATCCTTTGATTACTTGATTAGCACGGAAAGTAGTCGGTTCTTTACGATCATATGAACTGTCGAACTGAGTTCCGTCAATCAAAGTACCTTTATAGTTTACTTTTACTTTAGAAGAATCGGTAGGAACAGCGCCGTTACCTTCTTTAATTATCTTATATTGCAATCCGCTTGATGTAGTTTTAACACCCTCTTTCTTTGCATTTTCAGCTAGGAATTTTTCACCGGCAGCCTTATTTTCAGCGAACTGGGCTTCAGTAGCTTTTGTTTTGATTGCTTCTGCTTTAGACTGAACGTAGGCGTTGGCTTCTTCCATAGTAACATTCATGCCTTTTTTCTGCAAAGCAGCCATGAAACCTGCCAGGAAGTTTTCTTTACTTAAACTTTGAGTAGAGTCATTTCCGAAAATACGTTGGCTCATCATATCGAACATACGTCCACCAACTTGTTGACCAATCTGAAGACCTGCCATATAAGCAACATCTTTAGGACTTGTCTTGCTGGTACCTTCTTTAACACCTCTGATGAAGTCGGCCATATAGGCTGTGTCAACGCCCAGTTGTTGGCTCATATACATATCCAGACCTTGCGTGTTGGTGATACCCATCATGTAAGAAAGTGAGTCTACGTCATTCTTCATGTTTGCTTTCGGTGCTTGGGCTGTACAAGAAGCCAAGCTGGCTGCAGCAGCGATTGCTACAAAAAAACTAATTTTTTTCATTTGCCTTAAATGCTTTAATAATTATAATACTTCGATTAATTCTACTTCAAAAATCAATGTGCTGTGAGGAGGAATCATTTCTCCTGCCTGTTGTGCTCCATAGGCTAGTTCTGAAGGAATGAAAAGTTTCCATTTAGCACCTTCAGTCATCAGTTGGAGTGCTTCCACCCATCCTTTGATTACTTGGTTCACACCAAAGATAGCCGGTTCGCCGCGTTTGATAGAACTGTCAAACAAAGTCCCATCAATCAAGGTACCTTCATAATGGCATTTTACACGGTCGGTTGCACTCGGTTTTTTTCCGTTACCTTCTGTGATAACTTCGTACTGTAAGCCGCTGGGAAGTGTCACGACCCCCGGTCTTTTTGCGTTTTCCTCCAAAAATGATTTTCCCTTTTCAATATTCTCTGCATTCAATTTGGTTTCCAGTTCTTCAAAGTACTTGTTTACGATTTCACGTGCTTCGTTGTGGCTGATAGCCGTTTCTTTTCTATCTAATACGTCTTTGATTGCTTGAGCAAAGTCTTCAACATTAATACTTTGAGCACCCATGCTCAATAAATTCTGGCCAATACCAAGGCCGATGGCGTAACTGAATTTATCCATAACTATTTATTTTATAAGATGTTTTATACAAAACGCACAAAGGTAGGTGTTTTATTTGAATGAATCTGTTTTTAACAATTTAATTTTTCTTATTTTTGTGTGTTTAGTTAAAAGAGGAGGACTAGAAATGAAGAATTTAGTAGTTTTAACAGGTGCTGGAATGAGTGCAGAAAGCGGTATCAGTACATTTCGTGATGCAGGTGGTTTATGGGATCAGTATCCGGTGGAACAAGTGGCTACTCCGGAAGGGTATGCGGCAAACCCTAAATTGGTGATTGATTTTTATAATGAGCGTCGTAAACAGTTGCTTGCTGTAAAGCCTAACCGGGGGCATGAACTGGTTTCTGAGATGGAAAAGTTCTTTAATGTGACTGTTATCACTCAAAATATTGATAATTTGCATGAGCGTGCCGGAAGTTCGCATATTATTCATTTACATGGCGAACTGACCAAGGTGACATCTAGTTGGCAACCTAATAATCCAGCTTATATTAAAGAATTAAAGCCGGAAGAATATGAGATACATTTGGGAGACTTGGCCGGAGACGGTTCCCAGTTTCGTCCGTTCATTGTATGGTTTGGTGAATCTGTTCCTATGATTGAAACTGCAATTGAATATGCTGAAACAGCTGATATCTTTTTAATTATAGGAACTTTGCTTAATGTATATCCTGCTGCCGGTTTGTTGAATTATGTGCCTGCCCGCACTCCTGTTTATTTAATAGATCCTAAGCAGGTGCCCATTGCATCGGGACGTAAAGTGCATGTAATTCAGAAAGGTGCGTCCGAAGGAATGGAAGAGCTTAAAAAAATATTAGTGGGATAGTTTGCAAGTAAACAATTTCCTTGTATATTTGTTATGTATTTAAAGAATATTTAAAACATAAAACAGAGACAATTATGAAAAAGTACGTTTGCACAGTATGTGGTTGGGTTTATGACCCGGCAGAAGGAGATCCTGAAGGTGGAATCGCTCCGGGAACAGCATTTGAAGATATTCCAGATGATTGGGTTTGCCCTCTTTGCGGAGTAGGTAAAGATGATTTCGAAGTTCAAGAAGATTGATCCTACCTTATAACCGGATATCATATAAAGCGGAGGAATTTCTTTTGTATGATATATCAGATAGCGCGACTAATTATTATTTAGTTGCGCTTTTTTATTTTACATTATTATTAATGGCTTACCTTAAAAAAAAGAGCGTAACCTATAACAGGTTGCGCTCTTTATGGTATAAAAAAGAATGTTCTTATTTCTTTTCTTGCTTTTCAGGACGAGGCAGTAATACTTTGTGAGAGAGCTTGAATTTACCTGTTTTGGGATCAATATCAAGTAACTTCACTTCTATTTCATCCCCTTCTTTTAAACCGGCCTCTTCTATTGTTTCAAGACGTTTCCAGTCAATTTCAGAGATGTGTAACAATCCGTCTTTACCAGGCAAGAATTCTACGAACACGCCATATGGCATTACTGAACGGACTTTACCTACATAGACTTCACCGACTTCGGGAACGGCAACGATACCCTTGATAATGCGCATAGCATCGTCAATACATTTCTTGTTTGTTCCCGCAATCTCAATGCGACCTACTCCATCAGTTTCTTCAATCGTGATGGTTGCTCCGGTTTCTTCCTGCATACCTTGGATAATCTTTCCGCCCGGACCGATGATAGCCCCAATGAACTCTTTAGGAATAGTCATCGTTTCAATACGAGGAGCATGCGGTTTCAAATCTTTACGAGGTTCGGCTATACATTCGGTTAACTTGTTAAGAATATGTTCGCGACCTTCTTTTGCTTGCAGTAACGCTTTTTCCAAGATTTCGAATGACAGACCATCTACCTTGATGTCCATCTGTGTAGCAGTGATACCATCACGAGTACCTGTAACCTTGAAGTCCATATCACCCAAGTGATCCTCATCTCCAAGAATATCAGACAATACGGCATATTTTTCTTCACCTGCATTCTTAATCAAGCCCATGGCAATACCTGAAACTGGTTTTTTCATGGCAACACCGGCATCCATTAATGCAAGCGTTCCTGCACAGACAGTAGCCATTGAAGAAGAACCATTTGATTCCATGATATCAGATACTACACGTACTGTGTATGGGTAGCCTGCAGGAATTTGTCCTTTCAAAGCACGCCATGCCAAGTGCCCGTGACCGATTTCACGACGACCTACACCACGTTGTGCTTTTGCTTCACCGGTAGAATAAGGGGGGAAGTTGTAGTGTAACAAGAATCGTTCTCTGTGTTGATCCAGAACATCGTCTACGATTTTCTCATCTAGCTTGGTGCCTAATGTGACAGAAGTTAAAGACTGAGTTTCACCACGGGTGAAAATGGCAGAACCGTGAGGGCCGGGCAGATAACCTACTTCGCACCAGATAGGGCGAATTTCAGTTGTCTTACGTCCGTCCAGACGCTTGCCTTCATCAAGAATACAACGACGCATGGCTTCCTTTTCCACATCGTGGTAGTAACGGTCGATTAATGCACCTTTTTCTTCCAGTTCTTCTTCTGTATATTGAGTTTTGAATTCATCGCGGATGGCATCAAAAGCATCTTGACGTTCATGCTTGTTTCTGTTTCCTGAAGCAGCGATGGCGTATGCTTTATCATAACAAGCTTCGCGTACAGCTTTGCGTAAATCTTCATCGTTTTCTTCGTGGCAGTATTCACGTTTTACTGTAGAACCGACTTCTTCCATCAGTTCCATCTGCGCTTTACAATGAACTTTGATTGCTTCGTGAGCAGCCTTCATGGCAGCCAGCAAGTCTTGTTCGCTGACTTCCTGCATTTCGCCTTCTACCATCATGATGTTGTCATATGTGGCTGCAACCATCAGATCCATATCAGCTTTCTCAAGTTGTTCGAAAGTGGGGTTGATAACGAACTGGCCATCGATACGTGCTACGCGTACTTCAGAAATCGGTCCGCCGAAAGGAATGTCGGAAACGGCTAATGCTGCTGAAGCGGCCAATCCTGCCAATGCATCAGGCATATCTATTCCATCAGCTGAGAAAAGAACAATGTTTACGTAAACCTCTGCATGGAAATTATCGGGGAATAAAGGACGCAATGCGCGGTCTACCAGTCGGCAAGTCAGGATTTCATAATCTGAAGCTTTGCCTTCTCTTTTGGTAAAGCCACCGGGAAAACGTCCGAATGCTGAATATTTTTCTTTGTACTCTACCTGAAGGGGCATAAAATCTGTACCGGGAACTGCATCTTTTGCTGCACAAACAGTAGCTAGCAACATGGTGTTACCCATGCGGAGCATTACAGAACCGTCTGCCTGTTTTGCCAGCTTTCCCGTTTCGAGCGTAATGGTTCTACCATCGGGAAGCTCGATTGTCTTAACAATTGGATTAATCATAAAAAATGTTTTAATATAATTTTCGTCTAAAATTCGTGCAAAGATAGGTATTTATTCTTCTAATTGGGTGAAAATGAGCCAAAAAGTTACACAGATTACCGTTTTTTTTATTTTAATGCGTAAGAAGCTGGATAAATGCTTTGACAAACCACGAAAAGACGTATCTTTGCATCCAAAATTATTAAGAGAACACACATTTATATTAATTTTAGCGATGAAAAAGAATGTATATTTTTTGCTCGCACTTCTGTTGATAGGGTTGAGCGCCTGCGACAATGCACCGAAGTTCAAAGTTCAAGGTGAAATTAATGGTGCTGAAGATAAGATGCTTTATTTGGAAGCGTCGGGATTGGATGGCATAGTAGCGCTTGATTCGGCAAAATTGGGCAGTAGCGGAAGTTTTAGTTTTGCACAGAAGCGCCCGGAATCTCCTGAATTCTATCGTTTGCGTTTAGATAATAAAGTGATAAACTTTGCTGTAGACTCTACGGAAACAGTATCAGTTAAGGCTGAGATAAATGATTTTGCGACTGCCTATCGTATTGAAGGTTCGGAAAACAATTTGAAAATTAAGGAATTGGTGTTGTTGCAAGCTGATTTGCAGAAGAATGTGGATAAACTCGGTCAGAACCGTAATATCCCTGCGGGCATCGCACAAGACAGCCTTTTGGCTATGGTAAACAATTACAAGAATAAAGTGAAACGAGAATATATTTTTGCGGCTCCAAATATGCCATATGCTTATTTCGCTTTATTCCAGTCGTTGAATGGGTATATGATTTTTGATCCTTTGACAAATAAGGAGGATGTGAAGTGTTTCGCTGCGGTGGCTACGAGTCTGAATAATGCTTATCCACATGCCGACCGTTCACGCAACTTGTACAATATGGTTATAAAAGGAATGAAGAATACCCGTACTCCCCGTCAGCAGACCATGGAAATTCCTGAAGATAAAATCAAGGAAGCCAGCATTATTGATATTCAGCTGAAAGACTTGAAAGGCAATACACGCAGTCTGACCGATTTGAAGGGTAAAGTGGTGCTGATCGATTTTACTGTATATAACAATGCAATGTCTGCTGCACATAATTTGGCGTTACGTGAACTTTATAATAAGTATGCTTCTCAAGGGTTCGAGATTTACCAGATTTCACTGGATGGTGATGAACACTTTTGGAAAACATCTGCAGATAATCTGCCTTGGGTCTGTGTACGTGACGCTAATGGCGCTTATTCTTCATACATTTCATTATATAATGTAACTAATCTGCCTTCGGTATTTTTGGTAAATCGTAATAATGAATTAAGTGCCCGTGGTGAGAATATTAAAGATTTGGATGAAGCCATTAAAAAACTCTTGTAAAAAGCTAATTATGAGTTGAATTTGTTTAAACATGTTACATAGCATCCTTATAAACTTGACTCGTATTAGATAAAAGTCTATCTTTGCAAGACTTGAAATACCAAAGAGGGTTCCGACATTTCCATGTCGGAATTCTTTTTGTTTTTATAGGCATAACTGGAACAATGAATAATTATATAATTTAAAAGGAGGAAAACATTATGGCTTATATGTCAGAAGAAGGTTACAAGCAACTGATTGAGGAACTGAAATATCTGGAATCAGTAGAACGTCCTAAAATTGTGTCGGCTATTGCCGAAGCGCGTGATAAGGGAGACTTGTCAGAAAATGCCGAATATGATGCTGCCAAAGAGGCGCAAGGTCTATTGGAGATGAAGATCAGCCAGCTGAAATCAACTATTGGTGATGCTAAAATTATTGATACTTCAAAAATGAATGCAGATACAGTGCAAATTTTGACGAAAGTAGAATTGAAGAATGCTAAGACCGGAATGAAGATGGTTTATACTATCGTAGCCGAAAGCGAAGCGAATTTAAAATTGGGCAAGATTTCGGTAAATACTCCGATAGCACAGGGTTTGTTAGGAAAAAAAGTGGGTGATGTGGCTGAAATCACTATTCCGCAGGGTAAAATCAGCTTGGAAGTTGTGAATATTTCATTTTAATATATAAGGCAGGTCCGCTATGCGGGGCTGCCTTATTTAATACTTATAGATATGGCAACAATATTTAGTAGAATTATTACAGGTGAGATTCCTAGCTATAAAGTGGCTGAAAATGACCAGTTCTATGCTTTTCTGGATATCAACCCGTTAGCCAAAGGGCATACGTTGGTTGTTCCGAAATGTGAGGTGGACTATATCTTTGATTTGGAGGATAATGAACTGGCTGCTATGCATGTTTTTGCAAAGAGTGTGGCGCTTGCCATTCAAAAGGTTTTTCCGTGCAAGAAAGTAGGTGAGGCAGTAATCGGATTAGAGGTTCCTCATGCACATATTCATCTGATTCCTATTCAGAAAGAGTCGGATATGATTTTTTCTAATTCGAAGTTGAAACTGACAAATGAAGAATTTGTGGAGGTGGCAACAGCAATCAATCAAGCCTGGGAAGGTGGTGACAAGTAATCTTTTTCTTTCTTAGTAAATATAAAGAGAAGGTGTGTCGTAATACACGATGCGCCTTCTTTTTTTCATTGACTATAAAAATCGACTCATTTTTTTAAGCTGCGATATTTTGAGGATTTCTTTGATTTATGCGTTCTCAACATCTAAATAGAACAACTGTAAGCTCATAAAACGGTCTAATCAGCCAATCCATACCTTCTTTAGTCATTTTTGCACACATCTTTTTTATATTGAAGGCAATGGCAAAGAAGGCAAAGTCCATGAAGACCTTGTCCTTTCCAAAATGGCGGAAACGTTTGTAATTCATATTGTTTTTCATTTGTCCGAACACGGCTTCCGGTTCTATGCATCTCTGTCCTCTGTGTTTCAGCCCTTCCTCTGAGCAGAGCAACTCTTTGGCTTTTTGCTTGTATTTTCTGAGTCTGTGATTCAACTCTATCGTTCTGTTCCCCTTTGCTTTAAAACATCGGCATCTTAGCGGACAGCCTTCACATCTGATGGCTCTGTACCTGGCATTTTCGCTGACATATCCGGATGCTGTTTTCACATGTCTAGTCCCTATCCTTTGCATCTTCTGTCCCATGGGGCAGATACAAAAGTCTTGTTCTTCATTGTAGTAGAAGTTTTCGGCCTTGAACGGGTCCGGTTTGAATCTCGGCCGCTGTTCCATGTGGAAGTAGTTGTACTTGACGTAGGCTTCCATACCGTTTTCTGACATGAAGCGGTAATTCTCCTCAGAACCGTAGCCGGAATCGGCAACCACCGTATGGGCCAGCCTGTCATATCTGCTTGAGAAGGATTGCAGGAAAGGTATCAGGGTCAGTGTATCCGTAGGGTTCGGGAAGAGTGCAAAGTCGGTAATGAACTGGTTCCCGGTGCCGATCTGGAGGTTGTAACCGGGCTTTGTCTGGCCGTTACGCATGGCATCCTCCTTCATTCTCATGAAAGTAGCGTCATTGTCCGTTTTGGAATAGGAATTCCTGTCCTGCAGCGTGTCCAGACGGTTGTCGTATTCCTGTAGCTTGTCCCTGTGCTCTTCCAACTCCTTCAGCTGTTTGCGTTTCTTTTTCAACGCAGTCTTTTCCTCTTTCGTGGAGGGCTCAGGAACCTGTTCAAGTGCTTTCCGCAATTCTCCAGCCATTTCAGTCAGCATGGCCGGAGTGAACTCAATCTCCTCATTGCTTTCCGATGAGTTCTCCTGGGCGATGACATCGTCTATCTGCCCTAACAGGACATGTATCTTCTTCATCAGGCGTTCACAGTTCCGCTCAACCGTTTTTCGCCAGACGAAAGTATACTTATTGGCTTTGGACTCAATCTTTGTCCCGTCAATGTATTCCACATTCAGCCTGATGAAGCCTTTGGAAGAGAGAAGGAGTACGGTTTGGGTAAATACCTCGTTGATTTCCTTTTTCACCCGGTTGCGGAAACGGTTGATGGTAATGAAATCAGGTTTCTCATATCCGGCAAGCCAGATATAATGGATGTCACGATGAAGGAGCTTTTCAATTTTCCGGCAGGAATAGACGTTGTTCATATAGGCATAGAGAATGACCTTGAGCATCATCCTGGGATGGTAAGGGCTGCGGCCGCATTCCTTATACAACTTCCTGAAACTTTCAAGGTTCAGGCTCTCAACCAGAGCGTCAACCATCCGAACTGGATCATGCTCTGCAATATCCTCGTCAATTCTTGGAGGAAAAAGCACTGTTTGGTTGGGATTGTAAGGACGAAAATGTATCTTTGTCATAGTATAAAATGTTATGCTTAAAGATACAAAATCTTTAGGTAATAACAAAGCCCCTGCTTGTGAAAGTCGGGGCTTTGTGCATAAAAAAAGAAGGTGCGCATTTTGACACACCTTCTTTCCTTTATGATTAAACTCCGGTTACCTGTTTTTATACAAACTGATCTCCTAGTTTGATTTGTACGTCATTTACGAATTTTCGGATAGCGCTTTCGTCATCTTTTTTGCATATGAGTAATACATTGTCTCTTGCGGCTACTAAATAACCTTCTAGATCCTGTATTACGGCTAATTTCCCTTCTGGCACTACTATTACATTATTATAGCTGTTATATAATAAGGAGTTTCCGTTTACTACGACGTTACCTTCTTGGTCCTTGGATGATATATCATACAAGGAGTCCCATGTACCTAAATCTGCCCATCCGAAGTCGCACAATTGGACGAAAACATTGTTGGCTTTCTCCATGATTCCATAGTCAATGGAGATATTAGGACAGGAGGCAAAATCTTCTTCTCCGTTAGTCAGTTTGGTACAAACTTCGGGCATAATCTCATTGAAAGCTTCTAAAATTGTATTGATATTCCATAAGAATATTCCTGAGTTCCAATAGAATTCTCCACTTTCTACGAATACTTTGGCAAATTCCAATTGGGGCTTTTCAATGAATGTTTTTACTTTAAAGAATTCTCCTTGTTTTTCTTCCTCAATCTGAATATAGCCATAGCCGGTTTCCGGTCTGTTAGGTTTGATACCTAATGTTAGTAATTGAGGAGAGTTTGAAACAAATTCCAGACCTTTCAAAATTGCATCTTTGAACTCATCTTCTTTTAAAATCAGGTGGTCGGACGGTGCGACAATGACATTGGCATTTGGATTGAGTTTTTTTATGTGATAAGAAGCCCAAGCTATACATGGGGCAGTGTTTCTGCGGGTGGGTTCCAATAAAATTTGTGATTTGTCCAATTCTGGGAGTTGTTCTTGGATCAGTTCTTTATACAATACATTGGTTGTAATAAAGATGTTTTCTATAGGGACTATTTTTTTATAACGATCAAACGTTTGCTGTATTAGAGAACGTCCGGTCCCGAAGAAATCAAGAAATTGTTTAGGAAGGTTTTTGCGGCTATATGGCCAGAACCGGCTACCTATACCTCCCCCCATGATGACACAATAATTATTGCTGTTTGTCATGATATAAAATCGTTTTAAAGTTTCCGCTAATATAGGGCTTATTTTTAGAAAACCATTGTCCGTTATCCCATAAATCGTAGTATATTTATCTTTTTTTGAAAAAAAATGCCGAAAAGTTTGCAGGTATGAAAAAAAGTCGTACCTTTGCAACCGCAATCGAGAAACAAACAATGTTTCAAGAGATGCCCAGATGGCGGAATCGGTAGACGCGCTGGTCTCAAACACCAGTGGATTCACTTCCATCCCGGTTCGACCCCGGGTCTGGGTACAAGAAAGAAAGCTAAGTATTTGATAATTCAATACTTAGCTTTTTCTTTTGCTTGAATTTTCCCCACATTTTCCCCACACGTGCAAAAAATATAGCAGTAAGTCATTATTTCTTTTGGTTGA
>OFSC01002112.1_pt1 | contig 10786 bp, 8 predicted proteins | sample 1543201 | NCBI WGS metagenome assembly OFSC01 (sample SAMN04209228, study PRJEB22552) | human gut metagenome | biome: gut; material: feces | host: Homo sapiens | place: USA: Oklahoma
TACGGATGCCTTTTTTTGTTTCCTTGCGGAGGATTAAGTAATTTCCTACGGTCAGCTAAGGTCTTTTAAGCGGAAGATTACTACGTCCCACTACAGTAGGACATACGTCCCATTGCAGTAGGACGTACGTTCCATTGCCGCAGGACGTACGTTCCACTACAGCAGGACGTAATAGCCCGACGTATAAAAAGACTTAGCCTGAAGGATGAAAAGGCTTAGTCCGGCCGATGAGATAACTTAGGGGGGCGATATCTGTATTTCTTTTAATAACCCATAAGAGAATATAATGCGTTGAACTATCATTATGATATTTTGTTGGCGTGTATATTGCGTTATGATGGCAAAAATAAAACTATAAATTTATATCAGAATATATTTTGATATCAAAATGTTAGTTTATACCTTTGCTGTATGATAAAGAAATAACATATTAAAACAACCTAATCATGGAAACAAAACTTACAGAAGAAACCCGTGTGGAAAGTGACTTAATCGGTGCCCGTGAAATTCCGGCCGCTGCCTTGTATGGCGTGCAAACGCTTAGAGGTATTGAAAATTTTCCTATCAGTAAATTCCACCTTAATGAATATCCGTTGTTTATCAACGGCCTTGCCATTACTAAGATGGCTGCTGCAATGGCTAACTATGAGTTGGGCCTGCTTACTGAAGAACAAAAAGATGCCATTGTGCAGGCTTGCCAGGAAATCTTGAACGGTGAACATCACGAACAGTTTCCTGTGGACATGATTCAAGGTGGTGCGGGCACGACAACCAATATGAATGCCAATGAAGTAATAGCCAATCGTGCATTGGAAATTATGGGACACAAGCGTGGAGAATATCAATATTGTTCTCCCAATGACCATGTAAACTGTTCACAGTCTACCAATGATGCTTACCCTACTGCCATCCATATCGGTATGTATTATGAAAATCTTCGTTTCCTTCCCTATTTGGAATCTGTTATCGGAGCATTCCGCAAGAAAGGAGAAGAATTTGCTCATGTCATTAAGATGGGACGTACACAGCTGGAAGATGCTGTGCCTATGACTTTGGGACAAACATTCAATGGTTTTGCAAGCATATTGAAAGATGAAATTCTGCACCTTAACCAAGCTGCCGAGGATTTTCTGACTGTCAATATGGGAGCTACTGCCATCGGTACAGGTATTTGTGCCGAACCGGGTTATGCAGAGAAATGTGTGGAGGCATTGAGCCGGATCACAGGATTCCATTTCAAACTGTCTGCCGATTTGGTTGGAGCGACCTCGGACACATCATGCTTGGTGGGTTATGCATCAGCTTTGAAAAGAGTGGCCGTGAAAATGAATAAGATATGTAATGACCTGCGTTTGCTTGCCAGTGGTCCGCGTTGCGGATTGGGAGAAATCAATCTGCCGGCCATGCAACCGGGCTCTTCCATTATGCCGGGTAAGGTGAATCCGGTTATTCCCGAAGTGATGAACCAGATTTGCTATAAAGTAATTGGTAACGAATTGTGTGTAACCATGTCAGGCGAAGCTGCTCAGATGGAACTGAATGCGATGGAACCTGTTATGGCCCAATGCTGTTTCGAGTCTGTCGACTTGATGATAAACGGTATGGAGACATTGCGTACACGTTGCATCGAAGGTATCACAGCCAATGAAGAGCATTGCAAGATGAATGTGCATCACAGTATCGGGGTAGTAACAGCTTTGAATCCTGTTATCGGTTATAAGAACTCAACTAAGATTGCCAAAGAAGCGATGGCAACAGGCAAGAGTGTTTATGACCTGGTGTTGGAACATGGAATTTTAAATAAGGAGGAATTGGATACTATTCTGAGTCCTGAAAATATGTTGCATCCGGTGAAATTGGATATACAGCCAAGACGTTAATTAAGCATTGTTATTTTGAAGTATCATGTTGTTTTAAAAAGGAAAAGCGAAGCACCGCCATTCACGGGAGCTTCGCTTTTTTATTTATGCCGTCTGCTTTAAAACTTCCGATAGGTGAGTCGGGCATAGTCTGATTTCAGAATCATTTTGCTGCCGGTTGCTTTTTCCACTTCGAAATGTGTGACGGAAGAATTCAGCCCAAACCTGTTCAAATCCTCCTCTGTAACGGTAGCCTCCATATTATCCTGATATTTAAACTCACCCATCATTACTCCGTCAGCAGAGGAAAAGTGTCCTATCAATGTCAGGGGAGTGGTGCCCTTATCCATCAGTTCTACTAAATGGAGCTGAATACTGCAATAGATACGTTCGCATTCTTTGATGCTTCCGTCATTGTATTCTATTGTCATTAATTGCCATCTGCCGTCCAATTTTCCGTTGATGGGCTTCTTGTCACAACTGCATAATACACCGAGCAGTAAGCATACACATAATATGATTTGTTTCATAGTCCTTATTTTATTAAGCCTGTTTTGCGGATGACAAGCATGCCGCCCGAATTGTTTCCTAGTAAATTACCTCTGTCCATAGCTCCTGAAATGCTGAAGCTCCATCCATTCCATTTTACGGGTGAATAGGTGACTTCCAGCAGTGAGCTGAATTGCTTCTTCACATCATCAAACGGATTGTCGTACGTTCCCCAGTTTCTGGAGTAGGTGAGCAGTAGCCGATACGCCCATTCCTTGCCGGGAGTGCCGCTAATGCCCAGATGATGTGCATTTATACGGTTGTTGGCAAACATTATTCTACCGTCTTTATTGTAGACAGGACCGGTAAACAACGGATTTCCCATAGCCATACCCCAGTGCTGCCATGCCTGATAAATATAGTGGTTATAATAATTATCTTTTGCACTGACTTGTTCAAATTCTCCCCGGAAACCTTCGTAGAAGATAGGTCCTGTCTGGTTTTTGCTGCCCATACATTCATATACAAGGGCATCAATGAATTGATTTTCCGGCAGGGTGACTTCTACTCCCAGTAGTCCGTCTTTCCAGGGACCGTAACCAAAAAACATTTGTGATTCGTCCTCAAAGAAATGTTCATAGTACGCTTTGATTCTCCAATCCTGTACATAGCCGGTAAGTCCGATATTCCAACTGCCCACGTGGTTACCATACTTGTTTATCTGCTCACCTTCCATGGCATTGTCACTTCCGCTCATCGGAATCAATACGCGGATAAAGTCCATAAAATCTGACGGCATTTTCATAATGGGTTCTTTCTGTCCTTCTACATATTGTTTTCCACCGAACTGGGCCGCCATTTGCAGACCTGCCTCAAACTCCAGTGGGAAGGATTCTTTTTTCCCTACTTTCATAAAGAAAGATTTGCTATGATAAAGGACATCCTTGGTGTATAGATTTCCGGAGCGGGCAAAGTCTTCTTGCCAGTTGTTGTCTGTGAAAGTTCCGTAGGCAAGATGACCTTTGATGTGCAGCCAATGATTCGTTCCGGGAACAGATATGTATTGAGGTATTTCGATACGTACCTGCGGTACGGGGCGGGCACTGTTCGATTCTACCAGTCCTCCGGTACTCAATTTCGGGTTTCTTAATTCCGGTGTACGTTCTTTGCTTCCGATACTGAGATTCAGCCATCGGTAACTCAGGTCGGCATAGGCTTGCTGAACAACGAAAGAAGAAGTATAGTTATAGGCAGTGGCTAAATCCAGTCCGGCTTTCCATGTAAAATGTCTACCCAATGCCTGTGAATGGAAAATTCCGGCGCGCAGATATCCGTTTTCTGTTTTTACAGAGGATAAACCCTGCCGATTGGCTGTAAACCAAAATGGACTGTAATCGCCATGTCCGGCAACAATACCTGTTTCTACTGCATAATGAGTGGATGGAGTCGTGGTTTGTGCAGTAAGGGTATATAAGGGAACAGATGATAACAAGCCCTGTAATAAAAATAGTTGTATTTTCTTCATTTAGTTTTTAATTATGTTGTTTTTTCCCTATTAAACATCTTGTTTTAAAACCCTGATTTCTTTCTGATTTGACTGAATCGTTGGTCCGATCGGATTGGACGATGAGGCTTTGTGCCACTGTCTGACTCAATATGACAAAACTGTCTGATAGTTGCATAAAAAGGGTCAATTACTATTTTGTTTCAAAAGTATATAAAAAAAACTATTTGGTAGAACAAAGCCGACTTAATTTTAAGCTTTATCATTTTTCATCCAACTTTTTTTGTAATTTTGCACAAAATCCGTAAAGAGAAGACACATGACAACAAATATAGAAATAGCCCGTAAAATAGCCGAAGTTAATTGCCCGTTGAGTAGGGAGAGTGTACATGCATTGGCTGAGATTGTGGTGTGTAAGAAGTACCGTAAAGGGGAAATTGTGTTGAAGGCAGGAGAAGTGTGCAAGGCTATGTTGTTTATTGAAAAAGGATTGCTCAGACAGTTTTACTATAAATATGATAAAGACCTGACCGAACATATCGGCTATGAAAACGGAATGATTATTTGTATTGAAAGTTATTTTAAGCAAGAACCTACACGTCTGATGGTAGAGACTTTGGAACCTTCTGTGGTGTGGGAGCTTCCCAAGGCTCAGATAGAGGAACTTGCTTCTAAATATGATGATATCGAACAGCTTTATCGCAAATTCATAGAGCATTCATTGATAGAATCGCAGATTAAAGCTGATGCACTTCGATTTGAGCCGGCTCATGAACGGTATAATAAATTGCTTCGTCTGCATCCTGAGATTTTAAAAAGAGCTCCGTTGGTATACATTGCTTCTTTGTTGCAAATGACGCCCGAAACACTGAGTCGTGTCCGTTCGTCATTGCTTTAACTGCTTAGAATTGGTATAATAGTCCTACACGCGTTTCGAAGGTTTTGTATTGTACATCTTTGTGATACGTGTAGTGTGTATGTCGGTAGAAATAAGAGATTTCCATGTTTGCTTTAAAGTGGCGGCTTAAGTTCAGTTCGATAAGTGGATTGACTACAGCCAGCATCACGTTTCCTTTGTCTCCCTGTGCGTTCAGATAGAGCGGATTGGTATTTTCGAGGTCTTTGTGCTCGTATCCTTTCCAGGTGAAGATTTGGTAGAGATGCAGGTTGAGTGCAAACTGTCCGTAGCGTCCGAAGTCAAGAAGGGTTTTGTTTTTTACGCTATAACCGCTACCCATATTGTAATTACGGTCGATAACATTATAATAGTCGGTCAGGCTGCCACCCAGCAGGATAGCACTCAGAAATACACTTTGTTCCAAATTGACGAGACTGTTCATGCGTGGGAATTTATAGATGATGCCGGGGCCCACACTGGCAGCTTCCGATATTTTATACGGAATGCGCCCCGAACCGTTAATGATTTCTTCTGAATCGAAATAATTGAAATGCTGGAAGACGCCAAACATCATTTCCATGCCGGTACTGGTTTTCAACGGAACTCCCCATAATTTTCCTAAAAGATTAATTTTGCTGATAAGCGGTTGGTTGGGAGAAAGCCCCAGTGTGGCTGTAGCAGTGAAATAATCATAAGGAGCATCATTTATTTTATCGAAAGGGTTGCCGTAGACTGCTCGAAATTCCAAATAGGGATTGTGCTCTCCGCGAAAAAGGTAATTGTTATCTGCCAGGTAGCGGTCACCGGCACTGATAGAGAATTGGATAGGGATGCGTTCGTAATCATGATATTTGTAATGAGAGCGTTTCACTTTCCACATGTCACCGGTTATCATGCGGTTGATGCCACGCATGGGACAGATCAGAGTTCCCAAGAATTCACGGGTAAATCGCCCGAACCCACGCTTAGAGTCATCCAACACCAATGAAGACAGGCGGTGTGTCATTTCGCCAAGTGCAATACCCCCAATGGTGGTTGCTATCAGGTCATTGATGGCGGGTGGTTCTACTTCGGCTGCAACTTCCCACATCAGACTTCCGGCAAAAGCGTATGGCGCCGATTCCCAAAAGTTCAATCCGTTGCTGCGGGCAGCGTTGAAGTAGAGATTACCGTGATAAGGGTGTGCAAACAGATTGGTAGAGAATTGGTCATTGTCCCACACAAAGCCGTGTTTGATATTACGACGGATACTGTTGATACTGATTTTCGCAAAATCTTCGTTCATCACATACCGGTCGAATGCCCATACTCCCACATTCATGCCGACTGTTTCGGCAGCAGCACGCCACGGATACTTTTTCTGCATGTGAGGGTCGGTGAAAGTATAAATGGAGTCGGGGTGGTGAAGTACTTGTGCCGCCCCGATGCCATTGCTTAAAGCCAAAAGACAGACTAATGCAATTTGTTGGATTTTCATTTCGTTAGGATTTAGGATGCAAGCCGGATGTCTCCGGACATTTATAGTACTCTGTTAGAATAGAACGACGCCTATTTCAATGATAGGCTTCTTCTCATAGAACTTATTCTTGTCGTAATATCGTGTCATACCGTATCCGCCCGAAGCAAATATGCTGAACTTGGGTCTTATCTTGTACTCTAAGTTGACACGTGCCTGCAAAGAATACATACGTTCGGGAGTTTCGGCATCTTCATTTTCAAAGTTTTCTATGTGGAAGTAACCAAGGTCACCACTGATTTCCAAATTTCCGGCGATGGGGTAGTGAAGTCCGGCACGGTAGAATACACATCCCGAGAACTTATCGTTCAGGTCAAGGTAGTGTGTACCGATACCAAGCAGGGTATAAGTGGTGCGGTTCTTGAAGCGGACGGCGGCATTCATTTTACTGGTGTTACCACCGAACAACATCAGCTGGATGCGGGTTTTGGGGTTGATGTTCACTAATCCGATTTTATGTGCGGTAGTATCTTTGCTGTGATTGATAATGCCAATCTGTACACCTTTCACATGACCGCCGCAAAGATTGAGCAGGCCGATTTGGGCACCACTTACTTCACCGGCATAGTTGCCGGGAGCAAATTGTATCCCGCTCAGTTTGCCCTGACATACATTGGTAATACCCGATACTTGCAATGCATTCTTTGTTTCAACAGCAATATTCACGGCTCCGCAGAGTTGCAGTCCTTTTATTTTTGCAGCGGCAATATTACTGATGGCAGAAAGTTGCATACCATTGACATTGATACCCACATTGCCTATTGCTGCTATTTGTGCTCCTCTTGCTGTTCCTCCGCTGATATTCAGTATACTCGAAATCTGTGCTCCGTCCGTTTTCTCGGCCGATACGTTCATCAAACCGCCAATGGCTATACCGCTTTGCGACTTTCCGGCAATGTTGGCAAGTCCGGCTATTTGTAAACCTTGTGCCTGATCATCGGCAAGATTCATTAATCCACCGATGGTTACACCGCGTGAAGTATTTCCGGCTATATTCCCCAATCCTGAAATCTGTATGCCGTTTGCACGGTTTCCTGCCACGTTCATCAAACCGCTGAGCATGACTCCATTGGCATTTGCACCTGCTACATTGGCAATACCGCCGAGCTGTATACCCGATGCATGACGACCGGTGATGCTTGCCAGGCCGGAGACTTGAAATCCTGTCATGTCACTTTGCACCACACTGGATATGGTATTGATGCCCACACCTTGCAGGCGATAGATATTAGTGAGCAAACCTAAATTCAGATAGGTCGTTTTTATACTGTCTTTTTTGGCGGAAATATTAAGGGAAATGTTAGGCCCTTTTTTAAGTTTGTTCTTTTTTTGAGCAATGGCAGGAGTTGTGAGCCCTGCGCAACATCCTAATAAGATAATTGCTGCGATACGTTTTTTTATTTTCATATTGTTTGGTTATTTGCGCACAAATTTAATCAAAAAAAACGAATGCGTCTATTGATATAATGTGTAAATGTACCAAATATTATCGTCCCATGGATTGTGAGGAGAGCTCCTTACGGCCATGGGACGATGAAATGTATGTTCTGTCTTTATTTCACTTCTTGATAAAGAAAACGTTTAATGCTCTTCTTGGGCGTTTTTTCAAACTCTTCAGGGTAAATCTTTACGCGGGTGATTTGAGAATAGGCGGGAAGTTCGGCATTGAGTGCTATCCGGTTCTCTTCCATGGCTTGTGTAATGGCATCATTATTCATTCCATGCGCAAAAGCATCATCAAAATCAGGATATATTAAAGCTGCCAGTTTACCATCTGTTTGCTGAATAATAATACTTTCGGCTACGAACGGCATATTGTTGAGCTTATCTTCTATTTCTTCGGGGTAAATATTCTGACCTGAGGCACCGAGTAGCATGTTCTTGCTGCGTCCTTTGATGGTGATATTACCCTCTGCGTCCATAATACCTAAGTCACCGGTGTGCAACCAGCCCTCCTTGTCTATGACTTCGGCGGTGGCTTCGGGGTTTTTATAATATCCCAGCATTACGTTCGGTCCCTTGCAGATAATTTCTCCTACAATATTTTCAGGGTCAGGACTTACTATTTTCACTTCCATACGTGGAGCAGCTTTGCCGCAAGAACCGGTTTTAAAGCGTTTCCAATCTTCATAACAGATGATAGGGGCACATTCGGTCATTCCATAACCGACGGTATAGGGAAAATCAATGCTCTTTAAGAATTGTTCTATTTCCTGATTGAAAGCTGCTCCGCCTACAATGATTTGATAGAAATTGCCGCCAAATGCCTGTATCATCTGTTCGCGTACGGTAGCCTTAATCTTATCATTGATAATAGGAACTTTCAACAGTATTTTCATGGCCGGGCTTTCCAGTTTGGGGAGCACGTTCTTCTTAATAATCTTTTCAATAATCAAAGGAACAGCCACCACGAGGTTGGGCTTGATATCAGCAAATGCCTGAAAGATAATTTTCGGACTGGGCATGCGGGTGAGGAAATAGATATGGCAACCGACACAGAATTCATACAGGAACTCGAATGCCAATCCATACATATGCGCCATTGGAAGCATAGATACCAGTTTGTCACCGGGCTTCATGGTCAGTACATCAAAAGCAAACTGGGTGTTCGACCAGAGGGCGCGATAGGGAATCATGACTCCCTTAGAATAGCTGGTAGTTCCGGAAGTATAATTGATGACTGCCAACTCTTCGGGTTTATCGCGACGGTAACTTACGTGTTCGCGTCTGAAATTGCGAGGAAACTTCTTTCCGAACAGTTCATTCAGATGATCGCGGGCATAGTCGAGCCGTTCGCTGCGAGATACCAATAGAGTAAAATCATTCATCAGCAATACGCCTTCAAGCAGAGGCATTGCATTCTCATTCAGATTCTCCCATACCATATCGCCTACTAATAAGAGGCGTGCTTCGGAATGATTGACGATGTTATGAATATTGTCGGCCTTGAATTCGTGAAGGATAGGAACGATGACGGCTCCGTATGTGATGGTGGCCAGGAAAGTAACGCCCCAATGCGAACTGTTGCGACCGCAGACGGCTATTTTATCACCTTTCTTGATGCCGCTCAGTTCAAAAATAATATGTAGTTTCTCTATTTTGCGGGCAACATCTTTATATTGCAATGTGGCTCCTTTATAGTCGGTGAGGGCATCTAAATCCCAGTTTTTCTGTATGCTGTCTTCCAGGAAGGCAATAAAACTCTGCTCCATAATGTTCTTTTCGTTGGTTTATATTTGCACATTATTTAATCAAATGTGCAAATATAAGCTTTTATTATAAGGATACAAACTAAAAGGGAAGCAATTTTAGTAAAACAGAGGAAAGGAAAAAGAGGGTGTGTCAAAACTAAACCGGGCTATCCAATTGTCAGCTGTAGGGGCAGGGTTTACCTGCTCAAAGACACAAAGCAAACTGTTTCGGGCGAGCGGGCCTCGTCCCTACGAACTAAACGACAGCATTATCCACGTTCTGACACACCCCTTTATACAAAGAGATTTTGTTATTCTTTGCTACTGAAATACTTCATAAACTGAGTACGTTCGAAAGGATTACTTTCACCGGTAGACAAAGCATTCATTTCACTTTTGAATTCGCTGATGGTGTTATATCCTTGTTTTTTCATCCATTCACTTAATTCTTCGGTCATGGATTCTATGAAATTTTCGCCTTTCTGATAGATAACACTACATACTTCTACAGCCGAAGCACCTGCCAGAATTGCTTTTACCATCGCTTTGCCATCGTGTACACCACCCGAAATGGCATAATCAATTTGTGGTACTTGTGCTGAAGCAATAGCTGTCCAGCGCAAACCGTTTGCCAGGTCCGAAGGATGGCTGAACACTTCCCCCGAAGAATAACTCTTGGTTTCGATATTGATGTCGGGCTGGTAGAAACGATTGAATAACACTACTGCTGCAGCTCCATTGGCATAAAGTTGGTTGATTAGCGCAATGGGGTTGGTAAGGTTAGTTCCCAGTTTGATGATGACAGGAATGGATACATGTTTTTTTACACTACTCAGGATATCGATGTGTCGTTGCTCGAACGCCCCGTATTGATATTCCTTTTCGGTTTGCAGCGAGAGAATATTCAATTCCAGAGCATCGGCACCGGCATCTTGCATGGTACGTGCGAAGTCTGTCCATTCCGAGCTGCTGAAACAGTTGATACTGGCAATGATAGGAATAGGACATTCCTTTTTGCTTTCTTTGATTAAAGTCAGATATTCGGACAATTTATGTTCACGGATGTATTCTGCCAGATAGTCACTTGCTTCCGGATAGAAAGCCGGATCTTTCAGTTGGTCCGCTTCCAGCATGATCTGTTCTTCGAACAGTGATTTCAGAACAATGGCACCGGCGCCGTTTTCTGCCAATTTCTTATTTTTGCCGACACTGTTAGTCAGTCCCGAGCTACTGATGATGATTGGGTTTCTAAGAGAAAGCCCTGCGAAAGTAGTTTTTAAATCGGTCATAATGAATCTTTTTTTAGTAGTTACTACTTCTAATTTAATA
>OFSC01002121.1_pt1 | contig 10751 bp, 9 predicted proteins | sample 1543201 | NCBI WGS metagenome assembly OFSC01 (sample SAMN04209228, study PRJEB22552) | human gut metagenome | biome: gut; material: feces | host: Homo sapiens | place: USA: Oklahoma
TCTTTCTGCCTGCATTATCTTCCTGGTATCTGCTGCTGAGACCATTGGTGACACTTCTGCACTGGTAGCAGGCGGTTTGGGACGTGAGATCACAGGAGAAGAGATTTCCGGTTCCTTAGCATGTGATGGCTATGGTTCCTTTATTTCCGGTCTGTTCGGATGCCCGCCAGTTACCTCTTTCTCTCAGAACGTAGGTCTGGTAGCAATGACAAAAGTTGTAAACCGTTTCACTATCATGACTGGTGCAGTTGCAATGATCCTGGCAGGTCTGTTCCCACCGATCGGTAACTTCTTTGCATCCCTTCCTCAGTCTGTACTGGGCGGATGTACCATCATGATGTTTGGTACCATTTTAACATCTGGTATGCAGATGATCGCTAACTGTGGATTTACCCAGAGAAATATCACTATTGTTGCAATGGCATTATCCATTGGTATTGGATTTACCACTACCAGTGAAAGTGGTATCTGGGCTGAATTCTCACCAGTTGTTCAGTCTGTATTCTCTGCAAACGTAGTAGCAGTTGTGTTTGTAGTAGCAATTATCATGAACCTGATCCTTCCAAAGAATATGGAAGTGGAAAAACTGGATAAATAAGGGAAATAGGAAAACATACATATATAATGTATACGGGAAAAAGAACGTGACAAAGGTCCGGAGTCAGAATATGGCTCCGGGCCTTTTGTGTGTATCAAAACAGGGTGATCCAGTGATCTGACATAGATTTGACAATGATCTTACATGTGTACATTGCATTTTATGGAAAAAAGTGGGATAATTATTGTTTAAATAAGTTATGATAGAAGTAGATTTTATTGTTGAAAAATGTGAAATGAGGAGCGATATACATGAAATCACAGCCGAGACCGAGAAGCCTTTTCAGGATCATTTTTGGAAGGACCACTTTTGTGATCCTGGGATTGCTTTTGCAGATCGCCTTTTTCTTCAGCATTTTCCGCTGGTTGGGAAATTATATTCATTTTGTTTATATTACTTATGTACTGGTAAGCTCATCTGTTGTCATCGCTATTTTAAACCGGCCTATGGATTCCAGCTTTAAAATGGCATGGATCATACCGGTACTGCTGATCCCTATTTTCGGCATTATCTTATATGTGTTTGTGCAGGTCCAGTTCCAGACAAGGGCGCTGGCAAGACGGGTCAATCTGTCTGTTGAAAAAACAAAACCTTATCTTGTCCAGGACCCACAGGTGCAGAAGCGGCTGCGGGCAGCCAGTGTGCGTGGAAGCCGTCTGGTAGATTATATGAACCACATTGCAGGTTTCCCTGTGTATGAAAATACAGCAGCGAAATTCTTCCCTCTGGGAGAAGATATGTTTGAGCAGCTGATGGAAGAATTAAAAGCAGCAAAGCATTTTATCTTCATGGAATATTTTATCATTGACCGGGGCTATATGTGGGACAGTATCCTGGAGGTTTTAAGGCAGAAAGCGGCAGAGGGAGTAGAAGTACGTGTCATGTATGATGGTATGTGCTGTCTTATGCTCCTTCCTTATCATTATCCCCAGAAACTGGAAAATATGGGCATCCGGTGCCAGATGTTTTCACCAATCAAACCAGTGCTTTCCACACACCAGAATTACAGGGATCACAGAAAGGTTACAGTGATCGATGGACATACCGCCTTTACAGGAGGTGTGAACCTGGCAGATGAGTATATTAACAGGAAAGAACGTTTTGGACACTGGAAAGATACAGCCATCATGATCAAGGGAGATGCTGTAAAAAGTTTTACCATGATGTTTTTGCAGATGTGGGATGCAGCCAGCTCCAAAAGTAAGAATGAAGAAAATTATGAGCAGTATCTGGTGCCGGCGGATTACAAACTGCCGGAGGTATATAAGGCAGATGGCTTTGTCATGCCTTATGCAGACAGTCCCTTAGATGAAGAACAGGTGGGAGAGCAGGTCTATCTGGATATATTAAACCAGGCAAAGTCCTATGTACACATTATCACCCCTTATCTGATCCTGGATGACGGGATGAAAAATGCCATGGCTTATGCAGCCAAGCGTGGCATTGATGTAAAGATCATTATGCCCCATATCCCGGATAAAAAGTATGCTTATCTCCTGGCAAGGACGTACTATCCGGAACTGATCGCTTCCGGAGTGAAGATCTACGAGTATGAGCCTGGTTTTACCCATGCAAAGATCTTTGTCAGTGATGATGAAAAGGCAGCAGTGGGAAGCATCAACCTGGATTTCAGAAGTTTATATCTGCATTTTGAATGTGGAACCTATTTATACAGAAACAGCACAGTTGCAGATGTGGAGAAGGATTTTGAAAATACACTGGAAAAATGTATTCCTGTTACGTTAAAGGACTGCGCACAGTACAACTGGTTCGGGACCAAGGCAGGAAGATTTTTAAGATTGATTGCACCTCTCATGTAACAAGCCCAAAAGAAAAACAAGCGCCACCGCAAGGTGGCATTTGTTTTTCTTGGGCTATTAACGAAGGTCCCGCCTGTGACTATTTTTGACCAAAAAAACACAACCAGAACACATTTTGTTCACAAACCAATGATAAACTTTCAAACAATGAACGAAACATGAACAAATACGAAAAAGTTGTTTAAACAGATGTGAATTGTTTGAGAGGAGTTTTCCATTATGAAAGTACGAAAAAACCACACACGTTTCCTGTGCGGCTCTCTGGCGGCTGCAGCGGCTATTTCTCCTATACTGAGTATAACTGCATGGGCAGACAATATTTCCACAGCCAATTTTAATCTGCGCCAGCAGGTTGTAAAGCTGACCGGTATCATGGAGATATCCAGTTTCAGGGAAAGTGTTACCAGAGCGGACTTTGCAAAAATGCTGGTAAAGGCATCCAGTTACCGCGAAAATCTGCCAACTTCCAATGTTTCTGTTTACGCAGATGTGCCGGCAACGGATCCAAATGCAGTGTATATCCGCATTGCAGCAAGAGAAGGCTGGATGAGTGGGTACTTAGGTGGAAAATTCAAACCGGAGGATCCGGTCCTTTATAAAGATGCAGTAAAGGCTATCCTTACCATGTTAGGTTATACAGATGATGATTTTACAGGAGATCTGGTCTCTTCCCGCATATCCAAGTTTAACTATCTGGAATTAAACGAGGATGTAAGCCGTCAGGCTGCCGATGAGGTGAACCAGACAGACTGCATGAATATTTTTTATAACCTGTTAAAGACCAAGAAAAAGGACAGCAATGAGATCTATGGTACGATCTTAGACTGTGAGTTAAATTCTGACGGTGAGATCAATCCCATCACTATTCTGGATGATGAGCGGAAAGGCCCGATTCTGGTACATAAAAACTTCAGCGTTTCCCAGTCTGTACCTTTTGATACAGAAGACGCAAATGTGTTCTTAAATGGTGTGGCAAGTACTTTATCTGCAGTAAAATCCGCCCAGCAGCAGGCTGGTTTTGCAGTTTTATATTACAATGTAAAATCAAAGACGATCTGGGCTTATACCACCATGGGCTGGGACAATGATGATAATTCCGGCAATAACTCTTATATCCTCTTAAAGGGTGAGATCAAAAATATTTATTATAAATCCACGGATGTTATGACACCAACTTCTGTTCGTATTGAAGTAGATCAGGCAAATTCAGATGACAGCTTTGATACCAGCGAGGATGTAGACTCTGATGGTTACCTGACCATCAGCCTTGACTCTTCGGAACTCCAGTATATGTTCTCTATTTATGGAGATCTGGAAGTAGGCGATGACGTAGTCCTGGTATGTAACCGCAACGGAAGCTCTTATACAGCGGTTGATGCACTTGAATACTAAGGGGGATATTATGAAAAAGAAGAAAAAGTGGATCAAACTGGTGATCATCCTTCTTGTGATCGCCATTGCAGCAAGAGCTATCTTTGTATGGAAAAGTCATAAGGCTAAGGCAGCAGCGGCAGCTGCAACAGCAGAAAATACAGCAACCGTAGAAAAAAGAAGCATCAGTTCCCAGCTGTCTTCTTCCGGCACATTGGAGGCAAAGGATACTTACAGCATCACTTCCATGGTGGAAGGTGAGGTAGTATCTGCCAACTTTGAGGAAGGTGACCAGGTGGAGAAGGATCAGGTCCTTTATGAGATCGACCGATCCAGTATGGATACAGACTTAAACAGTGCCCAGAATTCTGTTACCCGGTCCCAGACCTCTTATGCAGACGCACTGGATGATTATAACCAGGCAGCATCGGATTACAGCGGAAATACATATAAGGCAACTGATACAGGCTATATTAAGGAACTGTATATCAGCGTGGGAGATAAAGTCAGCGGAAATACAAAGCTGGCAGACATCTACAGTGATGATCTGATGGAGATCCGCATTCCATTTTTAAGCGGGGAAACAGAACTGATCCCTGTAGGCAGCACAGCTGTTCTTACACTGGTTGATTCCGGGGAGCAGATCGAAGGTACCGTTAAGGCAGTTGCAAACAGGGAAGAGACTCTTTCCGGCGGCCGTCTGGTAAAATATGTGACGATCACTGTAAATAATCCAGGCGGACTTACCACTTCAACAGTAGCTTCTGCCCAGATCGGTGAGTTTGTAGGCAGTGAAGAGGGTACTTTTAAGGCTTCCACAGATACTACTATGAACGCAGATCTGGCTGTAAGCGTAGAAGTAGAAGAACTGCTGGTCCATGAGGGCGATTATGTGACCAAGGGAACTCCTATTTTCCGTATGACTTCCCGTACAGCAGAAAAACTGATGCGCAATTATAAGGATGCTTTAGACAAGGCCCAGGAAAGTGTAGAGTCTGCCCAGAGCAAGTTGGAAAGCACCCAGGACAGCTACGATAATTATACCATCACAGCACCGATCTCCGGACAGGTGATCACAAAGAACTTTAAGGTAGGAGATAACATTACAAAAAATACCAGTTCTACCACTACACTGGCAACTATTTATGACCTGTCTGCACTGACATTTAAAATGTCCATTGATGAGCTGGATATCCAGAGTGTAAAGGTGGGCCAGAATGTAACTGTAACAGCAGATGCCTTTGAGGGCCAGACCTTCTCAGGAACAGTTACAAATGTCAGTCTGGAAAGTACATACTCTAATGGTGTCAGCACCTATCCGGTCACTGTGACCATGGATGAGGCAGGAAATCTGCTTCCCGGTATGAATGTAGATGGCGTGATCACATTAGAAGAGGCAAATGATGTTCTTACGATCCCGGTAGATGCCCTTATGAGAGGTAATCAGGTCTATATTAAAGATGATTCTGTAAAAGAGCAGAATGGTCCGGTTCCAGCAGGCTTTAAGGCAGTGGAAGTAGAAACAGGTCTGACCAACGACTCTTATGTGGAGATCAAGAGCGGACTTTCTGAAGGTGATACAGTCTATGTGGCTAAATCCAGCACCGGTTCTACCAATTCCTTTATGGGTGGCCCGGGAATGGGCGGCCCCGGAGGCGGTATGGGCGGCCCGCCAAGCGGTGGCGGTAATGACGGCGGAAACCGTGGTGGAAACGGCGGCGGCCCAAGATAGAGTTATCCACAAGAGAGCAGGGCAGTGTGAAAGGAGTTTTTATGTTTCGTTTGTGGAAAGGTCGGAAAGATGCTGAGAATAAAACAAACAACTTGAATGAGAAAAATACTCATGAGATAAAATCTCAAATTGAGAATGATGGCACAAATGGTACAGATCTGGATAAACCAGGCAGCCATCTTATTGATCTTCGCCACATTTTCAAGATCTACTATCTTGGCGGCGAAGAGGTCCGTGCCAATGATGATGTAAGCGTAGCTATTGACAAAGGTGAGTTCGTAGCGATTGTGGGAAAATCCGGAAGCGGAAAATCCACATTGATGAATATTATCGGAGCGCTGGATGTGCCTACCAAAGGAGAATACTACCTGGGAGGGGAAGATGTAAGCAAAATGGAAGATAAACAGCTTGCAAGGATCCGCAACAAGATGATCGGTTTTATCTTCCAGCAGTACAATCTTCTTCCAAAGTTAAATCTCCTGGAAAATGTAGAACTTCCTCTTCTCTATGCAGGAGTGGGAAGTGAAGAACGCAGGCAGCGGGCTATGGCTTCTTTAGAAAAAGTAGGTCTGGCAGAAAAATGGAAAAATATGCCAAATCAGTTATCCGGTGGTCAGCAGCAGCGTGTATCTATTGCAAGAGCGCTGGCCGGGGATCCGTCCCTGATCCTGGCAGATGAACCTACGGGTAGTGTTCAATTAGTACAACACTACCCAAAAACAACACCCGTGATATTCTGGTCATTGTCAATCCTTATTTCTTTAATGACCGAACGCCAAAGCGTGCGTTTTTCCTCACGGGTCAAAGTATCGTAAATGGTTCTAAAGCTATTATCAAGAAGCCTGCGCACAGCTGCAAAGTCTGGCGGCGCTTCCTGCGCTGGTTCCGGTATCTGGTTCAATGCAGAAACATATATTTGATAGTCCTTTTTATAGTCTTCAATGTCGATAAGGTCATTCACATACAGTTCTTTTAATTTAGTCAACTTCCGTTTCAATGCGGCTTTGTCAGTCCGGGCAACGGACGCTTTCTTTTTGGCTGCTTCCACGTCCCATTCAAGTTGGCAGCGTTCCAATTCTTCCCCCAAGTGTTCAAACAACCATTGTTCCACGACGTCTTCACGGGCTGAATGATTATGAGAGCAGCGCCCACGCTGGAAATGCTGGTTGCAGCGGTAATAAAAATAATCACTTGATTTGTAACCAACTAATTTATGCCCACATTCAGCACAAGTCAGAATGGAAGTGAAAATATATACCTTGCCAGACGGAACAGAACGTGCGTTGCGTTCCAGAAGCGCTTGCACACGGTCAAACTGCTGCTTGCTGATGATTGCCGGGCAGAAATGGTCATTGAACCTGCCGCCCCGGTCATACACCCCAGTATACAGCTTTTCTTTCAGCATACGCCGAAATGTGGCGTCACACCAGTTCACGCCGTATGTTTCCCGGACATAACGGACAGTAGCCCGCTGGGAAACTGTGTTTTCAAAATAATTAAAAGCGTCTTGCACAATGGCTGCGTCTTCCGGTACGACTTCCAGCCGCTTTTCTTCATTCACACGGAAGCCGAACGGAGCAGAGCCGGAAACAACGGTGCCGTGTGCAATCTTGCTGTTAAATACAACGTCTATTCTTTCGCCGTCTATGTCGGCTTCATTCTGCGCAATGGACAGCTTCACATTGATATACAGACGCCCGTTTGCGGTTGTCGTGTCGTACTCTTCATCAGTGGTCTTCCAGTCGCAGTTGTGCGCCTGCAATATTTCCATAACTTTGTAATAATCAGCAACGGAACGAAACCAGCGGTCAAGGCGGCAGAAAAGCAGAATATTCACTTCATCACGCTTCACACTGTCCATCATGCGTTGAAAGTCGGTTCTTTTATGAATGTTCTTTCTGGCGGTCTTGGCAGCGTCAATGTAAATTCCAACAATGACCCAGCCACGTTCCCTTGCGTATGCTTCCAGCCGTTCTTGCTGGGCTTCCAGCGACAAGCCTTTTATCTTTTGTTCTTCACCGGAAACCCTTATATATAGAGCAACCCGGACAAGCGCCGGGGCAATTTCCTTGTTTCTCATAATATCACCACAATTCTTGTCAATTTCCTTTTATTTCCCGTCATGCCGTGATAATATAATAAGTGCAGACGGTATGTTGTATCTGGTATGATATATCTTTGCACACCCCGGAAGTGTTCCCAGCACAACCGGGGCATTTTATTTTATTAACCTTTCAGAATGTCGTCTGTAAAGGCTCTTATTTTCTGATTTATCAATGAAGAATATTTTTCTAAATCCTGTTTAGGGTTATCACCTTGCAGCATGACAAATTCAGATAAAGCAACAATCTGATTTTGTGCGTCAATAAGCGTGTCGCCATACTGTGAAGCAGATGGGGCAAAGTCAGCAGAAGAAAACTGCTCATAATTCCATGTAACACGCTTCTTTAAATCGACCAGAACAGGAACGGACGCTTTTTGCAGCTGGGAAACGGTCTTTGCGTCGGAGTGTACCAGCTGTCCCCAGCGTGTCAGCTGTTCTTCCGTGATGTACCGTGGGTCTTCCGGGTGTCGCTTTATGTGTATAAAGTTATACAGACAGAAGATACCGAACAGGGCGGCAACAACTGAAAAAATAACATGAGAAGAAGCAAAGAGGAACACGGCACCAGCCAGAGCAACGACGCCGAACACAACAAAGCTGGCGTCTGGTCTTTCCTGCAAAACTGCCGTGGTCTTTGGCAACTTCTCTTTTGGCTGCACAGCTGCTTTCTGAACTTTAGCAGGAGCAGGAGCGGCAGCAGGAGAGGAAGCAGAGGAACTGGCGGCGGCAGCAGTGGAAGAAACACGGCTGCTGACTGTCTTTTTCTTTTTGCTTTTCAAATTCTCGGTCTTAACGTAAGAAACACCAGTGCCGGGAACCCCTATGCTGGTTGTGACCCTGCCGCTGCTGTTTATACTTTTACGATACCCCTTGACGCCTGCACTTATACCAACGCTTTTCTTGCTGATGTTAAGACGGACGCCGGGGGCAATTTTCACGCTTTTTCTGAAACGTAAACCCATATAAAACCACCTTTCTTGCGAATATCCACAAAAACATAGAAATTATAATAGTGAGTGCGCCCAGCCTTGCCACGCCGGAAAGGTGGTCACACATGATAAAAAAATATATACACTGGTATGATTGCAGAGTGTACGCAATCTATTACAGCAGCATAAACACTATTTATTATAATTTAGATTTCAATGGAGCAACGCAACTTATAATTTGTAAATAGCGGGGGGACGCTGGGTGCGTTATCACCCGGCGTCTGTCCCGGAAACACTGCCAGTGTCAACGGGCGGGCACTGGGCTTCTAAATCTTCTGGATTGTCTGGAACTAACAATGCAGGGTCCGCAGTAACAGCAGCAACAAGCCTGCGTTTGAAAAATTCCACGGCAGTTCTTCTAATTTCTGGGTCAAGTTCAAAGTACGTCTTTATGATTTCCAATTCAAGACCCGTGGCACCTTTAGACTTCACGAAGTCGTCAAGGCTGAATGTGTCCGGCTGTATATACATTTCACCAGAACCAGTGCGCAACCATTCTTCATTCACATTATAAAGAAGACAGATTGCCTTGATTGTCTGGTCAGTGACGGTTGAGCCGTCCCGTTCCATGTAGCTGACGCCAGTTTGCTTCATTCCCAGACTTACTGCAAATTCAGTCTGGCTGATGTGCAAAACATCTTTTCTAAAATGCTTCACACGTTCATTGATAGTCATTTGACTTCACCGCCTTTCTTTTATGTTTAAAGAATAGCAGTAACCGCTAAAAAAGTCAATATTAAAAACGGAAAAAGGGTTGACAAATAGCAGTAACCGCTATAATATATAGTTAAACAAGCAGTAACCGCTACAACAGAAGCGTTTACCGCTTGCGAAACCACACAGCATGAAAGGAGGAACAGACCATGACAGAAGTTAAAAACATGGAAACCATGATTGCAACTGAAAACCAGCAGGAAGCAACAGAGGTCATGGCTTTTCTGGGGGAACTTGAACCGCAGGAAAAGAAAGACTTTCTGGTGTTCATGCAGGGCATAAGATTTGCAAAGGGCATGGCACAGAAAATTGCGCCGCAGTCCGTATAAAGGAGGGCGCAGGAATGGAAGTACAAGGAACATTCAATGCCCAGCGCTTTTTTGAAACGCTGGCGCTGATTATATCCCAGCGGGAGGGCGTGAAAGTCACCGTGACAGTGACACAGCCAGAGCCGGAGAAGAAAGAAAAGCAGTCAGCGTGAGCGCCGGGCAGCAGCAGAAACAAAGGTTTTTCAAAAGTCAATAGCAGTGAATAGCAGCAAGGCTGTTCAAATAAAAATCATACCAGATACAAGGAGGAAAGCCACAAAATGAAAGAATTTGTGAAGAAAAAAGCAGTCATTGTCATGGACAGTGCAGGACTGCCAAACTACATGACCATGTTTTATATGGAGCCGGGGACCTATGAGCCGGAGGACGTGCCGGAACTGTTCAAAATCAGAAACAAGATTGTTCCTGCGGTTCTGGTGTCGCAGTTCACCAACACCATGATTAAGGGCGTCCCGGCGTCCTTACCTTACCAGCAGCCAAAACACACTATCAGTTATGATGAAGCGGCGGCAGCCTGCGGAAGAAAAGGCAAGGGCTGGCACCTTATGACAAACACGGAATTTGTCTACTTGCTGCACGAAGCAGAAGAACTGGGACACATAATAGGCGGCAACACAAACTACGGCTGCAATGCGGACAACCCGCAGGAAAAAAGCGTTGTGTATGACAGAGGAAGAACACTGACCGGGTGTGACCCGCTTACATGGTCACATGACGGAACCGCAGGCGGCGTGTTCGGTATCTGCGGTAACTTCTGGGAATTTGTAACGGGCTTACGCCTGCACAAAGGTGTTGTGGAGTACACAAAGGACAATGACGCAGCAGTGGAGGGCTACAAGGACGAAGCCCCGGACTGGACCGTTGCAGAGGTAAACGGAAAGCCATTGAAGCTGTACGGCAGAAGTGACGGCGGCGTGGTTATGTCAACCGCAGAAAAGATAGAAAAGGAATGGGACGGCTGCCACATTGCAGAATTGCAGCTGGAAGAGTTGGAAGACGTGCCGGAAATTGCGTACAAGCTGGGAATTGTACCGCACGACTGGAAGAACGAAACAGCCGGAATATGGGCAGACAGCGAACTTGAAGAAGCCGTG
>OFSC01002122.1_pt1 | contig 10739 bp, 7 predicted proteins | sample 1543201 | NCBI WGS metagenome assembly OFSC01 (sample SAMN04209228, study PRJEB22552) | human gut metagenome | biome: gut; material: feces | host: Homo sapiens | place: USA: Oklahoma
TACAGACACAGGGACCGAGTTCATACAAATGCTCGTGTATCCATTTTTCTTGCTTTGGCACGCCGAGGGCGACTAAAAGGATTCGAGTGCCCTTGCTGCCGATATCTTCGATAATCTTTTTTTCTTCATTATCTGAGAAAAAACCCGAATGAGTCCCGACGACATTGAGCGTCCCGAGTCGCTTCTGCATATTGGCCGCAGCCTGTTCAGCAATGCCGGGAGCCCCTCCAAAGAGGTAGACAGCCGTTTGGCGTGCAGCTGCTTCTTGCAGCAGACTGCACGCCAAATCGACACCTGTAACGCGTTCTTTAAATTTCTTGCCCTGTTGCTCTGCAGCCCACAAGACACCGGCCCCATCGGGAACTACCAGGTCGGCCTGCTGCAGGATCTGCGCCAGTTCGGAATCGGACTGGGCCCGCATGACCATCTCCGCATTGGCCGTCGCAATGGAAGCGGCACGGCCTTCATCGATACATTTGAAGGCCAGTGTCTGCGCTTCTTTCATGGTGACATTGCCGATGGGAATGGACAAGATATCGATTATACTAGTCAACGTATCCCTCCGCCCTGCTTAGTTTACGCTGTAATTCGGAGCTTCTTTCGTGATATTGACATCATGGGGATGGCTTTCACGAAGGCCGGCTGCGGTAATCTGGATGAACTGCGTATTTTCAATCATTTCTTTGATGTTGTGGCAGCCGCAATAGCCCATGGAGGCCCGGAGACCACCGACCATTTGATAAATAGTATCGGCAGCCGGTCCTTTATAAGGTACACGGCCTTCAATGCCTTCCGGAACGAGCTTCTTAGCATTGGCATCTTCCTGGAAGTAACGGTCTTTACTGCCCGATTCCATGGCAGCCAGGGAGCCCATGCCGCGGTATTCTTTGTAGCTTCGGCCCTGGTAAATGACCGTTTCGCCCGGGCTTTCTTCCGTACCGGCAAGGAGGTTGCCCATCATGACGACGTTGCCGCCGGCTGCAATGGCCTTGGCCATGTCGCCGGAATACTTGATGCCGCCGTCAGCAATGATAGGAATGCCGTAGCGCTGTGCGACTTTAGCGCATTCGTGAACAGCGGTAATCTGCGGTACACCGATACCGGCGACGATACGAGTCGTGCAGATCGAGCCCGGCCCGATACCGACTTTAACGGCGTCGACACCGCATTCGATAAGAGCTTCTGTAGCCGCACCGGTTGCGACGTTACCGGCAATGACCGGAAGATGGGGATAGAGTTTCTTGATTTCTTTCAAGGTGTTGAGTACGCCCAAGGAGTGGCCGTGTGCCGTATCGATGACGACGACGTCGACTTTGGCAGCGACGAGAGCATCGAGGCGGTCGGTCATGTCATGGGTAACGCCGACAGCGGCAGCAACCAGAAGGCGGCCGTTGCCGTCTTTGGCAGAATTCGGATATTTCGTAGCTTTTTCAATATCTTTAATCGTGATTAACCCCTGCAGGTTACCTTCTTTATCGACGAGGGGCAATTTTTCAATGCGGTGCTTGCGGAGAATTTCTTTGGCTTCTGCCAGCGACGTGCCGACGGGAGCCGTAATCAGGTTTTCCTGGGTCATGATATCGCCGATGCGGCGGCTCATGTCTTCTTCAAAGCGCATATCACGGTTGGTGATGATCCCGACGAGTTTGCCGTCGACCGTAATAGGTACACCGGAGATGCGATATTTACCCATCAATTCATTGGCATCGGCCAAGAGGTTATCCGGGTGAAGGAAAATGGGATCGATGATGATGCCGTGTTCCGACCGTTTTACCTTGTCGACTTCACGGGCCTGAGCTGCAATGGACATATTCTTATGAATAACGCCAATGCCGCCTTCGCGGGCAACGGCAATCGCCATAGGGGCTTCCGTTACCGTATCCATACCAGAACTCATAATAGGAATATTCAGTTTGATATCGCGGGTCAGGTTCGTTGATACGTCCACTTCTTTCGGAAGTACGTCAGACTTGGCCGGAACCAAGAGAACGTCATCAAATGTCAAACCTCTCATACCAAATTTATCAGATCTCATATTTGCACCTCTGTTTTGAAAAATATAAGAAATAAAAGGGGTAAATCCCCTTAAATAGCTTATCCCTTATTATAACTGAAATCACCTATTCTGTACATAATTTTAAAGCAATTTTCTCGTCAGTTGTTCAAAAGGCCGGCAAAAGACTTGCCGAAACGACGCTTCAAAGCTTCTTCTACAACTGCCGCATCGCCCGAGGTCTGCCACCACTTCCTGGCTTCGTCACGGGCGGCTTCCAAGATGGCTACATCGTTTATGATGTCGGCTGCCTTTAAGTCGGGCAGACCGTGCTGCAGGTAGCCAAAGAGCTGACCCGAACCGCGCAGGAGCAGATCCTTTTCAGCCAGGGTAAAGCCGTCATGAATCGTTTCCATCCATTTAAGGCGCTGCTTCGTTTCTTCACTGCCGCCTTTCGCCATGAGGATGCAGTAGGCCTGCAAATCACCGCGGCCAACGCGGCCGCGAAGCTGGTGGAGCTGAGCCAGTCCGAAGCGCTCGGCGCCATCGATGAACATGATGGTCGCATTGGGTACGTTGACGCCGACTTCGATGACACTCGTCGCCACCAAGAGGTCGATATCTCCCTTTTGAAAGGCCTCCATGACGGCTTCCTTTTCTTTGCCGGCCATGCGGCCATGGACCAGGCCGCAGGTGCGTTTCTTGAAGAATTTATGGCGCAGCTCTTCATAAAGGTCGGTCGCGGCCTGAAGGTCAACAGACTCCGACGCTTCCACCAGAGGACAGACGACGTAGCACTGCTGTCCCGCTTCCATGAGCTTGTCCATGAAGGTATAGACCCGCCGGCGCAGGGCTTCGCCGACGGCATAGGTTTTGACCATCTTTCGTCCCGGCGGCAGTTCACGGATGGACGACACGTCGAGATCCCCATACAACGACAAGGTGAGCGTCCGGGGAATGGGCGTAGCCGTCATGAATAAGGCATGGGGTTCCTGCCCTTTCCGGGCCAGGGCCGAACGCTGACGGACGCCAAAACGATGCTGTTCATCAGTTACGACCAACCCCAGGCTGTAAAATAAGACGTCGTCCTGAATGAGGGCATGGGTTCCGATGAGGATGTCGATGGCCCCGTCGTGAAGGTCCGCCAGAATCTGCTGCCGTTCCTTTCCCGTCGTCCGACCGGTCAAAAGCGCGATGCGGACGTCGAGGTCCTTAAAAAGGCGGAGAAACTCTTCATAATGCTGAGCTGCCAAAATGCCTGTCGGCGCCATCAGCGCCCCTTGGTAGCCGTTTTCAACGATCTTTGCCAAAGCCAGGGCGGCGACGACGGTTTTCCCAGAGCCGACATCCCCTTGAACGAGGCGCTGCATCGCAACTTCACTTTCCATATCGTTCTGAATGTCTAAAAAGGCCCTTGTCTGTCCCTTGGTCAGGGTAAACGGCAGGTGCTCATAAAAAGACCGGAGAAGGCGGCCGTTGGGGCCACATTTAATCCCCTTCCGCTTCCCCTCGCGGTGACGCCGCAATAAGAGGCCGAGCTGCATATCGAAGAGTTCTTCAAAGGCCATCTGTTTGCGAGCCTGTTCCTTGGCCTCCAAAGATGGCGGAAAATGGAGGGTTTCATAGGCGGTAAGAGAGGGCATCTGGGAAAAAGCCGAATGGCGGCCTGCATCCCAGCCGGGGAGGATATCCGGGTGAACTGCGGCTAAATCAAGGGCTCCACGGACGGCCTTTCGCACATCCTGCTGACGAAGGCCATCGGTCAGGCCATAGACGGGGACGAAACCCGAGCCTTCTACCCGTCCCTCTTCCGTGTCGGGTGAATTCATCTGCCGCCGGCCATAGGCCCATTCCAATTTCCCAAAAGCGGTCAGTGTCATGCCGACCTTGAACTGGCGCTTCTTAAAAGCCTGGTTGAACCAAACCAACTCGACGGCACCGGTCCCGTCGCCGACGGCCACTTTCAGCAGCGACAACCCCCGTCGCGGCCGGGCCTCCTGAACGGAGGCGACAGTCCCGCACAAAAGGATGGCTTCCCCGGTCCCGCACGGAGCCTGACCGATGGACCAAATGTGGCTGCGGTCCTCGTAATCGCGAGGAAAATACTGCAGAAGATCCGTCACCGTCATAAGGTGCAGCCGGGCAAAAAGCGCTTCCTTACGCGGTCCGATTCCTTTTATATCGCGAATAGAAAATTCCATAAAAAAACTCCTTGTCAAGAACTTTCATTTATTGTATCATATTTTGTAGGCTTTTTATAAATAAAACTTGCGTTGCCCTATGATTTATGATAAGATTTATACGTTGTACTGTGATGGTGCAGGGAGGTGTAACTAATGGCAAACTTTTGCGAAGTATGTGGTAAAGGAACAATGAGCGGCATGAATGTCAGCCATTCCCACTTAAAAACGAAAAAAACCTGGAAACCGAATATCCAGCGAGTCCGCGCTATCGTCGACGGCGAAATTAAACGAGTTAACGTCTGCACTCGTTGCCTTCGTTCCGGCAAAGTCCAGCGTGATGTTTAATGACTATCGAAAAAGCGTTGCCTATAACGGCAGCGCTTTTTTAATGCCAAAAACCTGGGGAAAACGCCGCCAGGCTTCGTAAAGCGCAACCAACAAAAGGCGTAAAAACAAAAAGGATTGGTCCTCGGACCGAATCCTTTTTTTATTTTCCCCTGAAGGTTATCCCTCATCAGGGTATAATTCTTTATTTCGTTTGACGATTTCCATGACTAAGTTTGCCGTCTCTTCGATAGCCTTTGACGACACGTCGATAATCGGGCAGTGCAGACGCCGCATGACCCCGCGAGCATACTCTAATTCTTCGTTGATCCGTTCAATATTGGCATAGCTAGCATTGGCATCAAGGCCCATGCTGCGAAGCCGTTCGGAACGAATAAAATTCAATTTGAAGGGATCGATAATCAGGCCGACGATTTTGCGGGCCGGAATCTGGAACAATTCAGGCGGCAGATTGACTTCCGGTACGAGGGGCAGATTGGCCGCCTTGACCCGTTTATGAGCCAAATACATGGACAGCGGCGTCTTCGACGTCCGCGATACGCCGACGATGACGATGTCGGCCTTTAAAAAGCCCATGGGGTTCTTTCCGTCGTCGTACTTTACGGCAAATTCAATGGCTTCGACGCGCTTGAAGTATTCTTCGTCGAGCTGATGGATCATGCCGGCTTTCAACGTCGGTTCCGTATCGGTCAAGGTGCCGACACCGGCCAGCATAGGACCGATGATGTCGACGACGGTGACATTGGCCGAGGCCGTCAGGTCCTTCAATTTACGGCGCAAAGCCGGAGAAATGATGGTATAGCAAATCATGGCCCCGTCGGCTTCGGCCTTACGGACCAATTCTTCGATCTGCTGATCGGAGCGAATATACGGTACACGGATGATATTAAATTCTTGCTTATCGTATTGACTTGCCGCTGCCCGGGCGACGCGTTCGGCCGTCTCACCCAGGGAGTCGGAGCAAGCATAAATAATCGGCTTTTTTTCCAAGATTATCTCCTCCCTAACCCACATTCTACAAATAAACGGTTGATGTTGGTCTTTGAAATTCTTCCGATGACCTGCAGTTCTTTTTTATCATCTTCATCGCTGGTGATGACGTTGACGACAGGCAGACAGTCGATTTCGTATTCGTTCAAACGCTGGGCGGCGACGATGGCCTTTTCATCGGGCTGTACATAGATCACCTTGCTCACCGGCGTCATGACCATTCTCACCGGCAGGGTCCGCAGGTCATTGCTGCCCATGGCTGTCTTCAACAAATCCTTTCGCGATACGACGCCGGCCAAAATATTGTCGGTTCCGACGAACACCGTCCCCACATCTTCCGTAAACATGGCGATGATGGCATCGTAGGCACTCGTGTGCTCGCCGACGATGACCGGTTGAGACAGGCAGGAATCGATGGTAATATCAGTAATGGCCCGCGACAGCAGGTCTTTTTCCTTATTTCCTGTAAAAAAGTAGCCTAATTTCGGACGTGCATCGATGAGTCCCAGCATCGTCAAAATAGCCAGGTCTGAACGCAAGGCCGCCCGAGTCACATGAAGGCGATTGGCAATATGCTGGCCCGTAATCGGACTGTTTTCCTTTACAATCTGTAAAATTTTCTCCTGACGTTCCGATAACATAGCGTCTTTTCACCTCCTATGTACCAATAGCACTCTCATTCGCTTACTATCATATCATATATAGGGCTAATCTGCGATATAAAGTATACATTATTTATAATCACATCATACCGAATAGTCCTACCCGAAAAAGGCGGTCCAATCATGTCGTTGGACCGCCTTTCTTCGGCTCACTTCGTCACGGGACGATTACCACGTATAATCTTCAGTATCAGCACGGCCTTTTCCAGTCAGGGAATCGAGGAGGATTCGCTGTTCGACCTGAGCAATGTGCTTACGCGTCGAGATAACGGCATCGGGGTTGACGGAAATGGAGTCAATGCCGCTCTTGACCAGGAATTCTGCAAAATCAGGATAGACGCTCGGCGCCTGGCCGCAGATAGAAACGGTCTTGCCGTCCTTATGAGCCACGGCGATGAGGTGGCGGATTGCCCGTTTGACAGCTAAGTTCCGTTCATCAAAGAGAGGTGCTACGGTATCATTATCACGGTCGCAGCCCATGATCAGCATCGTCAAGTCATTGGAACCGATGGAGTAGCCATCGACGAACTGGTTGAACTGGTCAGCCAGGATGATGTTCGACGGGATTTCAGCCATGAGCCATACCTTAAAGTCCGGACCGCGATGGAGTCCTTCCTGGGCCATGAGGTCGACGACTTTCTGCATTTCATCGACACGGCGGCAGAAGGGAATCATGACGTTGAGGTTCTTGAAGCCGTATTCTTCGCGGACTTTACGAACGGCCTGCAATTCGAGTTTAAAGGCTTCTACGTATTTGGGATCGTAGTAGCGGGACGCACCGCGCCAACCGAGGAGGGCGCTGCTTTCTTCCGGTTCGTATTTATCGCCGCCTTTGAGGTTGCGGTATTCGCTCGATTTAAAGTCGCTCAGGCGCAGGGTTACCGGGCGCGGAGCCAAGGCCTGGCAGACTTTGCGGATGCCTTCGGACAACTGGTCGACGACGTGGTCCGGACGGCCCGTTTCGATGAGATATAAAGGATGTTCATGAATGAAGGTCGTCCAAATGAATTCTTCACGCATGAGGCCGATGCCGTCACACGGAAGGGTGCCGTATTTTTCAGCCAGGTCGGGATTGCCGAGATTCATATAAATCTTGGTCCCCGTAACCGGTACCGACTCAGCAGCGACGACAGTCGTCCCGGCCGTACCGCCGGAAGCTTCAGCTGCCTTGGGTTTTACGAGGTCGGCTACGACGCCTTCATAGACGATGCCATTGGTTGCATCGACGGTGATTTCAGCTCCGTCAGGAATGGCCGTCGTCGCTTCGACGCTGCGGCTCTTGGTCCCGACGATACAAGGAATGCCCAATTCACGGCTGACAATGGATGCATGGCAGGTCATGCCGCCGGCATCGGTAACGATGGCTTTTGCTTTCTTCATAGCCGGTACCCAGTCCGGAGCGGTCATGGTCGTAACCAGGATTTCGCCGTCTTTAAATTCAGCAATCTTAGACGGATCGAGGATGACGTGAGCTTTGCCGGCAGCACTGCCTGGGCTTGCCGGAAGGCCTTTTACGATAACCTTGCGGTCTGTCGTCGTAGCCACCGGTGCCGCAGCGGCTTCACCCTTTTCTTTATTCTTCTTCGACCAAACCGTTTCCGGCCGAGCCTGAAGGAGCCATACTTTATTGGTCCGTTCATCGACGCCCCATTCCATATCCATGTAGCAGCCGTAGTGTTTTTCGATTTTTTTAGCATAGACAGCAAGTTCCCGGATCTGTTCGTCCGTAATGACCTGCTGCTTCTGCAGTTCCGGAGGAACGAGTCGTTCTTCGCAGTCGCCGCCGGGCTTGCGGACCAATTCAACAGGCTTCGTGTTGACCATCCGCGATACGATGGACAGATCGTCTTTGCGGATCTTGAAGTTATCCGGCGTAACCGTCCCTTGGACGACGTATTCGCCAAGACCCCAGGCGCCTTCGATGGTAATCGTCGTATCGTCACCGGTTACCAGGTCGACCGTAAACATAACGCCGGCCGACTTGGAGAAAACCATCATCTGAACGGCAGCGCTCAAAGCGACAGTAAGGTGATCAAATCCCTGTTTCGTCCGGTAATACGTAGCCCGGTCGGTAAAGGTCGAGGCATAACATTCCTTTACTTTTTGGATGACCATGTCGGCACCTTGTACATTGAGGTACGTATCCTGCTGACCGGCAAAGCTGGCATCGGGCAAGTCTTCTGCCGTAGCGCTGGAGCGAACGGCAACAAAAGGCTGGGCTTCGCCGACTTTCTGGCCTAATTCTTCATAGCTCTTACGAATTTCTTCGGCTAAATCATCCGGCATCTGCACATCACAGATGGCCTGACGGATTTTAGCGGTAACATCACGAAGTTGAACGGCGTCTTCCACGTCGGTCAATCCTTTTAACAATTCCGGAATCTTAACATCCATGCCTGTTTCATGCATAAAGTGGCGGTACCCGGCAGCCGTCGTCGCAAAACCGTAAGGAACAGGAACGTCCGTCTGGGACGTCAATTCGCCAAGGGAAGACGATTTACCGCCTACGAGCGCTACGTCTTCTCTGCGCAATTCATCAAACCATAATACATACGCCTTTTCTCTATCCATTGCCATCATCTTTACCTCCTGCTGGTGCATTAATTTGTATATGCTAAATTGTCTTTTTCATACGTTTATAGTACGCTAATAAGTTCACAATGTCAATAGTTTTTTCAAAAAGATGGATTACTCTCTTTTCAAGAGTATACTACATATGAAAAATTTTCAGATTCAGTGTATCGTAAAACGTTTAAAAACCAGGGTCCACTTTAAAGTTTCTCAACCTCTTCGATATATATAGGATAATAAAGCCGATTGTGGTATAATAAGGAGCTAGTAATATTTTAATTTATATATAATAACCTTATAATGAGTACAAACGTCATGTAGGAGGAAAAAATGTATACACCCAGACGCAGAGCAAAAAAAGCCAAAGAGGCCGGTCCATTTCGCCGCATCCGCCTTTTTATCGCCTTATGCCTTGTTGTTTTTGCCGGCTTAGGGTTTGGCTATATTTTTGCTGCCTATCAGAGCTTACCGACGGTAAGCAATAGCATGCGGCCTGCCGTATCGTCCCAGGTCTTCGATGCCCATGGACGCCTGATCACGACCCTTCATTCCGATCAGAACAGGCTTCCCATCGACATCAATAAAGTGCCGCAAAACCTGCAGAATGCCTTTATTGCAGCCGAAGACAACCGCTTTTATCAACACATCGGTATCGATCCCATCGGCATCGTCCGCGCCTTGTTCACCAACTTGACCAACCGCGGCATCGCCCAAGGCGGCAGTACGATTACGCAGCAGCTTGCCAAAAACGCCTTCCTGTCTCAGGAACAGACGTTGAAGCGAAAGATTCAAGAAGCCATGCTGGCCTTAGAAATCGAGCAAAAGTACAGTAAAAAAGAAATCCTCGAAATGTACATGAACCAGATTTACTTCGGTCAGGGCGCCTACGGGATCCAGACAGCCGCCAAGACATACTTTAATAAAGACGTCAGTGAATTGACCCTGACCCAGTGTGCCCTCTTGGCGGGTCTTCCCAAGAGCCCGAATTACTATTCGCCGTTCAATAACCTGAGTGAAGCCAAGCAGCGGACCAACGTCGTCCTCGACCAAATGGCAAAATACGGCTACATCTCGCAGGCCGAAGCCGATCAGGCCAAGAATCAGGACCTCGACCTTTCGAAGAACCACCAGACTCAGGAAAGCGACGAAAACGCATCCTTCATCGACTACGTATCCCAGCAGGTCGCTCAAAAATACGGCGACGATGCCCTCTACAAAGAAGGCCTCAAGATCTACACCACCCTCGACGTCGACAAACAGCACGCAGCCGTCCAGGCCCTGCACAACCTGCCTGAAAACTACACCGATGAAAACGGTCTGACCCAGCCTCAGGGCGCCATCGTCTCCATCGATCCCAAGACAGGCTACATCTTAGCGATGGTCGGCGGCCGCGGCCAAGACAGCTTCAACCGCGCCAGCCAAGCCGTCCGTCAGCCGGGTTCCGCCTTTAAACCCTTCGTCTATCTGACGGCCCTGCAGCACGATATGACGCCCGATACGACGATGGAAGATAAACCGGTCACCTACGGCAGCTGGAGTCCGAAGAACGCCAGCGGTTCCTATCGAGGCTCGATGCCCCTCAGCGTCGCCTTGGCAAACTCGGTCAACACCATTGCCGTTCAGCTCGCCGACCGCGTCGGCCCCAGCAATATCATTGCCAACGCCAAGAAAATGGGCATCACCACCCTCGACGACAAGGACGACAACTTAGCCATGGCCCTCGGCGGTCTGACCCGAGGCGTCACGCCCCTTGAAATGGCCAGTGCTTACGGCACCTTTGCCAACAAAGGCGTTCACGTCAAACCGACGGCCATCGTTAAAATCCTCGACCGCAACGGCAACGTCCTGGAAGATGAATCGACCCTTGGAAAAGAAGAAAACAAGACGCGCGTCATGTCCGAAAAAGAAGCCTATGAAATGACAGTCATGTTAGAAGGCGTCATCGACTACGGCACCGGTACAGCCGCCCTCGGACGGCCGGCAGCCGGCAAGACC